>Ga0210017_1000246_pt1 | contig 43821 bp, 38 predicted proteins | sample CryGeyCG2014_020_FD_183966 | JGI IMG/M metagenome (GOLD analysis project Ga0210017, IMG submission 183966) | Groundwater microbial communities from aquifer - Crystal Geyser CG08_land_8/20/14_0.20 (SPAdes) (version 2) | ecosystem: Environmental > Aquatic > Deep subsurface > Groundwater | place... | reverse complement strand
TTGTCCGCTTATTTGTTTCCTGCAACTTTGGCAAGTGTTATAAACTAAGTGTTTTGCTTTTGATTTTATTAAAATTTTTTCACCCTCTTTGATATCTTTTAATTGTTTCCATCCATTTTCGGTGAGAAAATAATGATCCGGCGTTGCTTTGATGTACCAATTATTTTCTGCTACTAAAATGAGGGTTTCTTTCTTGCCGGCGCAGCAAACATCAATAATTTGATTTTTGTGTATCGCGCCTTCGTCTAAGTAAACTGATTCCAATGTCTTTTTGTCTTTTCGCTTATATAACCCTTTAATCGTAGTGTTAGAAACTATAGTGTCTCCAGATAGACATTCCAATTGAAACACGCCGACGCTATTAGATTGCTGGAGCAGATGAAAAGTTTTCTTGTCATTAAGGGGGATGTTGTTGATTTCAGCTTCCTGGCCGGACAGTTCCCTAATTTGATTAAGGGTGTTTTGGATAACAGTCAAGGTTTTTAGGCCTAAAAAATCCATTTTTAGCAGGCCGAGGTCCTCAATGGCGTGCATTTCATATTGAGTGACAACGCTTTCATTATCCTGAGTCGGGTGCTGGCAGGGGACGGACTTGTCTAGTGGTTCTTTAGTGATGACGACGCCGGCGGCATGAGTAGAAGCGTGGCGGGCGACCCCTTCCAGCTTTTTAGCCATATCAATCAGTCGCTTGGTGTTTTCATCCGATTCATAGGCATTATGGAGTTCCTGTGAATCGTTGACAGCGTTTTCCAAAGTAGAACCGAAAGGAATCATTTTTGCTACTTGGTCGCAAAAAGCATAGGAATATTCCATTGCCCGACCGACATCGCGGACCGCGGCTCTAGCGGCCATTGTCCCAAAAGTGATAATTTGAGCAACATGGTCATGGCCGTATTTTTGCCGGACATAATCAATAACTTCGTCGCGCCGGTCATCGGCAAAATCCAGGTCAATATCCGGCGGAGAGATTCGTGTGCTTTCAATCTTTTTACGAGGGTTGAATTTGCCTTGAGGCAGTTGAGATGTTATTCCGAGGGCAAACGCGACAAAGCTGTTAATATCGTTTTTATCTCCCTGTTTTTTCTGTAGATAAAGATTGTGGAAATCATCAATTAACCCGAATTTTTCTATTTGCTCCAATTCAAAACCTAATCTCTTTTGGTCAAGATCTGTTCTTTGCCGACAAACTTCTTTTAATTCTTCAAATTTTCCCATGATAGAAATTCTTTACGAAGATATATTTACGTTTGAGAAAATAATTTGAGTTACGATAAAGATAATCGACGAATTTTTTGACATCTTCCTTGCGAAAAAGGCGCAGTTGATAACTTCCTTTGCCGCCGCCCCTGTCGTCAAATCTTATTTTATGAAAAGTTATCTTTAACTGTTTTTCTAACATACTCTTGATTTCTTTGGAAAATTGATAAGAAGCAGAGGACAAAGCGGAACAAAGATAGATATATCTGTTACTTTCCCGTTTATCTAAATAGAAGCTTCCGTCGCCGTCGTACATTCCTCGCAAAAAGTGTCTTATTAATTTTTCCGGAATTAAGGGAATGGATAATTCTTTCCAGCTTTTTCTCGGCATTACGCCCAAATTAATTAATGAATTACGCAAATTTTGGTTACTGATTATTAAACAAAAATAATTTTTGTATTGATGGATGGGGCTAGTCGTCTCTAACAGTTTTCTACAGGTTTCAATCATATCTCTGTCATTTGAGGAGATATTAATGTGATTGCTTTTACTGGAAACACTGCCGTCGGAAAAAATTATTCCTAAAAGGTAGGCCTTGCCTTCAGAATCAATTTTATCAAAAAATTTTTCATTAACTTTGTAGGCCCTACTTTTTATATTACATTGATTGCTGCAAAAAATTTGGTGAGGATTTCTAGATCTATATCCGAATACAGATTTACAGGTCGGACAAATTTTATCGTCGCGATTATATTTACGACGCGCCTTTGATGAGCATTTTTCGCCGCAATATTTTCGATTGCGAGTTTCTCTTTTATTTACAAACTCTTCGTTGCATTGAAGGCAAATTTTTTGGTAGGCCGCATTTTTTCGGAAACTATTATAACAAGCAAGGGAACAAAAGCGGGCGGCAGATTCTCGATAATTGTGTATATAAAACTCTTTTGAGCAGGACTGGCAGATTTTTTTAATCATGAATTCCAAAATCCTCTTTATTCAAAAAGTATGTTTCTTTAACACTCAAGAATCTTTCAAAGAGCAAATCATATTTTAGCGGGTCAATGTCGGTAATGTTCAAAAGATGGGAAACAATGGAGCCGGCGGCGCTTCCTCGGCCCGGGCCGCAGACAATGCCGTTGGACTTGGCCCAGTTGATGAAATCGGCGACGATAAGAAAATACGAGGCGAAACCGGTTTTGGCAATAACTTTCAATTCGTAGTCCAGTCGTTCCAGAACTTTTTCTATCGGGCTGTCAAATTGGCGCTTCTTCAGCCCCTCCAGGCAAAGTTTTTTGATGTAGTCGTCGGGTGCTTCGCCGGTTGGAACCTCAAACGAAGGTAGCTGGATTTTGCCCAGTTCAAACTCAAAATTGCACGCTTGAACGATTTTTTGAGTGTTGGCTATCGCTTCGGGGATATGCTTGAAATCCTGAATCATTCTTTCCGTCGACCGAAGGGAAAAATCGTCGTCTTTCATCGTCAGCCGCCGCTGATCGTCCACTTTTTTGTCGGTCTGAATACTCATCAAGACATCTTGAGCTTCGGCGTCTTCGGGTCTGATGTAGTGAACGTCGTTGGTGGCGACCAAGGGGATGCCGCATTTTCTTGCCAGTTCAATCATGGCTTTATTGACCGGTTCCTGGCTGGACAGGCCGGGGTGGTGTTGGATTTCAAGGTAAAAATTTTCCGGACCGAAGATTTTTTGGTATTCCCGGGCGGCTTCCTCCGCTTCCTTTATTTTGCCGGCGGCAATTTTTTTAGGAACTTCGCCGGAAAGGCAAGCAGTCAGGGCGATCAGACCCTGGCTATGTTTTTTTAGGAGTTCTTTGTCTATGCGCGGCTTGTAATAAAAGCCGTCCAAATACGCCTTGGTGGTCAATTTGACCAAATTGCGGTAACCAGTGTCGTTTTTGACTAAAAGAACAAGATGATTGAGTTTGTTGTCAATTCCCGGTTGGCGGTCAGCCATAGTTCGGGGAGCGAGATACATTTCGCTGCCGATAATGGGACGGATACCTCTTTTTTTGGCCTTCTGATAAAACTCGACTACGCCATACATAGAGCCATGGTCGGTTAAGGCGATGGAAGACATCTTCAACTCCTGGCACATATCCAAAATCTGGTCTATTTTAGCCAACCCGTCTAACAGAGAGTAATGAGAGTGAACATGTAAATGAGTGAATTTCATAATCAGATTATATCACTAGAGAAATCTTATTCGCTCGGAAATGAAAATACATTTTCATTTCGCTTGCTCATTACGATTATATCACTTTTATGTCTTTGGGCAAACTGCTTGAAAACGGCGTATTTTCGCGATATAATAGAAGACATGACTAAAAAAGAGGCGGCCAAAAGAATTGCCCAATTAAGGAAAACGATTAACTATTACAGTTATCAGTATCATGTTTTAGACAAACTGGATATCAGCGCTGCCGCCTGGGATTCTTTAAAGCATGAATTAAAAGAGTTGGAAGACGCCTTTCCCGACCTAATTACGCCAGATTCGCCGACCCGGCGCGTCAGTGGCCAGCCATTGGACAAGTTTATCAAAGTCAGCCACAAAGAGAGGATGCTGTCTTTGGAAGACGCTTTTTCGCCGGAAGAAACGGCGGCTTGGCAAGAGCGAATCCAAAAACTGGTTCCCGCCTCCGCTAAATCTGCGGCGAGCAATCCTCGCGATAAATTGGACTATTTCGCCGAACTCAAGATTGACGGCTTTGCCATCAGTTTGGTCTACAAAGACGGTCTTTTTGCCGTTGGTTCAACGCGAGGAGACGGCCGGACCGGCGAAGATGTCACCCAGAATTTAAAAACAATTGAATCAATTCCTTTGAAATTGGAAATTCGGAACGGATGGCCAAACGACAACATCAAAAAAAAAGTTGAAGCACTGGTAAAAAAGGGGGAGATTGAAATCCGCGGCGAGGTTTATATGACCAAATCAGCTTTTAAAAAGGTAAACAGAGAAAGGGAAAAAGAAGGCCGGCCGCTTTATGCCAATCCGCGAAATACAGCCGCCGGCGGCATCCGGCAGCTTGACCCGAAAATAGCCGCTGACCGCCAACTCAATTTTTTGGCCTATGACATTGTGTCCGATTTGGGCCAAAAGACCCATCGGGAAAAACACCAGATTGCCCGGGCGCTGGGCTTTAAAACCGATATCGGCGGATACTGCCGCAATTTGGATGAGGTTATTGCTTTCTGGGAAAGAGTAGAAAAAAAAAGGGAAAAGATTCCTTTTCAGATTGACGGGCTGGTGGTCCAGGTCAACAGTGATAATTTGTTTAAAAAATTGGGCGTGGTTGGCAAAACGCCGCGAGGAGCGATTGCTTTTAAGTTTAGACCAGCAGAGACGACAACGGTGGTAGAAGACATCATCGTCCAAGTCGGCCGGACCGGGGCCTTGACGCCAGTGGCCAAATTGCGGCCGGTTAAAATCGGCGGGGTGGTGGTGACGCGGGCAACTCTCCATAATGAAGACGAAATCAAGCGGCTGGATGTTCGCATCGGCGATACGGTCTTGATTCAGCGGGCCGGAGATGTTATTCCCGACATTGTCGGAGCGATAAAAAAAATGAGAACCGGTAAGGAAAAGAAATTCGTCATGCCTAAAAACTGTCCCATTTGCGGCGGACAAGTTGTCCGCTCCGAGGGGGAAGCGGTCCATCGCTGCGTCAACAAAAAGTGCGCTGTTATTCAAAAAAGACAGATTAACCACTTTGCTTCCCGAAAGGCCTTTGACATTGACGGACTGGGGCCTAAAATCGTCGCTCAATTGATGAATGAAGGGATGATTTCAAAGTCGTCCGATATTTTTACTCTCCAAGAGGGCGACTTGATTCCTCTGGAAAGATTTGACCAGAAGTCGGCAAAAAATTTAATCAATGCGGTAAAAGAAAGCCGCAGAATAACTTTGTCCAAGTTTATTTATGCCTTGGGCATTCGCCATGTCGGCGAAGAAACAGCCATAAATTTGGCTAACTATTTCAGCCGGCTGGAAAAGATTAAAAAGGCGAAATTGGACGACCTGCTAAAAGTCAAAGACACCGGAGAAATTGTTGCTAAAAGCGTTCGGGAGTGGTTTAATGATAAGAGCAATCAGAAACTCTTGGCCGATTTGGTTGAAAACGGGGTGGAAATAGAGAAACAAAAAACCGTTAAAAGAAAATTAGCCGGAAAAACGTTTGTTTTGACCGGACAATTGGAAGAGTTCACCCGCGACCAGGTCAAGGACAGAATCAGGCGATTGGGCGGCGATGTTTCTTCGTCGGTCTCCCCGGAAACCGATTTTGTCGTTGCCGGCGCTGAACCCGGCTCAAAATATGACCGGGCGAAAAAATTGGGGGTTAAAATAATCGGTGAAAAAGAGTTTAAAGAGATGACAAGGTAGTCATGGTGAAATTGACCAAAAAAGAAGTTGAGCATGTGGCTAAACTGGCCCGACTGGGGCTGGCCGAAAAAGAAAAGGAAAAATTCTCAAACGAACTTTCAGTCATTTTGGATTTTGTTGAAAAATTAAACGAGGTCAAAACCGACAAAGTTGAACCGACAGCGCAGGTGACCGGATTGGAAAATGTTTACCGTCAGGACAAGGGAAGAGAGAGGGCGAAACAGGGAACCGACAAGCTTTTAGGCCTGACGCCGGAGACGGAGAACCGGTATGTCAAAGTCAAAGCCGTACTTTAAGCATGAATTTAAACGAACTGACAATTGAGAAAGCCCATCAGGGGTTAAAAAAAAGAGAGTTTTCTTCGGTGGAATTAACCGAGACGGTTTTGGACAGAATCAAAAAAAGAAACAAGGATATCAACGCCTATCTGACTATTAGCGAGGAGTTGGCTTTGAGTCAGGCGAGAAAAGCCGATAAAATAATCGCCAACGGCGACAAAATCGGACCGCTCGCCGGCATCCCGCTCGCCGTTAAAGACGCTATTTTGGTTGAAGGCGTCAGGTGCACGGCGGCGTCCAAAATTTTAGAAAGCTATGTTGCGCCCTATGACGCGACGGTGATTAAAAAATTAAGGAAAGCTGGAGCGGTTTTTGTCGGCAAGACCAATTTGGACGAGTTTACCATGGGGGCTTCGGGGGAAAGGTCGGCTTTTGGCCCGACGAAAAATCCCTATGACTTGGACAGGGTGCCGGGCGGCAGTTCCAGCGGCTCGGCGGCGGCAGTGGCGGACAATCAGTGCCTGGCCGCTCTCGGGACCGACACCGGCGGCTCTATTCGTCAACCGTCTTCTTTTTGCGGCGTAGTCGGTCTGAAGCCGACCTACGGCCGGGTTTCCCGCTTTGGGCTGATTGCGCATGCTTCTTCCTTGGACCAGATCGGACCAATGGCAAAAACAGTTGAAGATGCCCGCCTGCTTTTCAACGCCATAAAAGGAAAAGACGAAAACGATTCTACTTCGGTTGAATACGGCGACAAAGAAGAAATGATAGACATTAAAAACCTGAAAATCGGGGTGCCAAAGGAATATTTTGTGGAGGGAATTGACCCGGAGGTGGAGAGAATAGTCAAAGAAGCGATTACCCAATACGAAAAATTAGGGGCAAAGATAACAGAAGTCAGCTTGCCGCATACGCAGTACGCCGTTCCTTGCTACTATATCATTGTGCCGGCCGAGGCCTCGGCCAATTTAGCCCGCTACGACGGAATCAGATACGGATTGTCGGAACAAAGCAAAGACCTCTTGAGCGGTTATTTAAAGACGCGGCAAAGGGGTTTTGGCGACGAAGTCAGAAGAAGAATTATGGTCGGGACATATGTTTTATCGGCTGGCTACTACGACGCCTATTATCTTAAGGCCCAAAAAGTCAGGACTCTAATCAAACGGGATTTTGACAGCGCTTTTGAAAAAAACGATGTTTTAATGACGCCGGTTTCTCCGACACCGGCGTTTAAGATTGGGGAAAAAACCGATAATCCGTTAGCGATGTATTTAGCCGATATCTATACTGTTTCCTTGAATCTGGCTGGCGTTCCGGGGCTGTCTTTGCCTTGCGGCAAAACGGCAAGCGAAGGTCTGCCAGTCGGTCTTCAGATAATCGGCCGGCATTTTGACGAGGAGAAAATTTTCCAAGTAGCCGAGATTTACCGACAATCAAAAAATAACTGACATGCGGACGATTTTTCTTGACTGGTACGACAATTTGTCCGCTTCGTCTTTTTCCATTATGGACTCGTATAACGATTTCATTTTTCCGCTTAAAGTCGTTTCAGTAGTTATTTCCATTCTTTTTTTGACGACGATTGTCTTTTTGATTGCCAAACTTAGAAAGAATATCGGCCAATCACTAAAAACAGCGGGGGAAACCGCCTTTGCGTCTGAAAACGAACTGCCTAGAAAAGAATTTGCCAAGAGCTGGCAAAGCATTTTAAGTAAAGTTGAGTCGCAAGACGAGAATAGTTATAAAATCGCGGTGATAGAGGCGGATAAAATGCTAGATGACGTTTTGAAACGAATCGGCTGTGCCGGCGCCGATATGGGCGAACGACTTAAGCAAGTCGGACCCCATCAGTTATCCAATATTGACGACATCTGGCAGGCGCACAAAGCCAGAAACCGGATTGCCCACGAGCCGGATTTTCGCCTGACCCAATCGCAGGCCAAGCGGGCGGTGGAGATTTTCCAGCGGGCGCTGGAGGACCTCCAGGCGATTTAAGTCGGCTCTGGCCGGCTAATACATTTCAATGGGTCTGTTTTTAAAATCCCTGAACCGGACCGGGCTGAATTTCCAAAAATCCAAGGGTAGAGGAATTTTACCGAAGCCGTTGGGCGTATCAATCAAGTGGAAGGGGAAAGCGATGCCGGAAATATTTTTTCTCAATTTGGTCATAATCCTGATTTCTTTTTCAATCGGGACGATGAAATGTTCGGCCCCTTTAACCAGGTCGCAGTGATAGATATAGTAGGGCCTGATGCCCAAGTTGCTTAATTCGGTAAAAAGTTTTTTCAAAACAGAATAGGAATCGTTAACGCCCTTCAAGAAAACCGACTGGGAAAGAAGAATGACCCCGGTTTGCCTAAGCGCTTCAAGCGCTTTGATGGTCTGAGGCGTAAATTCATCCGGGTGCTCAAAATGGACGCTTAAATAAAGCGGCTTTTTTTTGTTGATTTTTTTAAATAAACAGAGAATATCCTTGGTTATCAAGCCGGGTCGAGAAACCGGCACGCGGGTATGAAGGCGTAATTTCTTGATTTGCGGCAAAACAAGTATTTTATTCAGCGTGGTTGTCAGCAGGCGCGGAACAGTCAGGGGGTCGCCGCCCGAGAAGACGGCTTCGTTAATTTCGGGGCGGCTTTTGAGATAATCAATTATTTTTTTGATATCAGCGGGGTAAATTTTGCCCTTTTTGATGTCCGAAACCATTCGACGCCGAGTGCAAAAACGGCAGTAAGAAGCGCAATTCATGGTCAACTCTATTAATACCCGGTGCGGATATTTATGGACCAGACCCTTTGTTTTCCGATAAATATCCTCCAAGAGAGGATCTGTTAGAGCTTTTTTAGAAACAATGTTTTCTTTCGGCGAAGGGAAAAATTGTTTCTTTACCGCCGGCGATTTTTGGGCCAGTTTTTTCAGATGGCGGCTGATTTTAACGAGCATTTTTTCTCTTTTCGGCAAACAAAAAAGAACCTGTGGTTGAGTGGTTCTCCGTCTTTGCTGTTAATTGGTTAATTTTATCTTGGCCGGTAAAAGAACTCTGCTGTGGCAGTGGCGGTTCTTCGCTTTGAAAGAAATAGTTTTGCGAACTGGCAGTCATTTTTTAAATCCGTTTAACTCCATTGTAATTCTTTGGTGTGTCTTGTCAACTCTGTTGGGGGTAGAATCTCTTTTAGAGATTCTACGGAGTTGAAATTGGGGATTGGTCTTCCACTAGGATTTTGCCAAGTCAGAAAATAAGGTTTTAAGCCCGGCGGTATTTAACCAATAATTCTTTGGATTTTTCTTTAAGTATTTTTTGATTTCTTTTCTTTGTGTTTTTAGTTTATCGCCAGCCCTGCTGTTGGATATGAGTATATTTGAATAACTGCCGTCTAAAAAAGAGATGTAGGAAATATTTGGAGTTTTTTCCTTGAGATTTAATATTTCAATTAGTTCTGAAATCTGCTTATCTTGTCCGCCGCCGGAGGTGTTAAGATGTTTTGCTTCTATTAAAAATATCTTATTTTTATACCTAATAATCAGGTCTAATTTTTTACCTTGCTTTTTGGCTTTAAGTTTAACTTTTAAATTTTCTTTGACTTTTTTAACGCTGAAAACCTTGGAAAATTGAGCAACGCATTTGTTTGATTTATTAAATTCTTCCCAAGTTTTAACTTCTTTAAAACCCAATTTCTTTAATATCAAGGTTAGTTTTAATTCGCCGCATTTTCCTTTCTTGCGAGAGGAATTAGAATCTATTATTGCCTGAATCCATTCTTCGGGGACGAGGTCTCTTAACAATCTTTTAGAAAAGTATCTCCGGGTAATTTTCTTTATTAAGTCCAAATCTTTTCTGACCGCGCCCAAGGTATTATCGCAGGCGTTAACGAAACAGATAAATTCGGAGCAGTTGGAAAATTCCGATAATGATTTTTGCAATTCTTCAAAATACTTGTTGATTATTTTTGGATTTTCTTTTTTCTTTTGAAGAGTTTTAATGGTAGTTAAAATTTCCTTGATCTCTTTTGTATTTTTGACATATTTTTTCAGATTAGGATTTTTATTGTCAAAAATATAAAAATTATCCAAAGAAGTTTCTGGATTTTCCTGCGATACTTTAAAGTAATGTTGATTGTTTTGAATGTTTTTGCTCATAGAGATAATTCAAAAATTTATAGGTAAAATCAAACGAAATTCTTTTGCGGCCGTTATCGCGGAAATTAGTGAGAAAAAATGAAAAATATTTTTTTCTGTTTTGGTTTAACTTCTGGTTGAATTCCTGTATTAGTTTTTCCTGCTCTTCCACGGGAATTCCCTGGCCGAAAATTATATGGGCCATATTTCGAGAAGTATTTTTACCAACAAGCCCTAAAATATTATATCTTCTTATATCTTCAAGTTGTATCTTTTTTCCGTTCTTGCTGTCAATGGCTCTTAAGAGCAAGATATTTCTTTCTAAAATATTTCTAACATTTCCATGGATATTATAATTTCTTATTTCCTTTATATTTTGAAACGCCATTTTAGCTCCATAACTTCCAGATTTCAGAAAATCTTCAGTCAGGCGGAAAATTTCTAAATAATTTTTAGCGCTTTTTATCTGATTAATAAAATTGCCGCCTAACTGCCAGCCGAATTTTCTTTCTATAGCAAAATTGATTTTTTCTTTTTCTGGGAATATGGCAGCTGATATTTTGTTTTTACCATCAAATCCTTTTTTCTTCTTGTAATAAAAAGAAATTACATTATAGGTCGTATCTTTAAAAACTTGTTGGGAAAAAACATTTAACTTAATAATCTTAAACTTTTCAAAAAATAGGTTCCTGATTTTTTTTGAATTTTCGGCGCAAAGAAAATTTAGAGGAACAATTAAAATTCCTTCTTCGGAATCAAGAATTGAATAGATAGAAACTTGATATAGGTCTTCGAAAAAGGAGTGTGTGCCGGAAAAGAAATTATCTTTTGTTTTTCCATCGGCTTTATTCTTATGCAGATATGGCGGATTGGTTAAAACAAATTTATATTTCTTCGGAGAATTGATAGAGTCGTTGTAAAAAACCTTTTTGTTGTCGGTATATTTTTTATCACAGTCAAAGCCGGTGATTTTTTTACATTTATTTTTGCTAGCCCAACTAAACAAATCCTGATTTCCGGCGAATGGATCAGTAATTTCTTTATTCTTTACGAATGATTCTAGCCCTTGGAGAATATAGTCGGAATTTGTAGTAAAGAATTGTCCGAGTTGGGCTTTGGTCATATCTTTATTATACTAGAAAATAGAAATTTTGATAAGAAAAAACCGATGCATTAGATCGGTTTTTCTACTTTTGTTTTAATGGGATGTCAATGTTTGTGATTTGCTATAACTTTTCTGAAATCTTTTTTTAATTGTTTTTTTATATTTGGTAATTTGTTTTCGATTTCTTGAAATGCTTTATTCCATTGTTGAAAGGAAGTATCTTGGTCTTTTATTGATTGCGACATAATTGATGCTTCTAGATTGCTTAAAATTTGAAGCGAACTATCAATAAAAGAATGAATCATTAAAACTGAACTTTTGTCTAGAATTATTTCTTTCTCCCAAAAATAATCTTGTAGACCGAAAAATTTTGTTTTTATCAAGGGGAATTCATTTATTTTTTCAGATAAAGATCCCTGATTGGTCTTTGCGCCAATTGTTCTGCTATATTTTTTAAAATCTTTCTCAAGAGCAACGATCTTGCTGTATATTTCTTCCAAATAAACAAGTTTTCTATCAAAGATTTTTTCAAATGTATATCTTCTTTGAGAAAAGTAGTATGTCAGAACTGCGGTTAAGAGAATACCAAGTAATGAGATAACGCTTTGTATAAAACTTGGACCAGATAAGAAATCTTTCATAGATTGTGTCGTAGAACAAATAACAATACTTTATCTAAATGTGGATATTTGGCGGGGACGATGGGAATCGAACCCACGATCTCCTGCGTGACAGGCAGGCGCTTTAACCGCTAAGCTACGCCCCCAAAGTAGCGGCGACAGGATTCGAACCTGTGACATCGGGCTTATGAGTCCCGCGCTCTAACCAACTGAGCTACGCCGCCATCATTTTATTTTTAAATTAGATATTCCTTCAATCCAGCCGTCTATTTTTCTTCTTAGTCGAGTTCCTTTCCGGACTTTTATTCTTAGGGTTCCAAAATGTTCGTTATAGTTTTCGTAAATTTTTTTTGTTTCTGTCTTTTTTAAACTTGGTTTATTGAACTGCGATAGGGGAATCTCCGTAAGATCGGACCAATATTTTTCTACTTCCTTTACTCTTTTTTTATGAATCTTGTTAATTCCCACTCTAAGAGAAAACCTATCGATGCTTATTTTGCAACAATTTTTGAACCATTCGAGCATAAAAAGAATCATTTTCGGATCTGAATTAGTAAATCCAACGTCATAATTAGACGGAGCAGTATATCCTTCACTCCAATACATTGCTATTCCAGCAACAAGTAAATCTCTTTTATTAAGTTTATCGATTTCTTTAATGCCCTCTTTTCTTAATAACTCTACTTCCGTTTGTCTTTTTTGTCTTATTTTTTCTACCGCCCTTAATCTTCCTTCGTAACTTCCGGATATTTGTTTTTCCACTAATCGTTTAATCTGAGTATGCGAAAGTGGTATATCTCTACACCATACGCTAACAGTGCCCTTAGAGATATTTATCTTTTGAGCAATTTCATTGATACTCAATCCTCTTTTGCGTAACTTTTGCGCTTTAGTCTGTTCCTCTATCTTCGCCATTTTAGAACCTTATATTATTAGGCACATTAACATTATATATGAGGTTCTAAAATTTATCAACCGTTAAATTGCGGAGAACTTTGATACTTGTTGCGGGGGTCGGATTCGAACCGACGACCTCGAGGTTCTTAATATTAGCCATTTGTTGCCAAATGGAATGGACTGTCCCATTCTCTCGCTAATTTAACGAGAGATTCCCATTACAGTCTCTGAACCTTTCCCGTAGTTAATACGGGACTTGGCTGCTGATTGTCGTAAATATATCTTTACGAGTTCCCAGCAAGTTCGGGAATTTTTCCGCAGAATGTCGCCATCCTGGGCCACAATCATTTTATGGGCCTCGCGAGCTGCCAGACTGCTCTACCCCGCGCTGGTATTATAGCCGAAAGTTTCAGAGATATCAAGCCCTTTGGGGCGTCAGAGAGGACTTGTCTTTCAACCGCCGTTATAGTAAAATAGAAACATAAAGATGAATTTATCCGGATATTTAGCGGGATTAGTTTTAGTGGTCTTTTTAGCCATCGCCTGCTTGACGGCTATTTTAGTTTATTTCAGTCCCCAGACCTCCAGCGCTGGCGTCTTTTCTCTGTTTTATCTGGCGCTTCTGATTTCGGCGGCGGGGATATTTACTTTAATCGGATTTTTTATTCGGCAGATTTCAAGAAAAAAAAGGATTCCTTTGTCCCAAGGACAGGTTGTCCGCAATCTGGAGGTTTCTTTCCGGCAGGGTTTTCTTTTATCAATAATTTTGGTTTCGGTTTTAATCCTTCAAAGCCAGCGATTGCTTTACTGGTGGGATCTGGCGGCTTTGGTCGGGCTGGTCGGTCTGGCTGAATGGTGGCTGATGAAAAGGCAATAGTAATATGCTTAATCAACTCAAACAAAACGCGTTGAAAGAGATCGCGGCGACCAAAGAACTCAAGGGCTTGGACGCGGTTTACCGCCGCTATTTGGGCCGGAAGGGAGAATTGACCAAGGTTTTGCGTTCGCTTAAGGACTTATCCGAAAAAGAACGGAAAGAAACGGGGACGGCGGCCAATGAAATCAAACGGGGATTGGAAGAAGCGGTTGGAGAGAAGCGCCGAGAGTTTTTGGCGCCGAGCGGGAAAACCCCGTCTTTATCCCGCTTCGGCGGGACGAGCGGGAAAACCCCGCCGAGCGGGGTAAATTGGCTTGATGTTACCGCGCCCGGCGTCAAGCCGGCGGTGGGTCATTTGCATCCAATTACCTTGGTCCAAAGGCAAGTTGAAGATATTTTCCAATCAATGGGTTTTTCGGTCGTTGACGGTCCGGAAGTGGAAACTGAATACTACAACTTTGACGCTTTAAATATTCCCCCAGGCCATCCGGCTAGGGATGTATTATCTCTTGGAAGGACTTTTTACTTAAAAAAAGGAGGATTAATGAGGAGTCATACTTCTCCTATGCAAATTCGTTATATGGAGAAACATAATCCTCCTATTAGGATGATTGTTCCCGGAAAAGTTTTTCGAGTAGAAGCCACCGATTCTTCTCATGAGACAAATTTTTATCAACTTGAGGGGTTAATGATCGGAAAAGACGTTTCAGTGGCTAATTTTAAAGCAGTAATCCAGGAATTTTTGGAAAATTTCTTCAAAAAATCTATTAAGGTTAAATTAAGACCTTCTTATTTTCCTTTTGTCGAACCGGGTTTTGAAATAGACATGAGTTGCACTATGTGTGTCGGTAAAGGATGTGCTGCTTGTAAATATTCTGGCTGGATAGAGATGATGGGAGCTGGAATGATACACCCTAAAGTTTTGAAATCTGGCGGTTTAGATCCAAAAAAATGGCAAGGTTTTGCCTTTGGAATGTCGCTGGATAGGTTAACAATGATAAAGTATAGGATTAATGATATTCGTTTATTCCACAGTGGAGATTTAAGATTTCTTCAACAATTCTAATTTTTATTAAACAAAACTCAAAAGGTCGAATCCTAAATAATTTAAAAATTAAATATTAATTAAATGAATACAATATCTCAAAAACCTAAAATATTAAAGAAAAATTCGGCTAAAAAACATCCAGAATTTGGTTTCTGTTTTAGAGGACACGGCGGAAAATCATTAAAGCGAAAGAAAAGCTTAACTGAAAAAATTTTAAAAAAGGTTAATAAGTAGATAGAATTCCTCCCATAGACAATGAAAAATAATTTAGTCAAAATTCGTAAAGAAACGGATTATTATCTGGCGTATTTTAATGAATTAAGAAAACTGATCCCTGTTAATTATATCGGCTCGATAATCATTGATAGTTTCTTTAATAAAAGGTTTTCTATCCGGGAAATTCAAAATTTCATCAGACAAAACGGCAGAAGATATAATCTTTCGTCAAAAGATATTCAAATCTTTCTTCGACAAATCCAAGACGAACTTATTTTAGCGCCCCGGGGGAATGTTCGTTTATATCAAAGGGAATTGAGCGCTCCAATAGCGGTTGAAATTGAGATAACTACCCGATGTAATTTAAGGTGTAAGCATTGTTGTATTAAGAAATATGATAAATTGATGTCAATCAATAGAATTGAACGCATTTTTAAATTATTAAATGAAAAAAGAGTTTTTGAAATTAGCTTAGCCGGAGGAGAGCCCTTTGTTCATCCTCAAATTCTAGATATTCTTTCGTTATGTGAACAATATAACTTCGCTACAATTATAACGACTAACGCTACACTCTTGAGCGAGTCTTTAATTAAAAGATTGGCTGAATTTAAAAATTTGGCTTTCGTCGTAAGCTTAGAAGGGATTGATAGGACTAACGACATAATCAGAGGGAGGGGCGTTTTCAAAAAAGTAGACCAGGCCGTTAGAAACCTTAAAAAAAACGGTATCTATGTTGAAATATCTTCGACAATTACCGAGGAAAACATAGACCGCTGTCGAGAATTAGTGGAATATACTAAGTCCTTAGATATCTTTTGTAATTTCAATTTATTTAAACCCTTTAAGAAAGATCATAAACCGTATATTCTTGGGCCCAATAAATATTTTAAATTTATAGAAGATCTATTTGAGGAAAGGAATTTTTCTGGGGCAAAAGTTAATTTGCCAAACGCCGGGGCTATTTTCGCTTATTTAGAAGGACAAGAAAAATGTAATGAGTGTTATGCGATTATGTGTGCTTTTACGATTGATGTGGAAGGGAGTATAGTCCCTTGTCCCGCTCTTCAATCCGCCGGTTATTATGATGAAATCTTCTTGCCGAAATTCGAGGAAAATTTTATAGATATTTGGAAGAATAATCGACATTTTCAAGATTTTCGCAAAGGAAATTTAAGAGAATGTCGAGCGCGTTCATATATATTCAATAGGAATATAAAAAGGAATGATCCTTATGGGATAACTGCTTTTCTGAGATACCAAAAAGCGAAAAGTCAAGAAGTAAAAAATAAGCTACTTAATTCTTAATAAATAATATATGCGGGTTTCCTATGATTGGTTTCAAAGTTTAATAGGTAAGAAAATTCCTGAACCGGCTAAACTGGCCGATTTGTTGACAATGCATTCGTTTGAAACCGAGTTGGTCGGCAAGAAAGGCAAAGATTATCTTTTAGATGTTGATATTCTGCCTAATCGGGCGCATGACTGCTTGAGTCATATTGGCGTGGCCAAAGAAATTGCGGCGCTGTTAAAAATTCCTTTGGCGCCGGTTGATTACGCTAAAAAAATCAAAGAGGACAAAACCGAGTCGGCGGCTCAACTGGTCAAAGTCCAGGTCAAAGAGCCAGAACTCTGTCTGCGATACACCGCCCGGGCGATAGTTGACGTCAAGGTCGGGCTGTCGCCGGACTGGCTGACGGAACGATTAAAAGTTTGCGGGCTGCGGCCAATAAACAATATTGTTGATATCGCCAATTACGCCATGCTTGAAACCGGCCAGCCGCTTCACGCTTTTGACGCCGACAAGCTCTTTGCCAAAGACAAAAAAGGACAAAAGACACTTGTCGTTAGGAAAGCCGAAAAAGGAGAAAAGATTACCACTTTAGACGAAGGCAAATACGACTTAGACGAAAATATCTTGGTTATCGCCGACGAGAAAGACCCGGTCTGTATCGCTGGCATCAAGGGGGGGAAGAATCCGGGCGTTGACGCCAAAACCACCAGAGTGATTTTGGAAGCGGCCAATTTTTCGCCGCAGTTTACCCGCCAAGCGTCACGGCGGTTAAAACTCAAAACCGACGCTTCCTGGCGGTTTGAAAACGAACTTGACCCGAATCTGACCGAGAAAGGAATTGATCTGGCGGCGTATTTGATTCAGTCAATCGCCGGCGGCCGGGTTTTGACCGGTCGAGTTGATGTTTATCCGGCAAAAAGAAAGCCGCAGAAAATCAGATTAGATTTAAATAAAGCCAGAAGTTTGCTCGGCGCTGAAATTTCAGAGAAAGAAACAGCCGATATTTTAAAACAACTCGGCTTTACGGTTAAAGTTTCTAAGAAGGACGTCTGGGAAATAACTGTTCCGACCGAACGGCTGGATGTTAATATTCCCGAGGATTTGATTGAGGAGATCGGCCGGGTTTACGGGCTGGCAAAAATTTCCAGCCAATTGCCTTTGGCTGCTCTGATTCCGCCCCGTTTCAGCGAAGATGTCGTCTATCGCAATCAGGTCAGCGATATTTTGACTCATTTGGGATTTTCCGAGGTCTACAATTATTCCTTTGTTTCCGACGGCGGCTCGGCAGAACTGCTTAATCCGCTCAGCCAAGAGCAGAGATATTTGCGGCCGAATCTGGCGGCTAATTTGCTTAAAAATATTGACAGCAACAAAAGATACTTCAAAGAAATCGCGCTGTTTGAAATCGGCAGGGTTTTTAAAAGAGAAAAAGACGGCGTGATAGAAAGGAAAAAATTAGGCGCGGCAATATGGCCGGTTGACTTTTACCGCCTTAAAGGCGTGATAGAAGCATTATTGAACAAACTGCGAATCAGCGATATTTGGTTTGACGACGCTTTTGACGAAGACGAAAACGGCCTTAGAAGGGCAGAGGTCAAAGTCGGCAACGATTTGTTGGGTTGGGTTGGCGCCGGCGTTTTTGAACTTGATTTTGAGAAATTGGCCGAGTTGGCGACCGAGGAAAGAATCTATTTGCCGCCGTCAAAATATCCGGCGATGATTCGCGATATTTCCGTTTTAGTTGAGCCGGGGACAAAAGTCGGCGAAGCGCTTAACTTGATTGACGCCGCTGGCGGACCATTGGTCCGCGATGTGGATTTGTTTGACTTGTACGAAGGCGATAAAATTGCTGACGGCAAAAAGAGTTTTGCTTTTCATATCATTTTCCAATCCGATGACCGGACTTTGACCGATAAAGAAGTCAATAAGTTGCAGGATAAAATCATCAAGGCGCTGGAAGAAGAAGGCGGCTGGGAAGTGCGGAAAGGAGATTCCTAACCATATGGCAGAGAATAACAACAACAATTCGTATTCGGCTAAAGATATCTATGTCTTGGAAGGACTGGACCCGGTGCGGCGCCGGCCGGGAATGTATATCGGCTCAACCGGCATTGAAGGCCTGCATCATTTGATTTGGGAAGTGATGGACAATTCATTGGACGAATCCGGAGCCGGTTTTGGCAATAAAATTGAACTTGTTTTATTGCCCAAAAATAGAGTTAAGGTGGTTGACAATGGCCGGGGTATTCCAGTTGACAAGCATCCGCAGACCAAAAAGTCGGCCCTAGAGACGGTTATGTGCACTTTGCACGCTGGCGGAAAATTCGGCGGGCAGTCGTACAAAATTGCCGGCGGGCTTCATGGCGTCGGTGTTTCAGTCGTCAACGCTTTGTCGGTTTGGATGCGGGCGGAGGTTTGCCGCGACGGCGGTCTGTATATCCAAGAATATTCAAAAGGAAAACCCAAAACGGCAATGAAAAAGCAGGGCAAATGCAATCAGACCGGAACAACGATAATATTTGAGCCCGACCCGGAAGTTTTCAAAAAAATTGAGTTTAAATGGTGGCGGATATTACAACACTTGAGACAGCAGGCCTATTTGACCGGAGGAGTGAGGATTGTTATCCGGGACGAAAGAAAGAAAACGCCGCGCGAGTATACCTTTTATTTTGAGGGCGGCATCGTTTCCTACGTCAGATATCTAAATAGCTCTAACGAATCCAAACACGACAATATTTTTTGTGTCTCAAAAGAATATGACGAGATTTTAGTTGAAACCGCTTTTCAGTATACCGACGACTTACAGCCATACGAAGAGGGATTTGCCAACGGCATCTATACCGGCGAGGGCGGAATGCATCTGACCGGCTTTCGGACCGCTTTGACTAGGACCTTAAACGACTACGCCAAAAAGAATAATCTTCTAAAAAACAACGATAAATTAAGCGGCGATGATGTTCGGGAAGGGTTGACGGCAGTCGTCAGCGTCAAACTAAGAGAACCGCAATTTGAAGGCCAGACCAAAGCGCGTCTGGGCAATCCCGAAGCCAGGACGGCGGTGGAGGCCGTGGTTTCCGACGGCCTGGAAGAATATTTGGAAAAAAATCCCAACGACGCCCGGGCAATAATAGAAAAAGGTCTTTTGGCGGCCAAAGCCCGGCAGGCGGCCAAAGCGGCTCGGGAAACGGTCATCAGAAAAGGCGCTTTAGGCGGATTGGCTTTGCCCGGCAAGCTGGCCGATTGCTCCAATCGCAAGCCGGAGGAGTCGGAATTGTACATTGTTGAAGGCGACAGCGCCGGCGGTTCGAGTAAAATGGGTCGCGACCGGTCTTTCCAGGCGATTTTGCCGCTCCGGGGGAAAATTTTAAACGTGGAGAGGACGCGGTTGGACCGGGCCCTTACTTCCAACGAAATCAAAACGCTGGTTATTGCTTTAGGCGCGGCCATCGCCGAAGAGTTTGACATCAATAAATTGCGTTATCACCGGATTATTATTATGTGCGATGCGGATGTTGACGGTTCGCATATCAGGACCTTGCTGTTGACTCTTTTTTTCCGCTATTTCTCCGAAATTATTGAGAAGGGCTATCTCTATATCGCTCAGCCGCCGCTCTACCGGATTCAAAAAGGAAAACAAGTCAGTTACGGGTATAACGATGAAGACAAAGAGGAGATCTTGGCCAGTTTTGGAAAAGAAGGGGTGAGTATTCAAAGGTATAAAGGGTTGGGAGAAATGAATCCGTCTCAACTCTGGGAGACGACCATGGATCCGAAAAATCGGGTGATGAAGCAGGTGGTAATCGAAGATGCCAAAGAAGCCGATAAGACTTTTAATATTCTGATGGGAAGCGAAGTTGCGCCGAGAAAGAAGTTTATCCAGACCCACGCCAAAAAGGTCAGGAATCTAGATATCTAATCTGTAATTTTGTTGACATTTTGTTTTTGAGGATATAGGATAGGAGAAATTGTCCCAGCGGGGCATTGCCCCTTCGGGGCTTTTTAAAAAAGAATGCCAGTTAGTCAACTGCCTCAAAAAGGAATAGAATTTCTCAAAGAAGTCCGCTTGGAATTAAAGCGGGTGACTTGGCCGACCAAAAAAGAAGCCATTAAACTTACGCTGATTGTGATTGGCTTTGGTTTGACCGTCGCCGCTTTTTTGGGCGGGTTGGATTTTTTATTTTCGTATTTATTAGATAGGTTTGTGATTTAAAATCATGCCAAAGCAAGTGCAACAGGGCCGGAACTGGTATGTCCTTCATACCTACGCCGGATACGAGGAAGCGGTGGCCAGAAATCTGAAACAGCGGATTGAATCAATGAGCATGGAAGACAAGATTTTCAGTGTTTTGGTTCCGACCGAGAAAAAAATTAAAATTAAAAACGGCAAACGCCAAACCGTGGAGGAAAAAATCTACCCGGGCTATGTTTTGGTGGAGATGGTTGTTACCGACGATTCCTGGTATGTTGTCCGCAACACCCCGCGCGTTACCGGCTTTATCGGCGCCGGCACGATCCCGACTCCGATTTCGCCCGAAGAAATCCAATCACTTCAGAAAAGGATGGGCGTGGAAGAGCCCAAGTTTAAAGTTGACGTTGTGGTCGGCGACGCGGTTAAAATCACTGATGGGCCGTTTAAGGATTTTGACGGCAAGGTTTCCGAGATTGATGAAAAAAGAGGCAAAATTAAAGTGTTGGTGCCAATATTTGGCCGGGAGACGCCGGTGGAACTGGACTTTTTACAGATAAAAAAACTTTGAACTATGGCTTCAAAAACCGTTAAAACAATTATTAAACTTCAGATTCCGGCCGGACAAGCTAATCCGGCTCCTCCGATTGGCCCGGCGCTCGGCCAACACGGTTTGAGTATCCAGGAGTTTTGCGCTCGCTTCAACGATGCCACTAAGGACAAGGCCGGCGACATTATTCCGGTTGAAATCACCGTCTATGACGACCGGACTTTTGATTTTAAACTCAAGACCCCGCCGGCATCCGATTTATTGAGAAAAGCGGCCGGTATCCAGAAAGGGTCGGGCGACCTGCTCAAAACCAAAGTCGGCAAGGTTTCAAAAGCCCAAATCAAAGCCATCGCCGCCAAGAAACTGCCCGACCTGAACGCCTATAGCGCTGAACAAGCGGAAAAGATTATTGAAGGCACGGCGCGGAGCATGGGGATAGAAGTAAAGTAAAGGCTATGCCTGTAGTTGCTCATTCGTTCGGAAATGAAAATAAATTTTCATTTCTCTCGCTCATTTCGCAAGTAAACGTTTTTTAAAAGACAGCTCTGTTGAACACATCTTAATACATTTAAGGTTTATTCAAGGGGGCTGTCTTTTTGTTTCTTTAACAATTAAAAAGTGAGGTGAAATTATGAGTAGACCGTGTTGGGACAAAACAAGAATGTTGATAGTTAGAATTATGGCGGAAAGATCGGTCTGTAAGCACTATCAAGTCGGGGTAGTGTTTTACAGAGGAAAAAAGATAATTATCGGAGGATATAACGGTCCGCCGGTAGGAGAGCCACATTGCATAGAAGTAGGTTGCGCTAAAGAGGTTGATGGGAAAAAACTGCCGGCGGGGGGTCTAATCGTTGCCGGGGGTGCCACGCAGAGATAAACGCAATTATTAATGCGGCATATGACGGGATAAGTTTGAAAGATTGCGGAGTGGCTTGTACTTTTTCTCCTTGTTATTCCTGCGCCAAACAGTTGGTTAATCTCGGCATCAAGGAATTTGTTTACGAAATTTCGTATGATGATGAATTTGAGGCAAACGTGGTGAAGGAACTTTTTGAACGGAGAGGAATTATTCTCCGCCAATTCATTCCATAGGAGGAAGAAAGATGGGAAAAATTGCTTATCTTGAGACGACGACCTTGGGAGACGCCTGGTTTCAGGCATTAGACAAAATAATGATGTCGGGCAGGCGGTATTTGATAACTAAGGGCAGTTTTGCCGGGATTTATCGCGCCGGAATCCCGGTTGTTATTGAAATCAATTGTCCGAGCGGTAGGCCTTTGGCTGTCCAGATGCCCGAGGGTTCCAGCATTGCTCCGCCGACCACCGAAGAGGATATCGAGGGGTATTGTTCATATCTTATGACGCCGCTCCGTCAGCCAAACGAGCATTATACTTATGGAGAAGATCTTTGGTGGCAGATAGAGTGGATTACTGACTACTATCGCAAAAACGGTCATGGCACAAACCATTGCTACATGACCGTTGGTCGTCCGGAAACGCTCTATCACTACGATTTAAGCGTTGATTATAATGACACAGTCAGAATAATTGACCGCGCAACTGGAACAGAGATTCATGAATACAAGCGGACGAATCAATGGAATAAACTTCCAGAGATTCAACCTAGCTCGCAGTGTTTACGCGGGATTGATACTTGGATTGACGACGGAAAACTTTGTTTCTGGGTCTATTTTCGTTCGTGGGATCACTGGGGCGGCTTTCCGGTTAATCTTGGCGGGATTCAGTTGATGAAGGAGCTTATGGCCGGCGAAATCGGGGTAGAAGACGGCCCTATGATTGTTTCCTCTAAAGACCTGCATGTTTACGAACATACCTGGTTGGTTGCTTTAATGCGGCTTAGAAAGGAGGCGGGAAAATGATTCAATGCCATAGCTGTAGAGGATATTTGTTTTTTGCGCCCTTTCCAGCCGATATCTTTGCTTGTTGTTCTTTGCGTGGAGAGTCGGTGAAAAATATCGATCTGAAAAAGGGCGTTAGTCGAGCCATCTGGGAACATGGTATTCGCGGTCACTTATGCTTGCTTTTTAAACCGGGAAAAAGCGTTTGTCATGTTTCTTGGAGAAAACCTTTTGCTCTTTCTCAAACCAGAAAGGAAGGCGAAGAATATATACGAAGCCGTCTTTAATAAAGTCAGTTTCAAAAAGTCCTGTTGGGATTCGTTTCAACAGGACTTTATTTTTGAAACGAAAGAACTCTTTATTTTTCTCTAAAATTGGTGTAGCATTGAATCACTATGATACTGGGAATTGATAAACTTCATCAATTAGTCAAAGATAAAAAGCTGGTTGAAGGTCTGTGCGAAAGAGAGTTAAATAATCCGGAAGGAGCCGGTTTTGATTTGCGTCTGGGCGAAGTGTATGAGATAAAGGGTAATTCATTTTTAGGCATAGACGAAAGAAAAACGCCGGAAGTCAAAGTTCTGGCCAGTTTTGACGAGAATAAAAAGCAAAGTTTTGTTTTTAAACCGGGGAGTTATTATTTAATGAAAACAGTTGAAAAAGTAAATACTCCCGATGATATTTTAATACTTTTTCGGCCGCGAACGACGATTTTTCGTTCCGGAATGACGCTTTTTACCGGAAATGCTTCGCCGGGATATTGCGGCGAGCTGATTTTTGGTCTGGCTAATTTAGGTCCGATTGAGGTAGAAATTGAATTAGGCGCGCGAGTGGTTCACGCGATGTTTTATCAGGTGGGCGGAAAGACAAATTTGTATCGCGGCCAATGGCAAAAAGGCAGGGTAACAACGAAAAAGAGGGAGAAGCAAATTTAATCTTGTGTTCAAAAATCCGCTTGCAAAAACCGATTCTCAAATCGCCGGTTTGATTAGAAAAGAGGCCCTTCGCCATCAAGAGGGGCTTGATTTGGTGGCGGCGGAAAATTATCCTTCGCCGGCGGTTCGCCAGGCGGTCGGAAGCGTTTTGAGCACTTGTTACGCCGAGGGCTGTCCGGGAAAAAGGTATTATCCCGGCCTGAAATACATTGACCAAATTGAACAACTGGCCATTGAACGGGCGAAAAAGCTTTTCGGCGCCAATTACGCCAATGTCCAGCCGCATTCCGGCTCGCAAGCCAATCAGGCGGTTTATCTGGCTTTGCTTGAGCCGGGCGATAAAATCCTGGCGATGGATTTGGCTCAAGGCGGACATCTTTCGCACGGCTCGCCGGCCAATTTTTCCGGCCGGTTTTTCAACTGCGTTTTTTACGGACTGAATGAGAAAACCGAAATAATTGACTGGGAAAAAGTAACGGCCATCGCCCGCCAAGAAAAACCGAAACTGATTATTGCCGGCGCTTCCAGCTATCCTCGCCGGATTGACTTTAAGCGGTTTGGCGCTGTCGCCAAAGAAACCAAGGCGTATTTGATGGCTGATATCGCCCATATCGCCGGTTTGGTGGCGGCTGGCCTCCATCCGCACCCGTTCCCTTATTGCGACATCGTGACCATGACGACGCATAAAACGCTGCGGGGAGCGCGCGGCGGAATAATTTTGTCCAATAAAAAAGACCTGGCCGATAAAATTGACCGAGCGGTTTTTCCCGGCCTTCAGGGCGGGCCGCTGGAAAACGAAATTGCCGGCAAAGCCGTCGCTTTAAAAGAGGCCGGCCGGAAAAGTTTTATCCGGTATCAAAAGCAGGTTGTCGCCAACGCCCAAACGCTGGCCAAAACGCTTTTAAAAGAGGGGCTGGATTTGGTGGCGGGCGGGACGGACAATCATTTTGTTCTGGTCAATTTAACTAAATATAATCTTTCCGGAAAACAAGTCCAGGAAGCGCTGGAAGAAGTTAATATCTACGCCAACCGCAATGTTGTGCCTTATGACCGGCGCTCCAAGTGGCAGACCTCCGGCATCCGGCTGGGGACGCCGGCCATTACGACCAAGGGGCTGAAAGAAAAAGAAGTCAGGCAGGTCGGTGTTTGGATAGCTGAAGTGATTAAAAACATTGATGACCAGAAGATAAAAAACAGAATTAAAGCCGAGGTGATTAAATTGTCCAAAAAGTTTCCTTTACCCTATGAAAATTATTGACGGCAGAAAAAGAGCGGATGAAATTCTGGCGGGGCTGAAAAAAGAGATTAAGGATAAAAACCTCAGGCCCGGCTTGGGGATTATTTTGGTCGGCGCCGAGCCGTCTTCTTGTCTCTATGTCAAGGTTAAAGAAACCGCCGCTAAAAAAATCGGCGTTAGAGTCAGAAAACAAATTTTATCCGGCCAGGCGCCGGAAAGCGAAATTTTAGAAGTTATTGAATCATTCAACCGGGATGCTCAAATTGACGGGATTTTGGTCCAATTGCCTTTGCCGAAAGAAATTCCAACCGATAAAATTATCCGTTCAATTGAGCCCAACAAAGACGTGGACGGGTTTTTGCCCGAAAGCCGGTTTGATTCGCCGTTTATCGCCGCTATCTGGCAGGCGCTAAAAGTAAGCGGAGAGAATCTAAAAGGCAAGAAGATATTGGCTTTGGTCAAATCGGATATTTTCGGCCAACGCTTAACCGGATTTTTAAGCAGAAAGGGTCTTTGTTGCGACTATACCATTTGCCAAAAACCGCAGGATTGTCCAGCCGCTTTAAAAATTGCCGATATTGTTATTACCGCTCTGGGCCAGCCAGGATTTATTAACGCCGCCATGGTCAATGATGGCGCTGTTCTGATTGACGGCGGGACAACCCGCCAGGGCGATAAAACCATTGGCGATATTGACGCTGAAAGTGTTAGCCGGAAAGCCAAATGGCTGGCGCCGTCGCCGGGCGGAGTCGGGCCAATCACGGTGGCGCTTCTGCTTAGAAACGTCGTCTTGGCTTGCCCCCTTGGGGCTGGCAGAAAAAGAGCGGCTGGGGTAAAATAATCCTATGTCCAATTATCAGCCAGTGATTGGCTTGGAAATCCATAGTGAGTTGAAAACGCAGAGTAAAATGTTCTGCGATTGTTTGAATCAGTCGGGAATAAAAGGGCCCAACGTCAATATTTGTCCGATTTGTTTGGGGCATCCCGGGACTTTGCCGGCGATAAACAGAACCGCGGTTGAATTAGTCGTCAAAGCCGGCCTGGCGCTGAACTGCGCGATTGCCAAGTCGGCCAAGTTTGACCGGAAAAACTATTTTTATCCCGATTTACCCAAGGGTTACCAGATATCCCAGTATAATTTGCCGCTGGCGCTGGGCGGCTGGTTGGATATCAACGGCAAAAAAATCCGGCTGACCCGGATTCATTTGGAAGAAGACGCCGGCAAACTGATTCATCCCAAAGGGACGAGTCCCAAAAACGCCAGACATTCTTTAGTTGACTTCAACCGCGCCGGCGTTCCTTTGATGGAACTGGTTACCGAACCCGATATTTCTTCCGGCGAAGAAGCCGGAAAATTCTGCGAAGAATTGCAATTGATTTTGCGCTATTTGGAAATTTCCGAAGCCAATATGGAAAAAGGGCAAATGCGGTGCGAAGTCAATATCTCCCTTCGGCCAGCCGAGGAAAAAAAGAAACTCGGGACGAAAGTTGAAATTAAAAATCTTAACTCTTTCCGCGCTGTCCGGCGGGCGATTGAATACGAAATCAAGCGGCAATCGGACTTATTGGAATCGGTGCATAAGGTTGTTCATGAGACCAGGGGATGGGACGAAGACAAGCAAAAGACGTTTTCCCAGAGAAGCAAAGAGCAGGCGCAGGACTACCGCTATTTTCCCGAGCCGGATTTGCCGCCATTGGGCAATCTGGTCGAGATGAGCGGCGAACTGGCAAAAGAAATTCCGGAACTGCCGCTAGCCAAAAGAGAAAGGTTTGTCGAGGAATACAAATTGCCAGTTAACGACATCGCCACGCTGACGGCCAACAAGGGCCTAGCCGATTACTTTGAGCAGGTAGTTTCAGAACTGGACACTTGGCTCAAGATTAAGTCAATTAAAGACAAGGATAAGTTGGTTAAATTGACCGCCAACTATCTTTTAACCGAGCTGCAAAAATTAATGCTGTCGCGCAAAACCGGCATCAACAAATGCCAGATCAGCCCGGAAAATTTTGCCGAGTTTATTACCATGATTGAACGAAAAGAGATTTCCAGCTCGGCGGCGCAAGCGGTTTTGAAAGAAATGTTTGACACCGGCGCCGACCCGTCTCATGTGGTGGAGGAAAAGCAGTTGACGCAGGTAAGCGGTAGAGACGAGTTGAGCAAAATAGTCAAACGGGTTGTCGGCGAAAACCAAAAATCGGTCAATGACTACAAAGCCGGCAAGGGAAACGCCCTGCAGTATTTAGTCGGCCAAACAATGAAGGCCAGTCAAGGGAAAGCCAATCCGGAAGTCGTCCGCGAAATATTAATGGAGATGCTGAGATAGCAGGGCGTGGGAACAGAAATATTAAAAGAAAGGACAGAAGCAATTGTCAAAAAAGGCGATACAGTTCAAGATACTGTTTTTTGCCGGAAGAACTTTTCCGGCCATAATTTTCTTGACAGGACAAAATCAGTTGTGCTATTCTTTATGGGTTAGTTGGCAGAAGCTTGTAGTACCTTTCAAAAATTCAAAAAAGCAGAGGCAAAACTAAAAGGAGGAAAAGATGAAAAAGAGTTTATTGTTTGTTTTTTTTACAATCGCTGTTCTGGTTATGTTGGCAGTTACAAGCACGGTTTTCGCTCAATGTACCACAATCCAAGACGGAACGCTTTTAACCTCAGATGGGCGTACCATTGTAACTGGCTATGATGAATGGGGCTATAATTATCAAGCCCACATTTTCAACGGAAAATACTGCGATGCCTATCGCGACGCCAGTTGGTGCCAGGGATGGGCAGACGACGACCTTGAAATGAAGTGGAATGACGCCTGGTTAAGCAACAAGGATTGCGATGGCGATAACCTACTGGACCGGCACTATGGCTTTGATTCATATATCGGTTCGGGCGCCTGGCTGACCAACCATCAAAAGGGCGTCTATTTGGATGCCAATGGCAAAAAGCAAAGATGGAGCTATTTTGTCAAAATCGTGGCAATTCCGGCAGATGGAACTGAGATTGGCCCTGTTATTTGGGGAGAATTTGCTATCATCCAGGAGGTTTACAATGATACCGGCACTGGTGAACATGGGATATTGTATTTAAGCCCATATGGCGCCGGCTTCGGCAGGTTCAGTCCTCATTAAAAAAAGAAGGAAGAAATTCCAAAAAAACAAAGGCAGGGTCATTATAGTCCTGCCTTTTTCATTTTAAAAACTTCTAACGGAAGTCGTCCGCGAAATATTAATGGAGATGCTGAGATAGTAGTTTTACGGCTTGAGAGTAGTTTTTCACCCAGTGGATCCTCTTATCCCGCTTGAACCAAGTCATTTGGCGGCGGGCGTATTGAAGAGTGTGAAGAGAAATCAGTTCTCTGGTTTTTTCCAGAGTTGTTTTTTTGTCTAAATAAAAAATAATTTCTTTATAACCGATGCCGCTCATTGCGGGAAGATTGGCGCTATATCTTTCTAATAATTTTCCGACTTCTTTAACCAGTCCTGCTTCAAACATTTTTTCCGTTCTGCCGGTAATTCCTTTTTTAATTTCATCCAAGCCAACTTTTAGGCCGATCTGTAAGGCGTCAAACATCGGCCGGCCTTTTTTTCTTTGCTCGGAAAACGGCTTTTTGGTCAAAAGACAGACCTCCAGGGCGCGGACGAGCCGCCGCTGGTTATTTTGGTCAATTTTTTGGGCGGTTGACGGGTCAAGTTTTTGAAGTTGGTTGAAAAGTTCTTGGTTTGTTTTCTTTTCCAATTTTTGCCTTAGTTTTTTATCCGGTTCGACTGACGGAATTTTCAGGTTGTCAACAACGGCCTGAATATACAAACCGGTCCCGCCGACAAGAAAGGGAATCCTGCCTCTTCTTTGGATATCTTTGATGATTTTTACCGCCCTTCTTTTGTATTGGGCGAGAGTAAAGTCCTGGTCCGGCCGGACAATGTCTATCAGGTGGTGCGGGATGCCGGCCATTTCCTTAGGGGTGATTTTGGCCGAACCGATGTCCATCCCTTTATAAATCTGGCGGGAATCAGCCGAGACGATTTCGCCGTTGAATTTTTTTGCCAGCCGGACGGCCAAAGACGATTTGCCCGAGGCGGTCGGCCCGAGAATAACGATTAGTTTTTTATTGGCTTTATGAGCGGAGAGGAGATCCAAAATTATTTTTTTCCTTCTTTTCTTTTCACCGGCGGGGACATCATCTTTCATTTTGGCGGCGGCGGCGCCCGGCCGGGGGGAATAAGCGGCGGCATAGATTTGGAAAAATCCTATTTCTCCGGCCAGTTTAACGGTATTTTGGAACTGCCTTTTTGTTTCGGTCGGAAAACCGACGATAATATCAGTTGAGATTTTAACTCCGGGGATGTTTTTCCTGATTTTTTTTATTAGGTTTTTGTACTGGCCAACGATGTAGCCGCGGTTCATTTTTTTCAGGATTTGGTTGTTACCCGACTGAACCGGCAAATGTATTTCTCTTGATATTTTCTCGTTTTGGGCGATAGTTTTTATCAACTCGTCGGAAAAATCTTTGGGATGAGAAGTCATAAACTTTGTCTCAAAATTGCCTTCCAGACGGGAGATTTTTTCAAGAAGTTTGGGAAAGTCGGTTTTTCCCGACCGGTAACTGTTGACATTCTGGCCTAAAAGCGTAATTTCCCGGCCGCCATTTTTAACCAAGTTTTTTATTTCTCCGATAATTTCTTTAGCCGGCCGCGACTTTTCCTGGCCGCGGGTGTAGGGGACGGCGCAGTAGGAGCAGAAATTATTACAGCCGGTCATAATAGGGACAAGGACCTCTTTTTGAGAAGGGCATTTTGCTTTTTGGCTGATGTCGGCGATTGGCCAGATTTCATCAGCCAATTGTTCAAATCGCTTTTTGTCTTTAGACAGAATACAGCCAGTCAGGATAATTTTTGCCCGGTGGTTTTCCTGCCGGATGTTCTTTATTTTTGAATAAACCCGATTGACGGCCGATTGCCGGACGGAACAGACATTAATCACGGTTAAATCAGCCGTCTTGATATCTTTGGCCGGCCGGCATTTTTCTTTTTCCAATTTGGCGGCCAGTCGCTCGCTATCGCTCTTATTCATCTGACAGCCATAAGTGATAATATGATATTTCATAATCGGAGATATACTTTTGTATCCTATCAGATTTGTGATATAATTCAATTATGAACAAAATTCACTTATCGGTCATCATTCCCGCTTTCAATGAAGAAAAACGGCTGAGTCGAACATTGTTGGCGGTTGATAAATATTTGAGCGAGCAGAAGTACGGTTATGAAATTATTGTGGTTAATGACGGTTCAACCGATAACACGGCGGGAATCACCAAGAAGTTTTCCTATTTGATAAAAAACTTAAAATTGATTGACAATAAGAAAAATCACGGCAAGGGCTGGGTCGTCCGGCAGGGGATGCTTGAATCAGAAGGCGAAATCCGCCTTTTTATGGATGCCGATAACGCCACGACAATTGAGCATTTTGATAAAATGACTTCGTTTTTTAAAAAGGGTTACGCGGGGGTTATTGGCAGTCGCGACAAAAAAGACGTTAAGGGAGCCGAGCAGGCGGTGGCTCAATCGTTTTTCAAACGGCAATTGGGTAATTTCGGCAATTTATTGATTCAAATGATGGCGGTGCCGGGGATTTGGGACACCCAATGCGGTTTTAAGGCTTTTACCGGCAAAGCGGCGGAAAGTATTTTTAGTCGGGGGAAAATTGACCGCTGGGGATTTGACATTGAGGCGCTTTTTTTAGCCAGAAAACTGGGTTTGAAAATCGGGCTCATCCCGGCTGTCTGGGTCAATGACCCAGACAGCAAAGTCAATTTAAAGGGATACCTCAACACATTTAAAGAATTATTGGTTATCAGGTTAAATTCAATTAGAGGGAAGTATAAGTAATATTGTCATCCTTCGGCCTTGCCTCAGAATGACATTATTTTATGACAAAGAAACAGTTACCTTCAGAGCTTCGTTTAAACATTGTTTCGGGCGATTGGGTCATTATCGCCACCGGCCGGGCGCGCCGGCCGGAGACCTTTGCCGAAAATAAAAGAATAAAAGAGGCAGTTTCGCCGTCAAAATGTCCTTTTTGCCGGCCGGATATTTTAGACAAGTCCGTTTTGACTTTGAATAAACCCGATGGCAGTTGGTTTATTTCGTCAATACCCAACGACTTTCCGGCTCTTTGCCCAGAGGAAGGATTAAGCCGGAGAAAAGAAGGTCCATACGAGATAATGAACGGGTATGGCGAACACGAAGTGATTATCACCGCCGACCATGAGCGGCAGATGGCCCAGTTTTCCCAAGAGGAAATGGAATTGGTTGTTGAACTTTACCAAAAAAGATATCTGGATTTGACCAAAAAAGAGAACATTAAATACATTTCAATTTTCCATAATCACGGCAAAGAGGCCGGAGCGTCGGTGGCGCATCCTCACTCGCAGTTGATTGCCGTTCCTGTGCTTGACCCGCATGTGCGGAAAAGTTTGGACGGCGCCGAGGCCTATTACCGGAAACACAAGAAGTGCGCTTACTGCGAAATGCTCGCTTGGGATATTAAAGACGGCCGGCGAATAATTTATCAGAACGAAAAATTCGTCGTCTTGTGCCCCTTTGCTTCACAGGTTTCTTTTGAAGTCAGGATTTATCCCAAAAAGCATCAGGCGCGTTTTGGCGAGATGGCGCCAGACGAAAAAGCGCTATTCGCCGACGCTTTTCTCAAGGGATTAAGCAGTATTTACCGGAAGTTAAAAGACCCGGCCTATAATTTCTATATTCATACCGCGCCGGTTGACGGGCCGGCCGGCGAGAAATACAACAAGTATCATTGGCACCTCAATATTTTGCCCAAGACCGCCATAATGGCCGGATTTGAATTGGGAGCGGGGATAGAAATCTCCACCGTTGAACCGGAAAAAGCGGCGGAATTTTTAAGAAGCGAATAATATGATAAATTTTATTTTGTCCGGGCTGGCGTCTTTAATTATCAAGATAATTTCCTCCACTGGTTATTTTGGCGTCGCCATACTAATGGCCTTGGAGAGCGCCGGTATTCTCATTCCCTCGGAAGTGATTATGCCGTTTTCCGGATTTTTAGTTTTTACCGGCGAGTTTAATTTTTGGCTGACGGTTCTTTGCGGGGCAGCCGGCAATTTACTCGGCTCCATGGCCGCCTACTGGATTGGGTACGCCGGCGGCCGGCCGCTGATTGAAAAATACGGCAAATATATTTTGATTTCCGGGCGCGATTTGAATCTGGCCGACAGCTGGTTTAAAAGATACGGTCAGGCGACGGTTTTTTTCTCCCGGCTCTTGCCGATTGTCCGGACTCTTATTTCCTTTCCAGCCGGCATCGCCAAAATGAATTTTAAAAAATTCTCGTTTTACACCGTTTTGGGCTCCTTGCCCTGGTCTTTGGCTTTGACCTATATCGGCCTGGCGCTGGGCGAAAACTGGCCGAGTTTGAAAATATATTTTGAAAAATTTGACATCGTTATCGCCGGATTGATTATTGCCGGAATTGTCTGGTGGGTCCGGCGTCATTTCAGTCAGCTAAAAATTAGCAACGGCTGACATATTTAAACTTTATGAACAATAAACCTTTGATTATCGCCAATTGGAAAATGAATCCCTCATCCCAAAAAGAAGTTAAGCGGCTTTGGGATTCAATCAAAGAGGGGATTAAAAAGAATAAAGAGGCGGAAATAATCGTTTGTCCTCCGTTTATCTGGCTGTCTTTCTTTAGCGGCGTGTTGGAGAAACTTGGGGCGCAGGACTGCTTTTGGGAAAACAAAGGCGCCTATACCGGCGAGATTTCCTCTTTGATGCTCAAGGATTTAGGCTGTCAATATGTCATTGTCGGCCATTCCGAAAGAAGAAAATATTTCGGGGAAAGCGATGAAATAATAAACAGGAAATTAAAGGCGGTTTTGAAAAACCGAATGAAGCCGGTATTTTGCGTCGGCGAAGAAACCAGAGACAGTTTAAACGGGAACGGAAAGCAAATCAACGAAATGGGTTTGATTGTCGGCGAGCAGCTGGAAAAGGGGCTGATCGGGATTTCGACCGAAAGGATAAGGGAAATAATCTTTGCCTACGAGCCGATCTGGGCGATCGGGACGGGACAGGCCTGTTTGCCCGACGATGCCATGAAAGCCCGGCTTTTTATCCGAAAAATTTTGTCAAAACTCTATAGCCGGGAAACAGCCGAAAAAGCCAGAATCGTTTATGGCGGCAGTATTGACAGCAAGAATGTTTCCGATTATGTCAAAAACGCCAAAATGGACGGGATTTTGGTCGGCGGGGCTTCTATTAACGCCAGCGAATTTAATAAGATTGTTGAGAAAATAGGATGAAAATTCTTTCCGACTTCAAATTTAACGGCGAAAAGGTTTTGCTCCGGGTTGATTTCAACGAACCGATAAAGGACGGCCGATTAGCCAGTAATTTTCGCCTTAGGGCGACTCTGCCGACCATAGAGTATCTGCTTGAACAAAGCGCCAAGGTAATTTTATTGACTCATCTGGGCCGGCCGGAGGGCAAAGTAGAGGAAGAATTGAGAACGGATTTACTCGGCAAGGATTTATCCCTTTTAATCGGCCGAAAGGTAAAAAAACTTGACGGCTGTGTCGGAGAGGAGATAAAAAAAGAAATAGACGGGATGCGCCCCGGGGAAATTATTCTTTTGGAAAATGTCCAATTTGAACCGGGCGAAAAAGCCAATAATCCTAAATTTGCCGCGGCGCTGGCTGAATTAGCCGACTTTTTTGTTTTGGACGCTTTTGGCCAGTCGCATCGCGATTACGCTTCCATCAGCGGAGCGCCGAAATTGCTGCCCAGTTGCGCCGGCTTGCTTTTAGCCAAAGAAATCAAAGTTCTTTCCGGCGTTTTGGAAAAGCCCAAACGCCCCTTGACAGTGATCGTCGGCGGGGCAAAAATTTCAACCAAAATTGAACTGATTGAAAACCTTTCAATCAAGGCCGACTATTTTCTTTTAGGCGGAGCGCTGGCCAATACTTTTTTAAAGGCCAAGGGGATTAGCGTCGGCAAATCGGTTATTGAAGAGGAAATGGTCGGCCGGGTAAGAGAAATGAATTTGGATAGCGATAAAATAATTTCTTTGACCGACGGTGTCGTTTCGGCCAGCCCTGACGGCAAATCGGACAGCCGAGTCAGCCCGATAGGCGATCTCGGCGAAAACGAAATGATTTTAGATATCGGTCCGAAAACGGTGAAAAAATTTGAAGATATAATCAAGCAGGCAAAGATGATTGTTTGGAACGGGCCAATGGGTTTGTTTGAAATCGGTTCCTTTGCCGCCGGAAGCGCCGCCATCGCTAAAGCCGTCGCTAAAAGCGGAGCTTTTTCTTTGGTTGGCGGCGGAGAGACCATTGCGCTATTGGAAGGATTGAACCTTTTGGATAAAATGAGTCACGTTTCAACCGGCGGCGGGGCAATGCTCAAGTTTTTAGCCGGCGGGAAATTGCCTGGCATAGAAGCGCTTAATAATAGATAAGAAATAATGAAGTGGAAAATAAAAGAGAAAGCGCCGGACGACTTTTTAAAGCGGTTTCCGGAATTTACTCCTTTAGTCGCCCAACTTTTATACAACCGCGGCTTGATTTCTCAAAAACAGATTGACGAGTTTTTCAATCCTGACTACAGCCAGGATTTTCATGACCCATATTTGCTTAAGGGAATGAAAAAAGCGGTTAACCGGATTAGACAAGCGCTTAAAAAGGGAGAAAAGATTACCATTTACGGCGATTTTGACGCCGACGGCGTTTGCGCGACGACCATTTTATTTTCAACTTTAAAAGAATTAGGCGCCAAAAATCTTGATGCCTATATTCCCGACCGGGAAAAAGAGAGTCACGGCTTGAACGAAAAAGCCATCAGAGAATTAAGAGCGAGAGGGACAAAACTGATTATCGTCGTTGATTGCGGCAGTACCGACTTCAACGAAGTTGATTTGGCCAAGTCGTTGGGCATAGATATGGTTATTACCGACCATCATACTCTAGCCGAGAAGTTGCCTCGGGCGCTGGCCGTAATCAATCCTCTGCAAAAAGGGGACAAGTATCCCTTTAAAGATCTATCCGGCGCCGGCGTGGCCTTTAAACTGGCATCGGCTCTTTTGTCGGCTCACGGCGAAGAATTTTTTCAAAAGTGGCTGCTGGATTTAGTCGCTTTAGCGACAGTGGTTGACGTTATGCCGATTGTCGGAGAAAACCGGACTTTGGTTAAATACGGCTTGGGGGTCTTAGCCCAGACGCGGCGAGTCGGATTGAGAGAACTAATGAGGATAGGCGGGGTAGAGCCGAAAATTATCCAAGCGTCTTTTAACGGCGAGCCGCCGGCGACCAATCTCAATGTCGCTACCCTTGGTTTTGTCCTTGGGCCGCGACTCAATGTCGCCAGCCGGATGGACCATGCCAACACCGCCTTTCATCTCCTGATTGCCAGAGACCGGAAAGAAGCCAAGAGTTTGGCTAAATTGCTCAATGAAAAAAATACCGAAAGGCAAAATCTGACCGCGGCCATTATGAAAGAAGTGGAAAGACGGATTGAAGGCAATCCGGAGAAAAAAAACTCAAAGTTAATTTTTGAAAGCAGTCCTGATTGGCCGGTCGGTTTGGTCGGGTTAGCCGCCAGCAAAGCGGTTGATAAATATTGCCGTCCAACGATGATTGGCTGCGAAATGGATGACTTGATTCATGTTTCCTGCCGGAGTATTCCAGAATTTGATTTAATGGAAGCGATTAGAATAGCGGCCTCGGAAAATCTTTTAGACGATTACGGCGGGCACAAAGGCGGCGCCGGCTTCAGGGCGAAAAAAGAAAACTTGGAAAAAATCAAAAAGATTTTTGCCGATATAGCCGGAGAGAAATTAAAAGAGGAGGATTTGGCTCCGACGCTGGATATTGACGCCGAGTTGTCTTTAGACGCCCTTGCTTTCTATAGTTATGACGAAATCCAAAAGTTTGCTCCTTTTGGCAAAGGGAATCCGGAGCCGAAATTTTTAATCAGAGGGTTGGAGGTCAGGAATCTTAAGGCGGTTGGAACCAGCGGCAGCCATCTAAAGATGGAATTGGTTTGTTTTGACGAGAGATGCCGGTCGGCCAAAAGTTTTCAGGCGATTGCCTTTGGTTCGGGGCATTTGGATGGCATATTGGACAAGGGAAGTTTAGTTGACGTTGTTTTTGAGTTTATTTTAAACGAGTGGAACGGGACAAGAAATTTGGAGATGAAGGTCGTTGATTTAAAACTGGCAAAATTATATCAAAAGATATCTCAATGATGAAATTACTAATTTATGCCGATGGCGGGGCAAGAGGGAATCCCGGGCCGGCCGCTGTCGGAGTCGTGCTTAAAAAGGATGGCCAGACAATCAAAAAATACGGCGAGTATATCGGCGAAGCGACCAACAATCAAGCCGAATACCAGGCGATTATTTTCGGGCTCAAAAAGACCAAGCTTCTGTTCGGCAAAAAGAAAGCCAAAGAAATAGAATTGGAGTTTTTGACGGACAGCGAGCTGGCGGCCAGACAGCTGAATCATAAATATAAAATAAAAGAAAAAGAACTCCAGCCGCTGTTTTTGAAAATTTGGAACTTGACCATTGATTTTAAAAATGTTAGTTTTAGCCATATCTTGAGAGAAAAGAACAAAGAAGCCGACGCTTTGGTCAACGAGGCGTTGGATAGCCAAAGCCGGGAACAAAAACTCTTGTAGTTGACAAATAATTTAATTTGATATATATTGTAATCGGCTCAAGTAAATTAGATAGCCGCTGCCAGTTTAAAAAATTGGTAGAGGAAAGTCCGGGCGTCGAATCTTATGCCCCGCCGAGCGGGGTAAAGGGGAAAGCGGCAGTGGGCAACACCCACCGTTCGCAAGGATAGGGAAAGTGCCACAGAGACAATACTTCTTTGCTTTAGGGGTAATCTCCTAAAGCGAGGTAAAGGTGAAAAGTGAGGGATTAAGACCCCTCTCTCCGCGGGGAGACCCGTTGGAGCGGTAAACCCTGCCTGACGCAAGAGCAAATCCCGACGCAAGGTCGGGAGCAAAGTAGCTCGCTAGAGGCCGGCAGCAATGCCGGTCCCAGACAGATGGCTATCTCCCCGCAGAACTGCGGGGAACAGAACCCGGCTTATTATTTACTTGGGCTAACAAAGAATCCCGTCCCGCAGTATTGTCGGACGGGATTTTTTGTTTCGGCCTTGGCCCTTCGCGGCTTGCCTTTTTGCGGCTGATTCATTAGGATTAGGTTAGAGACCTCTTAATAAAATGAAAAAAGCGGAACTATTATTTACGGCGATTCTGCCTCCTCTGGACTTCATGATGCTTTTGGTGGCGGGAATAACCGCCTATTTTCTGCGGATTAATCCGTTGGTCGCCCAGTACCGGCCGGTGCTTTTCCATCTCAACCTTCCCCTTAACCGTTACTTGACTTTGATTATCGGCGTTTCGGTTTTTATGCTGGCGGTTTTCGCGCTTATTGGGCTCTATCGTATTCAGCTCAGAAGAATTCTTTTGGACGACTTTTTGAAAATAATCATCGGCGTTTCAGCCGGGATTATCGGCTTGGTCTTTTATAGTTTTTTTCGCTCGGAATTGTTTGATTCCCGTTTTCTAATTGTTATTGGCTGGGTAGCGGCGATTATTTTTGTCTCTTTCGGGCGTTTTATTGTTCATCGCTGGCAGAGATATTTGATGAAAAAATATAATTTTGGATTAAGGCGGGCTTTGGTCGTCGGCTGTGACGGCGTCAGCCAAAAAATCGTTAACTACATCAAAAGCCAATCGGTTTTGGGCTATCGGCTGGTGACTAACCTGTCCCAGCCGGATTTGGACGAAATCAAAAGAAAGGTCAAGGACCCGGGCGTGGAAGAAATTATTTTGGCCGATTCGGACTGGCCCAAAGAAAGGGTGCTTGAATTGGTTAATTTTTGCGAAGACAATCATTTGACTTTTAAATTTGTTCCCAATCTTTTTCAGACATTAACGGCTAACGCTTCGGTGGAAACGTTGGGAGATGTCCCGATTATTGAACTCAAGAGAACAGCCCTGGACGGCTGGGGAAGGATTATTAAAAGAGTCATTGATTTTGTCGGCGCTTTAACTGGTCTGATTGTCTTGAGTCCGTTTTTTACCCTCGTCGCCATTTTTATCAAGCGGGATAGTCCGGGTCCAGTTTTTGTTCATCTGAAAAGAATCAGCCAAGGAAAAGAATTCCGGCTGTGTAAATTCCGTTCAATGGTTGACGGAGCAGAGAAATTAAAAGAGAATCTTCAGGCAAAAAACGAACGGAAAGACGGACCGTTGTTTAAAATAAAAAATGATCCCAGGGTAACCAAAATCGGAAAATTTTTAAGAAGATACCGGATAGATGAATTTCCGCAGTTGGTCAATGTTTTGAAGGGGGAAATGAGTTTAATCGGTCCGCGCCCGCATCAACCGGATGAAATCGCCCAATACCGAAAACACCACAAAAAGGTCCTGGCGATTAAATCGGGGATGACCGGTTTCGCTCAGGTTTCCGGCAGTTCGGACTTGTCTTTTGAGGAAGAGATAAAATTGGATACCTATTACGTTGAAAATTGGTCGTTAGCGATGGACTTAAAGATATTTCTAAGGACTTGGCTGGTTTTATTAAAGGACCGATCGGCGTGTTAAGGTTTTGCCAAAATTTTTTGAAATTTTGGCAAAACCTTAAGCTGTCTCTGGCGGGTTGTTTGTATGAAGGTTGCTCTTGTTCATGATTACCTTAATCAGTACGGAGGGGCGGAAAGGGTCTTAGAAGCGTTTTGCCAGATATTTCCCGAAGCGCCGATCTATACCTTGTTTTATGATAAGAAAAAAACCGGCCATGCCTTTGACCGGCGCCGGGTTGAAACGTCATTCCTGCAAAAAATTCCATTGGTTCGGTCGCATCACCGCCCTTTTTTGATGCTGATGCCGATTGCCATAGAACAGTTTGACCTTTCGGAGTATGATTTGGTTTTATCCGATTCGGCCAGCTACGCCAAGGGAGTCGTCGTCGGCCCCCAAGCCCTTCATATCTGCTACTGTCATACGCCGATTCGTTACGCTTGGGATGATTCCCACCGCTATATTGAGGAATTCGGCTATCCCGGGCTGGTTAAAAAAATCATCCCGTTTTTTATGAACTATATTCGTTTTTGGGACAGCAAAGCCGCCCAGCGAGTGGATGAGTTCATCGCCAACTCGCGCTTTGTCGCCAACCGGATAAAAAAGTATTATCGGCGGGACGCAAAAGTTATTTATCCGCCGGTTAACTCCAGCCATTTTTATCTGTCCGGCCGGCCCGGAAAATATTTTTTGATGGTGGGGCGTTTTCTTCCTTATAAAAGGTTTGATTTGGCCATAGAGGCGTTTAATCGGCTGGGCCAGCCGCTAAAAATTGTCGGCGACGGTCCGGACAGAAAACGACTCAAAAAAATAGCCAAAAGCAACATTGAATTTGTCGGTTTGGTTTCGGAAGAAAAACTGCGGGATTATTACGCCAATTGCCTGGCTTTTATTTTTCCCCAGGAAGAAGATTTTGGCATCACGGCGGTGGAGGCCATGGCGGCCGGCCGGCCGGTAATCGCTTATCGCGCCGGCGGCGCGCTGGAAATTGTCCAGGAAGGCCTCACCGGAATTTTCTTTAACGAACAAGAGCCAGAAAGTTTAATGGCAGTTTTAAAAAGTTTTCGGTCGGACGATTTCAGTCCGGAGTTAATCCGACAGAAGGCGCTGGAATTTGACCAAGAAAAATTTAAAGAGAAAATAAGGAAATTTATTGATGAAAATTGGCATCGACATCAGAGTTTTGGCCCGTGGCGTTAGAACCGGGGTGGAAGAGTATGTGATTAATCTTTTATCCCATCTTTTTTTGATTGAGTCGGAGATTCAATACAAACTTTTCTATAATGCTTACCGCAAGAATGAATTGAGCTTTGAATGGCCGCTAAGGAGAAACGTTGAATTGAAAAATTTTAAAATTCCCAACCGACTGTTTTTTGTTTCCGCCCGTTATTTCAATCAGCCGAAAATTGACCGGCTTTTAGGCGGAGTTGACGCCTATTTCAATCCGCATTTTTTTGGCGCGCCGGTCTCTTCAAGGTGCCGGAAAATAATGACCGTTCACGATTTGTCTTTTGAGTATTTCCCCGAGTTCTTTTCCTGGCGGAAGCGGCTGTGGCAAAAGTTTCTAATGAGGACAAAAAAAGAAGCGCGCAGCGCCGACAAAATTATCGCGGTCTCCCAGTCAACTAAAAGCGATTTGGTTAATCTTTACGGCATTAATGAAGAAAAAATATCGGTGATTTATTCGGGAGTGGGCGAGCAATTTCAGCCGATAAGTTTTGAACAAAACCAGCCGCCGGCCGCCGGCGACATCAAGAGAAAATACAATTTGCCCAGCGATTTTATACTCTACTTTGGCGCGATTGAGCCGAGGAAAAATATTGTCGGACTAATCAACGCCTTTGAAGTTTTAAGGGAAAAACATCGGATTAAACTGGTTGTCGCCGGCGACAAAGGCTGGCTTTATCGCGATATTTTCAAAACCGCCAAGGAATCCAAATACAGAAACGACATTGTTTTTACCGGCTTTATTGAAGAGAAAGACAAGCCCTGTCTTTACGCTTTGGCTAAACTTTTTGTCTATCCCAGTTTTTTTGAGGGGTTTGGCTTTCCGCCGCTGGAGGCGATGGCCGGCGGCGTTCCGACGATTGTTTCCAACAGTTCGTCTTTGCCGGAAGTGGTTGGCGAAAGCGCTTTAATGATTGACCCGAATAACATTGACGAATTGTCTTGGGCGATGGAAATGGCTTTGACCGACAGCGAATTAAGAAAATATTTGATAAAAAAAGGGATTGAGCAGGCGAAGAAATTTTCCTGGGATGAATGCGCCAAAAAAACATTGGCGGTTTTGAAACAATAATCAGACGGCGAGCGATAAAATGGAAAGCAAGAAAAATCAACTTAGAATCGGCATCGACGCCAGGTTTTACGGCCCGCGCCAAAAGGGTTTAGGCCGCTATGTCCAGAAATTGATTGAGGACTTGGAAGAAATTGATTCGAAAAATCAGTATCTCGTTTTTCTAAGAAAAGAAAATTACGCCGATTATCGGCCGAAAAATTCCAACTTCAAAAAAGTTCTGGCTGATTACAAATGGTACGGCTTAAGCGAGCAAATATTTTTTCCGTTTAAAATTTGGCAAAGCCGGGTTGATTTAATTCATTTTCCCCATTTTAATGTTCCGTTGATTTGTTCGGCCCCTTTTGTTGTCACTATCCATGACTTAATTTTAAAAAAATTCGCCCCTCGCCGAGCTTCGCTCCTTGGACCGGTTCGCTATTGGCTAAAAAACTTGGGCTATTCTCTAGTCATTCGTTTGGCTTTAAAAAGAGCGGGAAAAATTATCGCTGTTTCTAACTATACCAAGGAAGACGTTTTGAAATACTTTAAAGCCGGACCGGAAAAGATAGAAGTAATCTATGAAGGAGCGCCGGAGATAAAGCTCAAAGTCCGAGGCCCGAAGCGCAAAATTGCGATTCTTGCTTCGCCGGCCGGCCGGCAAAATTCAAAATTGTTTGAAAAATACAATATTTCAAAGCCGTATCTTTTATATGTCGGGAACGCTTATCCGCATAAAAACTTGGAGCGGCTGATTTTAGCTTTTAACCAATTAAACCAGGATGGAAATCTCCAATTGGTTTTGGTCGGTGAACTGGATTATTTTTATCGGCGCCTTCAAAAACGATTTTCAGACAGAGGGAGAGTTGTTTTTGCCGATTTTGTCTCCGATAGCGACTTGGCAGCTTTGTACCAAAACGCCGTTCTCTATGTCTTCCCATCCCTGTGCGAAGGTTTTGGTTTGCCTCCTTTGGAAGCGATGGCTTACGGCTTGCCGGTGGTTTGCTCCGATTCGTCCTGTTTGCCGGAAGTTTTGGGCGAGGCCGCCAAATATTTCAATCCGGAAAGCGTTGATGATATGGTTAGAAAAATCAGTTCTGTTTTAGGCGATAAAAATCTTCAAGAGCGCTTGGTCTCCAACGGCTTTAAAAGGATTAAAAAATACAGTTGGCGCCAAATGGCCGAGAAGACCTTAAAAACATATCTTGACTTGTAAGTTAAAGGGGTGTGGATTACGGCGGTTGGGGGAGGGGGGAAAAATGTGCTATAATGAGAGCGCCTAAAGAAGGGCGCTTTTTGGCTATGTTGAAAAATAAATTTGTTTCACTCGCTCTATTTGATGTTCGGCCTGTCAATGAAAGGGGTGATTTAGATGTTGAAAAAATTAGCCGGGCCAGAGGCATACTGGATTTAAAGGGAGTTTCTCCCGAAGACAGAAGAAGGAGAGAAGAGATGGTTAAGCGGATGCGGTTGAAAGAAAAGACGACCGAGGGAAAATTGCCTTCGGCCGGTCCGGACGGCGTCGATAAAAGATTAGACGGCAGTCCAACCCTCCCTAACGGGTCCGGCATTAAACAAAGAAAAGAAAAATCCTATTCTGGCCGAAGATTTTCGGTGGAAAACGAGGCCTTGGCGCGCGAGAAGATTCTGAACGAATTAATGGAAGAGTTTTCAAACGTTGAAGAGTTCGGCCGATTTTTGGAAAGCGTTTCGCCGACGCTGATTGGGCAAAACAGAAAGGAAATGGAGCCGGCGGATTTAGACGATGATTTTGACAAGGATGAGAGAGATTCCGAATCCGAGCCCGAACCAAAATTAGAGCCCGAGCCGGAACCAAAAAAAGAATCGCTTAAATTAAACGGGGAATCAAGCGCCATTTTAGAGCAATACTATTTTCCCGAAGTCGCTTTGCCAGAGTATTCTGAGCCGGCGTTTAAATTAAGCAGTTTCAAGCCGGTTGTCCGTCCGACGGAACAGTCGTTCGGGCGGGTCCAGCCAATCAAAGAAAAAACTTTCCGGCCCGGAAATTTTTTGAAGCCGTTAACCGGTTTTTTAGTCGCCGGTTTTTTAGTCGCCTTATTTGTTCCGGCGGCGGCCTGGCTTAATCAGGGGCTGGATATTAAAAACGATGTTTTGAGCAGCGGCTCCGCCGCTTATCAAAACCTTCTTAACGCCAAGCGCTCCCTCGAGAGCGCCGATTTTAAGTCGGCGGAAGAAAGTTTCGGTTTAGCCCACGCCGACTTTTTAAAAATCCATCAGTCAATTAACCAGGTGGGCGAAGTCGCGCTGTCAATATTAGAGAAACTTCCGGGAGGGGCCTTGGTTTCTTCCGGCAGTCATCTGGTCAAAGTCGGGGACAGTCTTTCGCAGGCGGGCGAATCGCTTGTCTCGGCAGTCCAGTTGTTTTCTTTTGAAAATTTATTTGATTCTTTGAAATCAGCGGCCGCTCAAAACGGCAATGTTTTGGCTTTCGGACAAGCCGGGCATCTAACCGATTCAATCGCTCTTAGCCAGGCCGCGATCAAAAATGCTTTAGATAGAATTGCGACAGCCAATCAGGAATTAGGCCAAATAAAGACCAGCGTCCTACCGGCTGAAATTCAAGACGAGGTTTTCTCGCTGAAAGAAAAACTGCCGCTGATTGAAGAAATGCTTCAGGGAATGGAGGAGTACTCAAATTCGTTCCTTAAGATTTTAGGCCAAGACAATCCACGCCAGTACCTGCTGATTTTTCAAAACAACAGCGAAGCCAGGGCGACCGGCGGCTTTATCGGGACTTATGGACTGTTGACTCTGGACCGGGGAGAAATAACCAGCTTATTTATTGACGGCATTTTTAACGCCGACGGCCAGTTGCGCGAAAAAATCATTCCTCCTCAGCCGATTCAGAAAATCAGCACGGCTTGGTCCATGCACGACGCCAACTGGTTTGCCGATTGGCCAACTTCGGCCGAAAAAATCGCCTGGTTTTACGAAAAGACCGGCGGTCCGACCGTGGACGGGATTTTTTCCTTGACGCCGACCGCGGCGGAGCGGCTTCTAAGATTGACCGGCCCGATTGCCATGCCGGAGTACGGCGTGGTTTTGGACTCAAATAATTTT
>Ga0210017_1000244_pt1 | contig 43967 bp, 47 predicted proteins | sample CryGeyCG2014_020_FD_183966 | JGI IMG/M metagenome (GOLD analysis project Ga0210017, IMG submission 183966) | Groundwater microbial communities from aquifer - Crystal Geyser CG08_land_8/20/14_0.20 (SPAdes) (version 2) | ecosystem: Environmental > Aquatic > Deep subsurface > Groundwater | place... | reverse complement strand
ATGTAACTAAAATTTGCCGTAAATTTACAACTAACCGGCAGGAAGCCATTAGCGAATTGGGGTTAAAAAAAGAAGATTTATCCCGTTAGAAATCTTCTTTTTTTATTAAGTGCTTTGGTATTTCTAACGGGATTTATTGCGCGCTTAGCAAAAGGCTTTATGAACCCCGCCCGCATTTTCGGGGCTGGGGTAGAGATAGAAAGGAAGGGCGAGGTGAATATAGGTATAGGTTTAAGCACAGAGAAGGACCCTATTTTAGCAGCTCGTGAGGCAATCCGATTAGCCGATATAAATATACATAGCAAAAAAATTGATTTGGCGATTGTCTTCAGTTCTATGGACCTTGCTTGCGTTAGCCTATTAAAAACAATCCATCTATCGTTAAAAGGGCGCGTGCCTATAGTAGGTTGTAGTAGCGCAGCAATCATCTCTAATCAAGGCGTATTTAAACATGGGTTGGCAGTCATGCTTTTAAGCCTCTCCAAGAACGTCTATTTTAATATTGCCTGCGTCAGAGACATAAAGGAAAAAACTGCCTTAAGCGCGGGAAGAGAATTGGGAGAGAAATTACTCTATGGTTTTCGCGATATTCGCCGGGACTTAAGCGTCATCTTCTCTGACGGTTTAATGGACGAAGGCTCAAATCTAATTTATGGCCTGCAGGAAAGACTAGGTAAGAGCTTCCCTCTCGTGGGCGCTTCTGCTTCGGATAATATGCGTTTTTTAAGAACCTACTTGTATTTCAATCAAGAGGTGCTCACTGACAGCGCTGTAGGAATACTATGGGGTGGTAAATTAAATTTTGGCCTAGGAATTAAACACGGATGGAAGCCCCTGGGTAAACCCCGCACAATAACTAAATCCGAGGGTAATATCATATACGAGATAGATGGTGAGCCGGCGGTAAAAATCTATGAAGAATATCTGGCGCGCGATCTTGCCGGGTTGCAAAAAGAAATAAGGCGCATCTCTATACTCTACCCGATAGGAATGTACCTTGCCGGAGAACAAGAATATCTTTTAAGGAATATTCTCTCTATTGAAAACAACGGCTCTCTGCGCTTGCAGGGCAATGTCATACAAGGCAGTATCATACGATTAATGATCGGCACAAAAGAATCCTGTCTTAATGCTACGCGCCAGGCATTAGATGAAGCGAAAAAAATATTATTTGCCCCGATTGTGGATATTACTAAAAACGAGGTAAAAAATTTTGTATTTGTGTTTGATTCAGTCTCAAGGTACATGCTTTTAAGAAGAGAGGCAAACCAAGAATTAGAAATCATCAAAGAGGGTTTTGGCAAAGATACACCTATAATAGGCTTATATACCTACGGCGAACAGGCGCCTTTAAAAGCGATAAGCTACCATGGCCAAGCCTATTTTCATAATCAAACTATCGCTATGTTAAACATCGGAGGCTAAATAATGGCAAATCTGTTCACTATCCTCTCGCTTGCAATCGTCATCGTTTCCCTCGCCATCGTCATGATGCTTAAAATAGATAAAATAAAAAAGTTGCAAACCATGGTGGATAAATTAAGGAAATCCCTGGAAGAAATGGATGAGCAGGCCAAATTGATTGTGCGCACCGATATAGAGTTAAACAAAACCCAGGAAGAACTGGATAAAAAGATAACCGGCCTTTATGCCCTACAGAGGCTATCGCGGATAATCAGCACTACCCTGGAGGAAAACCAAATCTTTAAGGTAATAGAGTCGGCTTCCTTCGAGGACTTAGGGTTCGAAAAGGCCTTTACATTATTGTGGGATGCTCAAGAAAATAAATTCATCCCCCAGCTAAGTATGGGATACCTTGGCGATGAGATAGAAGCAATAAAGCCCCAGGTGAATTTAGATAGAGATATATATCTGGACTTAATAAAAACCGGAAAGACCTTTTCATCAATCTCGGTACCGCCTAATACTGCATTGAGAGAAAAAATAAACCATATCTTCGAGGTCAATTCTTTTGTAATTTCGCCTATCCTGCCTAAAGAAGGAAATAAGGGATTTCTTTTCGCAGGCACAGAAAATATGGATGTTACCATAACCAAAGGGGATGAAGAGTTGATGACTATATTAAGTAATCAGATCGGCCAGGCCATAGAAAACGCCCGTCTATTCGAAAAAACCTGGCGCACGCAGCAGGAATTGGAGAAAAAAGTTGAAGAAAGAACGCGCGAATTAACTCTCGCTTTTGAGGAAGTAAAGAAAATAAGTAAGCGTAAGACCGATTTTATCTCCAGCGTTTCCCATGAACTAAGGACTCCGCTTACTTCTATAAAAGGTTATGCAGCTATACTTATAGAGGAAAAACTAGGCCACCTGCCAGTGGCGGCGAAAGAACGCCTCGAAAAGATTAACCGGCACACCGACGAACTGGTGCATATGGTAAATGACCTCCTTGATATAGCCCGCATCGAATCCGGCAGGGCACTAATGAAAATGGAAAAACAGGACCTGAAAACTATAATCTCCAATACCGCTGACCTTATCTCGATACAATGCAAAAACAAAAATATCGAATTAATTACAGACATACAAAAGGATATCCCTCTTGTATTGGCAGACCGCACACAGCTGGAACGCGTATTTATTAATCTCTTAGACAATGCGGTGAAATTTACTCCTGAAAATGGTAAAATAACTATAAAGGCGCATACCGAAGACAACGTTATCCAAGTAGACATATCAGATACAGGCATAGGGATACCGCCGGATTCACTTTCCATGCTATTTGAGGAGTTTTATCGTGTTGATAACCCTATAAATCAACAGGTAAAAGGCACAGGGTTAGGGTTATCTTTAATAAAACATATCATCGAGGCATATAAAGGAAAAATCTGGGCGGAAAGCCAAGAGGGAAAGGGAAGTACATTTAGTTTCACGCTACCAATTAAGGGATAAAGGTTAAGTTTTTCTTAACCTCATCCTTAGCCTTAACCTAAGATTTATAGACTATACCGGAAAAAATATGGTCAAGCCGCGGATATTGCTTGTTGATGACGATCCAGATATATTGGATGTCCTCCAGATAAGCCTTTCGGAAGAAAATTATGAAATCCTCAAGGCAATGGACGGCGAAGAGGCAATACGGATTATTAAATCTAAACCCCTGGATTTGGTCTTGCTTGATTACGCTATGCCCAAGATGAACGGCCGGCAGGTATGTATAGAAGTGAAAAAAGATATCCTCTTACGCCACCTGCCCATAATCATGGTAACGGGTAAAGGCGAGGTGAGTGATAAGGTTGGCGGTATCGATGCGGGTGCAGACGATTACATAGTAAAGCCTTTTGAGCCTAAAGAGTTGTTGGCGCGTATCCGTATGATTTTAAGGCGCACAGCCAGAGACCTGGAAGCAAATCCCTTAACGCGGCTGCCGGGAAACATTTCTATTCTAAATGAACTTGCCTCTTGTCTCAAAAGTAAGGCTCTATTTGCTGTGTGTTATCTAGACATCGACAAATTTAAATCTTATAATGATAAATATGGATTTGAACACGGCGATGAAGTAATCCGCGAAACCGCCCGTATTTTAATCCAGTCAACGCAAGAGTTAGGAAATCCCAATGATTTCGTTGGGCATATCGGTGGAGATGATTTTGTGATCGTCACCGCGCCTGATGTTGTAGATAACCTCTGCAAAAAAATAATCGCTGATTTTGAAAAAACCGTCCCATCCTTTTATAATGAAACCGATAGAAAGAAAGGCTACATTATTGGGCATGACCGTCAAGGTAGAGAACAAAAAATACCATTCCTTTCAATATCTATCGGCGTGGTCACAAATGAGTTTAGAAAAATAGGGCATGTGGCTCAGATAGGCGAGATTGGCGCAGAATTAAAATCCTACGCCAAGAGCCTGGAAAGAAGCAATTATATAAAAGATAAGCGTAAACCCCGTTAGAAATACCAAAGCTCTACTAAAGAAAACAAAATTTCTAACGGGGTAAATATAATAATAAAAACTAAATCCCACCACAAGCACGCATTTAAGAATATAGAGTTGTGTTTATGGCGGGATTATTTTTTATTGGTGCGCGGGGGGGAGGAGTTGAACCCTCACCGGCTCATCGTGATATCTTTTGATCAGCGACGAACGCTTCAAATATCTTTCTTTTTCGTTCCAAGTAAAGATTGCTATTCCTATTATAAATGAATTTGTACAACTTCAAGCTATCCGCTATTGCATATCCCAATTCCATAATTCTACTACCACGCCGTAAATAGCCTTCACTTAAACCTGCATTTTTAAACAGTTCCCGACGCAATCCTTTTATGAATTCAAGACTACCGGAACAAAACGTAGTTCTTATTTGCCAAGTATGTCTCCAACGAGGTTCTTTCCAGATAAAGACACTGCCATCTCCATCAAATAGACCGCGTATAAAGTGAAAAAAATATCTTATGGGTATTTTAGGGAACTTTATTGTCTTTGATTTTCTAGAAGTTAATCCAAGTTCGATCAAAGCGTTATAAATATTCCTATTTCTAATTTGAATACGATAACCTCTCTCTTTTTTGCCAATTTTATGTTCAGACTTCAATTGTTCCTTTATCAGTCTAAGGTGTTTTAAGTCTTTACTTGTTATATCTAAACCGTGATAACCGTTTTTATGCTCTACTAGACAACCATCTGCAAAAATAAAACCTAATATATATGACATGGTGGGTGACCATTTATTAAAAAAATCTTTATTAACCTTTAGCTTTGACATATTATTTTCTACTGGTGCCCCCTCGGGGTAAGAGCCTTTGGGGGCAACCTTACACAATGGTGCGAGGAGAGGGATTTGAACCCTCACAGGCTCATCGCCCAACAGCCCCTCAAACTGTCGCGTCTGCCATTCCGCCATCCTCGCACGCAACTGCCCCGTGTGTCCCCTAAATTTTAGCTGCCCGAACTGGACGCCAGACGAACTTCACAACTTACCCGTTGACTTCATCGAAAACATGAAGTCCTGTGACGACCAAGAAAAGCTGCGAATCTTCACCGGCAGAAGGCTCTTGCAAATCTCCCGCCTTAGAACCGAGAAAGAACGTCAGCAAGAAATCGAACGATTATTTTATCTTTTTTAATATTTAACGCCTCCTACCGCCTCCAGTGCCCCGAGGAGCTGGTGCCTGCTGCCTTCTCGGGGAGGCATCTTTCCTATCGTGGATATTTTCACGTCTGTCTCGCACATTTTCTCTGCGGTCGCGAACATCTTCATGCCTGTCTCGTACGTTTTCCCTGCGGTCACGGACGTCTTCGCGACGATCCTTGACATCTTCAGCGCTGTCGCGGACATCCTCGCGCCTATCACGTATATCTTCCAGCTTATCCCTTCTTCCGCCGTCATGCCGCGCATCCCGAATATCTTCTTTTTTATCCCAGATATCCTCCTTTTTATCCCGAACATCCTCACGTCTATCGCGCATGTCTTCCCTGCGGTCTCGAACGTCTTCGCGACGATCCTTGACATCTTCAGCGCTGTCGCGGACATCCTCGCGCCTATCCAACAAATCCTCTTTTTTATCTAACCACGCACGACGCCGTTCCATAACCTTGTTATAACGCTCAGGATTTTCCTGCTTGAGCCGCTCCAGTCTCTCTGCCTTCCTCTGTTTAACGCGCTCCATAATTTTCTGATATCTCTCGGGGTTATTCTGTCGCAAGTCTTTTAGGTGATCTATCCTCTGGCTGACGATTTGATTAAATTTCTGAGGGTCATTTACCCTCATACTCCTTAAGCCGTCTTTAGAATAACCCGTCTCTTTGACGATATCATCTTCTTCTAAAACATCAGATGCCTCAACCGTATCGCTTGCGAGCTCCTCTTCGGAATAATCGAGCTGTTGTGCTAGAGAATACGGCGCAAAAACAAATAACACCGCAAACAAAACCACTCCCAACACCGCCTTCTTAATACCCCTCATACCCCCTCCTTTCGATTAGTGTCCAAACCGATAGCGACTTGGACGTTTTCAAATATTTTCGAATTTCAATTTTCAATTGCTCTGTCAAGTTCGAGTCCAAGTTCGAAATTGGCTGCCCGAACTGGACGCCAGACGAAATTCACAACCTCAAGTAATACATATGGTTGTGAAAATAACTATTCGCCATTATAAAGGCGGTTTTATCTATTTAGGCAACCTAAACTAAACTGAAATCTTATAATAGGCGTTTCTAATGTCCTAAAACCGTGTCCTAAAATGTCCTATATTTCGGGATTACCTTTTATTTCCAAGTAGCAGGTCGAGTCAATCTAACCCCGCCGTCTATAATTATTTCGTCTGCGAACTGGCTGGTAGATAGATGTTTTTCTTTCAATTTCATATGAAAGTCCACTACTTGTTTTAGCTCTTCGGCACGCCTGCCTATTGGAATCACCAACCCAATGCGTTTCGCTGGGAAAGTGCTTTTTACGGCTCGTATGGCTGGTATTAAATCGCTATCTCCGGAGACAATTATCGCCGTATCCCATAAATCCTGGACAGCTGTCTGGAAAAGCTTAATGGCGATATTAACATCTGTTTGCTTTTCTTCGAAGGTTTTGTATTGTTTATGGCAGATTCGGCAGGTTTTATCAACATATCTAAAAGCACCAAAAACTACTTCAACATTTACAAACTGCAAGGCTTTTACATATGTCTGGTGTTTGGCAAGTTTAACCTGATTCCATGTAGCGTAGGTCGTAAAATAAAATACTTTTTCTATTTTTTCGTTTGAAGTAACGAAACAACGGGTGAGTTTATCAAGGTTGAGCCATTTATATTTGTAGTAAGTGGTATTGCAATCTAAGGAGTGATAAAGATTAAAACCGTCAATAAAGAAAACTATTCTATTCATAGCTTATAATAAAAAACCCGAACTCACGAGAAGTTCGGGGCCAGCAAGATACGAGATCTCGCTGGGATGATGGCATTTTTTATACCACAAGAGTATGCGAAAGTCAATCTTTTTCTTCCATTTAAAGTATAACACATAAAGTTACCTGTTTAAAGACCCTCAATCTACAAAAGCCCCTCTTAAGGCATATTTAAAATGCGGGCGTTGACTGGGTCGATGGCTCGCATTTTTTATTTCTTTTGGTATACAAAGCTTCTACTTCTTTAAAAGTCAGCTTATTCCCGGCCAGAGCAGTTGATGCATGAGCGTTGCGTAATAACGCCTGGCGCCGTAACCTTGCTTCCCATTTTGGCGGCAGAGGCGTTTGTTCAATAACCTCTCTTCCCGCCATAATACGGGAGATATTATTAAGGATTTTATTGGTAATCGTATATTTTGGATTAAACGCCATAGTATCGCTCCTCCAAATGACAACCTAAATGACAACCTAAATGACAACCGATTTATCGGAGCTTATACATTTCGTTTCGTTGCAAAATATTGTATCCTGTAAACCCTTTTTGAGGATCATAATATTTATAAGCATTCCCGGTTATTCTGTTTAGAATCCATGCGGTTCCTTGAGTATCGATTTCTATTGTGTAAATGTTACTTAGAGCAAAAATTAATGCAGCTACGGCTAAAATAAATACGCTAATCCGAACAATCCAAGAATTCATGTTCACCTCCTGATTGGCAAACTTTATATTGTTCGCCTGAGCGTCAAGGTTGGCTGCCCCCCATGGATTCGAACCATGATAGCAAGATCCAGAATCTTGTGGCCTACCATTAGCCGAGAGGGCAATTTAATTATAGTTTCGGAAATCTATTAGTTCCTTAAACCTGTAAACTTCGTTTCTTCTGGCTAAACGAACATAATTAGTGCCAAGCTGAGGATTAAAGCCGAGCTTTAATAAGATATTATAAGCGTCTTTTCTTAATCTCGCACAATTATTTTTAAATTCCATACAGCGAGTATAATTCTTTATGTCTTCGTGAAAACAGCCATCGGTTTCAAATAATCCCTTCAGACATCTGCGCATATAATCCTTATTTAAAAAAACCCAATGAGGCACCCCAACGTTATTCTTAATTTTATTACCACAGGGAAGATTTAATCTTTCACTAATTTTACACTGATATAAATCTACGCTTACGGCATTTTCGTCCTTTCGCTTGCGTATAGATAGATGCTTATAAAAAACTTTTGTTATAAGACTGCTGATATGCTCTATATAACCGGCGTCATTAGAATTACAAGTTATCCTTAAGTTTTCTGTTCTCGGATGTTCATTTAAGTTACCATCGCCTAAAATTATGCCAATTAATTCTGATAGATTTCCATCTTTTAATAGTTCCTTATACCTAGTTACCGGGCGTTTCTCTCTCTGCCATTTACTAAAATTCCATTCTTTCTTTGTCCTCAGTGTGTTAGATAATCTTAATAGGCCTAGATTATTCGCTTTCGTATCACCTTTATTCCAAGGCATAGGTCCTATATTTACTTCCGGAAATTGCTTAATAAATCTAGAAAAATGCATCTTGTGTTTATACCACAAGTGCGTCTCAGTAATTCTTCCTAATTCTTGATTGCAGAGATTACATTTTGCCATAATAAACCCTTTTCCCTACCGCCCCCGCTCACTTACACTCGCAGGGATTTCGCTAGATAAAAACTAAAGGTGTTCAATTAGACGACAGGGCAAGAATTTATATAAGAATGGTTATTTACCAGAGATTCTCATGCATCCACTCGTCAGCTCTGATTAGTGCCGTTCATACACCTTTGGCAGTCTCGCATCCGGAAACGGTAATAATAAAAACGATAAACATAAAAAGTAGGGTCGCTTTTTTTATCATAAACTTCCTCTCCTTTGTTTTACCCATTTCATCAATCTTTCCTTTGTCCGCTCTTTCCCTAAATAGTATATAACCTCGAATAACCCCGGTCCTATAGTCTTTCCGGTAAGGGCCACCCTTATGGGATGGATGAGCGCCTTAGCCTGGATGTTAAGCTCGGCTACCAGCTCTCGGAAACTCGCTTCAATTGCCGCAATATCAAACTTATCTAACTTACCTAATCTGTCTATAAAAAGTTTAAATTCTTTGGATAAATCCTGGGCCAGAAATTTCTGCTCTGCTGCCGGGTCAATGGTAATATTTTTCAGAAAGAAAAAGTCTGCCCAGTCCACAAAATCATTTAAGACCGAAAGCCGTGCCTGAAATAATTTTACCAAGGACATGACATACCCTCTATCAAAATTATCTTTATCTATATATTTCTTCTCAATCAGCATGGGAATTACCGCGTCTGTTAGGCTTTGGGGATCTTCGCTCTTAAGATACTGGTTATTTATCCAGTCAAGTTTAGCCATATCCATTACTGCGGCGGTTTTATTAACGCTTCTTATATCAAAAAGCTTTGTTGCTTCTTTTATATCTATAATCTCTCGGTTCTCTCCCGGCGACCAGCCTAAAAGCATAAGAAAATTAACCAGGGCTTGCGGTAAATAGCCCATTTGGCGGTATTCGGTTATGGCGGTTGCGCCTTTTCTTTTGGACATCCTGCCCCCCTCTTTTGCCAGTATCAGCGGCAGGTGCGCAAATTCCGGCAGAGGAAAACCTAATGCCTGATATAAAAGAATTTGTTTGGGGGTATTGGAAATATGGTCGTCTCCTCTGATAATATGGGTGATCTTCATCAGGGCATCATCCACTACACAGGCAAAATTGTAGGTGGGAGTCCCGTCGGACTTAATCAAAACCTGGTCCTTTATCACCGAGGTATCAAATTCTATTTCCCCATGTATCAAATCAATGGTTTTTATCTTTTGCGGTATAACTTTAAAGATTACCGCCTCTTTGTGGTTTTTAGATTTTTCAATGTAGGCCTTGCCTTCTTTTAACACTTTTTGCGCGTACTCCTTATATATATCAAACCTCTGGCTCTGATAGTAAATTTCATCCCATTCAAACCCCAACCATTTTAAACTGTTCAATATTTCATCGATATACTCCTTCTTGGAACGGCTCAAATCTGTATCCTCAATCCTTAAAATAAATTGGCCGTTCTTAGACTGGGCATAAAGCCAGTTAAATAGGGCGGTGCGGCCGCCGCCGATATGGAGATTTCCCGTCGGAGAAGGCGCAAAACGGACTCTAATCATTTTAATTTCATCCCTTCTAATAATGCCTTTTGATTAATCTCGATAAGGCCCCTCTTATCTTCCGGCGCGACCGCCTGGATAACACAAGAAACGCTCTTTGAATCCACGATGTTTTTCTGGCTGATAAAACATCCCAGGGCTATCATATTCGCTACCTTAATATTACCCAGCTTTACCGCTAAATCAGTAAAAGGATATCTTATGATATTCCAGTTTTTATCTAACTCTATATCGCTTCCTGCTAAGGACCTGTTTATAATGACTAAACCTTTACTTTTTATCCTGTTTTTAAACTTCTTTAATGACGGCCCATTCATCGCAATTAAGGTATCTGCCTTTTCAATATAAGGCGAACCTATTTCCGTATCAGATATAACTACCATGCAGTGGCTGGTTCCACCGCGCACCTCTGCCCCATAAGCGGGTAACCAGGTTACATATTTGTCTTCTCGCATGGCTGCCTCGGCCATTACCTTACCCAGAAGCATAATACCCTGGCCTCCGGCACCTGCGATAATAATTCTCTCTGTCATAATCTTGGTTACGTTCACAACTTTGTTAAATTTTAGCCTTTTTATAAGGACAGTCCTTTGTAACTTCTTTATTTCTAATAAGTTCTGTAAAAATCATAGATTGTTTTGAATTTATGCTTAAAACAGGTTAAAATTCCTTCAACCCATAGAGCAATTTATTCTAACTTTCTCAAATTAAGAAGGTTAGGGAAAATTTTCTCATTACTAACTACCTTAACTTGAGCACGAAGTAGTGTATAAAAAGATGCTATTTTAACAAAGTAGTGTTACGTTATTCGGTTATGGTTACGATGCCCGTTTCGTCTTTCGGTAACGTTATTCGTCTTTAAGATGTAACCCAACTACGTAACCGATACGGGCTTCGTTACCGTAGCCTTGACCCAACAACTTACTTTATTCTGCCAAGAGGGAATTCTTTCATCATAACCTCCTTTATCCAATCCAGTGCTTTTTTAGGCGGCATATCCCAATAGGTTGGACAGGGAGATAAAATTTCAACTAGCGAAAAACCAATATTATCAATTTGATTTTGAAAAGCAACCTTTATCGCCTGTTTTGTCTTAATCACCTCCTGGGGAGAATGCAGGGATACGCGTTCAATATATTTTACTGCAGGCAGTAACGCCAGCATCTCTGAAATCTTTAAGGGATAGCCGTGAAGTCTGACCTCTCTTCCGAAGGGAGTTGTGGCTGTTTTCTGACCCAGTAATGTAGTGGGCGCCATCTGCCCGCCGGTCATGCCATAAACTGCGTTGTTGATGAATATCACCGTTACATTTTCGCCTCGATTAGCAGCATGTATTGTTTCATTTGTGCCGATAGCGGCAAGGTCTCCGTCTCCCTGATAAGTAAATACAATATTCTCTGGCCTTACTCTTTTTATTCCGGTGGCGACAGCCAAAGGCCGGCCATGCGCGCTCTCCGAACAATCAAAATCCCAGTAATCATAGGCAATGACTGCACAACCCACCGGAGCCACAGCGATAATACGCTCTCGAATGCCTAACTCATCCACTATTTCAGCAATAAGCCTGTGCGCTATTCCATGCCCACAACCAGCGCAATAATGGGTGGGTATATTCCGTAGAGATTTGGGATGACTGAATATCTTTTTCAAGGTTAAGAATGTTAAGGAAGTTAAGGATGTTAAGAAGGTTACATTTTAAGTTTTTGTAACCTCCTTAACGTTTTTAACGTTTTTAACCTACTTAACTTCAAGTTAATAACTTTATCCTTTTGATTATCTCTTCTTCCGTCGGAATACCGCCTCCTGCCCGGCCTAAAAATTCTACCCTTGCCTTTCCATTGATTACTAATTTTACATCTTCTAACATTTGGCCGTAAGACATCTCGATAACCAGATATTTGCTGTTTGGCCTTAGGTGTTGGGTAAATGCTTTTTGAGGAAATGGCCAGAGGGTTATAGGACGGATAAGGCCTGCCTTCTTGCCTTTTTCTCTTAATTTATGGAGCGCACTTTTTGCAATGCGCGCCATTGTCCCGTAAGCAACCAAAACAATTTTGGCGTCATCCAAGAACATACTTTCGTAACGCTGTTCTTTTTGTTTAATGACTTTATACTTTTTCTGTAATGTAAGATTAAACTTTTCCAGGTCACCTTCTACCATATAAAAAGATTTTACGATATTGGGCCTCCTGCCACGGCAACCTGTAAGCGCCCACGGTTTAGTTCGTAGTTCGTAGTTCGTAGTTCGTAGTTTTTTACTACCAACTATGAACTCTTGACTATGAACTAACAACGGTTCCATCATCTGGCCGAGCATGCCATCGCCTAAAATAATTACGGGGTTACGATATTTATCTGCTAAATCAAAGGCAAGAAACATGAGCTCGTATGCTTCCTGCACATAAGACGGTGCCAGGACTATGCAATGGTAATCTCCGTGTCCGCCGCTACGCGTTGCCTGAAAATAATCGGATTGCGCAGGCCAAATATTACCCAAACCCGGACCACCACGCATAACGTTAACGATTACTGCTGGTAACTCCGCACCCGCAATGTATGAGATACCTTCCTGTTTAAGGCTTATGCCCGGGCTCGATGAAGATGTCATTGCCCTTGCCCCTGCTGCTGAAGCACCAAATACCATATTTATCGCTCCTAACTCGGATTCTGCCTGAATAAAAACTCCTTTCACCTCAGGCATGCGCTTTGCCATATATGCGGGTAATTCATTCTGGGGTGTAATCGGATAACCGGCATAGAAACGACAACCAGCCTGTATAGCTCCTTCGGCTATCGCTTCATTTCCAGTCATTAAAACTTTTTTCATGCCCTCTTTTTGGCGTTTCTCGCTCTTCATACTTATCTCGCTCAGTAGGGACAGTCCCTTTCAGGGACAGTCCCTACTGCAGTGCTTATTTATATACCTCAATACAACAATCCGGACATATAATAGCGCACATTGCGCAACCCAGACATTCAGACGTTTCATTTCCCACCTTTAGCGGGATCCCGCCCTCATTTAAGTTCGCCTGGAGGGAAAATTTTACGGGTTTTGCACCACGCTGGTTTAAACCTTTATCTACGCTAATTAATCCCTTGGGACAAAAACTAATGCACAATAAACAACCTTTACATCTTTCTCTGTCAATAGTTATCTTGGCCATAACCCTCGCTTCGCTCGAAGTGTAAAGTTTGTAAGTGTAAAGTGTTTAAGTTTTCTTCTTACACACTTACACACTTACACACTTAAAAACTTACATACTCAAATATCTTTCTTGCCTCTTATTTCTTCTATAATCCTTCTGGCTATTCCTTGAGCATTTAATCCGTACTTCTCCAACAAAATCTCTCTTTTGCCATGGGGTATAAATTCGGAAGGCAAACCAATTTTTATCACCGGCTTGTCTATTGCTTCGCTAACGGCGCTGCCAAATCCGCCTTCTATAATACCTTCTTCTGCGCTAAAAATAAATTTTGCTTGCGAAGCCAACGCCTTAAATAAATTGATATCTACTGGCTTGGCAAAACGCGCATTCACCAAAGTACCTTTTAAACCTTCTTTTTCTAACAACTCCATTGCCTCGAGAGAAACCGATACCATACTGCCCAAGGCAATGAGAACAAAATCTTGGCCTTCTCTTAAAACTTCAGCCTTACCAATTTCTAAAGGTTGGGCAGGATAACCTGATTGCGGGATAACGGATCTAGGATATCTTAAAGCCACTGGTACGTCTAATGCGATAGCAAACTCTAACATAGTTTCTAATTCAAATCCGTCTTTAGGCGCCATAAGCACTAAATTCGGGATATTTTTTAAGAAAGCGATATCAAAAATTCCCTGGTGGGTTGCCCCGTCTTCTCCGACGATGCCGGCACGGTCAATAGCCAAAACAATACCGAGGTTCTGTAAGGATATGCACTCTATAATCTGATCAAAGGCCCGTTGTAAAAATGTGGAATATATAGCTACTACCGGCTTAAGCCCCTCTCTGGCTAAACCACCGGCAAAACAGATTGCGTGTTCTTCGGCAATGCCTACATCAAAAAATCTTTCAGGATATAACTCGCGGAATTTATCCAGGCCTGTCCCTTCTGGCATGGCTGCGGTTATTGCTGCAATACGAGCATTCTTTTTCGCCAATTCTATCAGTTTATTACTGAAAACTTCGGTGTAAGTTCTGGGCCTTTCGCCTTGCGCCTTGGCCTTGCCGGTGGCAATCTCAAAAGGACCGGTGCTATGAAATTTTACAGGTTCATTTTCTGCCGGGACATAACCTTTGCCCTTCTTGGTAATTACATGGAGCAACACAGGGCCTTTAATATCAAGTATATTTTTCAGTGTCGGGATTAAGCTGTATAAATTATGCCCGTCTAAAGGCCCAAAATAACGGAATCCCAATTCCTCAAAGAACATACCCGGAATAAACAAGCCCTTCAGGCCTTCCTCGAATTTATTGGCAATTCTTATTAAGCGGCCTCCTTTGGGCAAGCGGGATTTCACAAAGTTTTCCAGAGAAGCCCTAAAACGGTTATATATAGGTAAGGAGATAAGTTTATTCAAATAATTACTTAAAGCCCCCACATTAGGGGCAATGCTTAACTCATTGGTGTTTAAAATAATCAGCAGGCCTTTTTTTAGGTGGCCGGCATTATTCAAACCCTCAAAGCACAGCCCGCCGCTTAAAGAGCCGTCTCCAATTACTGCTACCACCCTAAAATATTTTTCGCCAGCCAGACAATCTCTGGCGCAGGCAAGGCCTAAAGCCAATGACACGGCAGTTGAACTGTGGCCGGTGGTAAATGTATCATAGGGCGACTCGTCTTTTGCCGGGAAACCACTTATACCTTGATATTGACGCAAAGACGCAAAGTCCTTGTTCCTGCCGGTTAAAATCTTATGGGCATAAGACTGGTGCCCTACGTCCCAGATAATCTTATCGCTCGGCGTATCCAGACAGTAATGCAGGGCAATCGTCAATTCCACCGCCCCTAAACTGGAAGCAAGATGCCCGCCTGTATGAGAAACTACTTCAATAATTCTCTGGCGTATTTCGCTGGCTAATTGAGGCAAGTTTTCAATACTTAGTTTTTTTAAATCAGCGGGTGAATTTATGGACTCTAAAAACATTATTTTAATGAGCCCATAACTTACGAACACTGAAAGTGTGAGTAAGTTATTTGGGCGAATTAATCCTGAGCCTGCGCAAAAGATTTCGCAAGAAATCTTTAAGCGCTTAGGCGAAGGATCTCATGTTATCAATCCTATCCCGGCTCATAAACTATGCCAAAATTCTCTTCGATAAGGCCCTTCCCATAAGGATGGGAAGGCCTATCCTTTCTGGATAATTTTGGCATATTCGCCGGGATAAATTCAGCCAACGACTTAGCTTCGCTATCGTTCGCTAAGTCGTGTCTTCATTTAATTTTTCCAGAGAATATTTTCCTTCTTTTTTCATCAATAATTCGACTTTGCGCTGCGCCTCGTTCAAGGTAGCGGAACACGCCTGGGCTAATTTTACGCCCTCTTCATATTTCTTAAGCGAATCTCCCAGTGTAAGCTTACCGCTTGCCAGTTCTTCGACTATCTTCTGTAATCTTTTGATATCCTCCTCAAGGCTTTGTTTTTCCTTCATCCCGCCCTTCCTCCTTATCTATATCATCCCACCCTAGGAAGGGCGGGATTCATCTTTGATTACCTCCTGAACCGAGCTTAAAAATGAACCTTTTGCTAAAATCGTTTTTATCAAATCCTTGGGTTTAAGTTCAGACGCGTCTTTGATAATCCTGCCTTCAGGCATCAAACTGCTTAAGCTGTATCCCCGTGACAATACAGCCAAAGGGCTTAATGCCTCTAACCTCTCGATAAGGGAATGGAATTTTTCTCCTGCCATATCCAGGGCGTGCTGGATATGAGAAGCAAGGTTGCTATTTAACTCATCCAGCAACTGTTGTTTTTCTAAAAGCCTGTCTAAGGGGCTCTTGAGCATGCCCTTGAGAGTAGCGAGGGTATTCCTTAAGCGATGCAGGGTATCTGAAACCGCCGAACTCAATTCATATCTATAGCCGTCCATTTCTGCAAGCAACGCGTTTTTCTTGTCTACTATTACCTTTGCCGCAGCTGACGGAGTCTCTACAAATACATCGGCAACCAGATCAGAAATAGTCACGTTTATCTGGTGTCCCACTGCTGAAATAGTAGGTATTTTTGAATTGTATATGGCCCTGGCGACTATCTCCTCGTTAAATGACCAGAGGTCTTCGGCGCTCCCTCCACCCCTGCATATTATAATCACATCCACCTGTTTAAACCCCGTTAGAGACATCGGACATTTCTCTTCTCTCCTTATAGTCTCTAACGGGGTAAATTGATTAAAGTCATGCACAGCCTCGGCTATCTCTCTTGCGGCTTGCTCTCCCTGAACTCTTACCGGACGGATAATCACATCTACGCAGGGTGAGCCTTTTTTTAATATCTGCAATATATCACGGACCGCTGCTCCGGCGCTGGAAGTAACTATTCCTGCGCAAAAAGGCATAAGAGGGAGCTCTTTTTTATGTTTTGGGTCGAATAAACCCTCTTTGAATAACTTATTCTTCAGTTGTTCAAAGGCTAACTGTTGGCTGCCTATGCCTTTTGGTTCAATCTTTTCTACAATTAACTGGTATTGTCCGCGTGGGGCATAAACCTCTATTCTCCCTGAACATATTACCTTGAGGCCGTCTTCGATTTTAAATTTCACGTCCTTATTTGCGTTCTTAAACATTGCCGCTAGCAGCAGCGCACCTTCATCTTTTAGCGTAAAATAAAAGTGGCCTGAGGGATAGGCCTTAAAGTTGGAAACTTCTCCTTCCACCCAAACTTCACCAAAGGTATTCTCCAGGATTCCCTTGATGTCTTGGGTAATCTGGGAGATAGTATAGACGTGCCTAGTCTTTTCTAAATTTACTGGTTGTCCAAAGAGTTGTGGTTGGTTTTCAGGCATTCTTCAACTACCTTTTCTATTCTCCTAACATCTTTCTCTTTAATATTTATAAATTCAATACCTGTATCAAATTGCTCTCTACTTTTAATCGCCCAGACAACCCTCCCATCGCATTTTATAGGGGGCTGGCCATCTCTGAGATATATAGTCAATTCCACAAAATAGAATCTACCCATGCCTTTTTTTAGAATCACGCATACCCCTCCCGTACCAATATTTTCTGTATGGGTAGAAAGCTTTTCATTCTCTCCCTTTTTTATAAGAATTACCTCACAAGGATATTCTGCGCGAGGGAATCTGCGTTTATCCACGCCTTGCCACATATAATCTCCTTTTAAAATGATTGCAGATTTAAGCGTTTTTAGTTATTAGTACTGCTTGTATCTTGGGCAACGGATGGTTCAGAAGCGGTTTCTGCCACCGGTTCCGGCACTTTGGGTTTCTTTTTTAACACAACCATATTAACCGAATAAGGACTTAAAACTAAGGTCTCTTGATATAATTCAGAGGCGCTTACTTCTTTTTCCTCAGCCGGGGTAAATTCACAGTTATAACTACAGGACGAATCTGTTGTATATCTTTGGTACAAATAATTTTCTTTCAGATTCTTAATATCTATCTTGATATTACGTGTTCCGGACTTAAATTTTTCGGCTCTATCGTTTAATTCCTGTGTCCTTGTTAATAGTGTGTTCAGCCTCTTGCTCGCGCGTATTTTGGCAATTTCTATACTATGAGATAGAATCTTTTCCAGCCTGCCGGAGGTGATAATATTAAGAAGCGCCTTTCGTTCCGCACCGCTTAAGGCCGTGATGTTACGGGATAAATAATTCCTGGCTATCTCGGGGTCGATATAATTATAAATGAGCAGGGCAATGCGGTCTTGTGTTTTTGTGGCAACTACATCCACAAATTCATCATTAGGTTTTAAAGAAGCGCTAAACATATTATTCCCTAAATTAGAAAGCATCCTGAAGACATTATATGTAGATTTTGGTGCGCCCTTATAAAGGGATGCCTCCGAATCAAAACCAAATACGCCTACATTCCTTACTACGCCCTCTTTATTGTTCTGGAAATCCTCCAAACAAAAATAGAGTTGGTAATCAATCCCCGCTTCATACATGTTCTTGATGCGGTTTAAAATATAACTAGCGCAGACAAAAGACCGTTCTCCTCTCGCCGGTGATAAATTAGCGCCTGAATCATAATTCCATTCATCTACAAGTAAAGGAATATTCCTGTCAAAATTAAAGTAAGTTAGCCAATCCCGCAAAAGGGCTATGCCGGTCTTTTTATAGGTGGTGGTCTCCTTTTCTACTTTAGGGTCGGTGGAATAGGCGTGCCAGGTAATAAAATTTAAAGGTAAATGATAATGGTAACAAAATTTAATGAGCTCATAGATAAGGCTTCTTTCAGGAGCAATGATAGTATTGGCATCGAAGTTCTGGAACCACCAACTTGTTGCCGGCCCACCCACAGGTATATATATCTTAAATTCTTCGCTTAGTTCCTTAGCAGCCTCGGCAACTGCCCGATATATATTAAGGTATTCCTGTTTTCTTCCCAAAAAGAAGTCATCGAGATCAGGCGCACTCCAGACTTCATACCATATATTATATCTTTTATTACAACTTAAATTCCTAATGTGGTTTTTGATTAATTCTTTAAATGCCCTGAAATCCCACGGCGGGCTCTTTTTATCCAGGGCCTTACCCAGACCCGGAGGCGTACTAAATATATCCAAAATAACTATTCCGCCTGCCTCGGTTATTTTTTTAATGACGCCCTCGTAATTGCTTAATAATTTATCTTGCACCTCTTTGTCCTTGGCGAGTTGATTAACCTCCCAAAGATTATACTGCAGGCGATATACGCCGCTGAATCCGATATCTTTTCCCCAGGTATCTAAAACCTCGGGTGCTGCCAGTCCTTGCGGCCAGCTGGTTTGGCGATGAAATCCCCGGCCACTTAAATCAATGCTGGGCTGGAAAATTTTAGGCAAGGGAATGGTGGGAGAATTAACATCTAAACTAAATTCGAGGTCAGCATCTTGGGCAAATAGAATAAAGGTTAAGAAGGTTAAAAAAGTTAAGGAGGTTAAAAAAGTTACCAGTGATTTTGAAAACAACCTTTTTAACCTTTGTAACATTCTTAACGTTTTTAACTTCTTGAGATTTATAATCATCCTAGTTTCTTCTGTATCCTTAAAATTGACCTTGCTTTTCCTGTATTTTCATCAATATCTACGGCTACCCCTTGCAGCTGAATATTATCTTTAGCTACCTCAAATCTCGTCGGGACACAAGTTATAAATCTTTCCAGGACATCCTCTATTCTTCTGCCAATAACTGAGTCCAATGGCCCGGTCATACCCACGTCTGTAATATAGGCACAGCCGCCGGGCAAAATTCTCTCATCCGCAGTTTGTATATGCGTGTGGGTGCCCAAAACACTAGATGCCTTACCATCCAAATACCAACCCAAGGCCACCTTCTCTGAAGTTGCTTCGGCATGGATATCTACAATGATTATCTTTGTCTCTTTAGATAATGCCTCTATTGCCTCACGAGCAGTTTTAAAAGGGCACTCTAATGCTTCCATAAAAACTCTCCCCTGGACATTGACTACGCCTATCTTGGAACCGCTCTTTGCCTTAAATAAACAAGCGCCTCGGCCAGGTACGCCAGCAGGAAAGTTCAACGGCCTTAAAATTCTTTCCTCCTTATCAATAATCTCAAAAATTTCCCGCTTCTTCCAAATATGGTCTCCGGACGTAAGGACATTTACCCCTGCTTCAAATAATTCCTGGGCAATTTTGGGCGTAATACCCGAGCCTCCCGCAGCATTCTCTGCATTGGCAACCACAAAATCGAGTTTATATTCTTTTTGTAATTCAGGCAGGAGTTCTCTTACCGCTTCCCTGCCCGGACTGCCGACTATATCACCAATAAACAGAATATTCATTTTTTCCCCACATTTCCCAATCAATGCTTATCTTGTCGTGGGACAGTCCCCTTAGTACAGAAGGGTCTGTCCCCGAAGGGGACTGACCCTAAAACATGGCGGGGACAGTCCCTACTGGCAACACTATTTAGCGTATTCAATCGCCCGCGTTTCTCTAATCACAGTTACTTTAATTTGCCCGGGGTATTCCATCCCCTCTTCTATTTTCTTACGAATATCCCGCGCAAGATTCACCGCATCGCCATCTGAGATCTTCTCGGGTTGTACAATTACGCGTATTTCCCGGCCTGCCTGTATGGCAAAAGATTTTTCGACACCCTTAAAAAGATTAGCAATGGACTCTAACTTCTCTAATCTCTTGATGTAAGTCTCTAATGTCTCGCGCCGCGCGCCTGGCCGGGCAGCGCTTATTGCATCCGCTGCCACAGCTAAAACTGCATAGAAACTCTTGGGCTCTGCCTCTTCGTGGTGCGCCTCAATTGCAGCTACAACTTCGGCAGGCTCATTATATTTCTTAGCCAGCTCTGCCCCTATTTTGGCATGCGTACCTTCAATTTGGTGGTCAACCGCTTTACCAATATCATGCAATAGCCCGATCCGCCGGGCTAATTTAAAATCTAAACCCAACTCTGAAGCCATCACGCCTAAAAGAAAAGCTACTTCCTTGGAATGCTGCAGGGCATTCTGGCCGAAACTGGTGCGGTATTTAAGGCGGCCGATGAGTTTTATTAATTCCGGGCGCAGATTATCCACTCCCACATCAAATGCAGCGCGTTCCCCTTCCTCGCGTATCTTCTCATCCATCTCCTTCTTGGTCTTCTCCACTATTTCTTCAATTCTACCGGGATGAATCCTGCCGTCACTAATAAGTTTCTCCAAACTTAAGCGTGCTATTTCCCTGCGCACACTATCGAAGCCGGATAAAGTTACTGCTTCAGGGGTATCATCAATAATCACATCCACGCCTGTAGCCATTTCTAAGGCGCGAATATTCCTGCCTTCTCTGCCGATAACCCTGCCTTTCATATCATCATTGGGCAAGGCCACAACACTCACTGTTGATTCAACCGCGTGTTCCGCAGCGCATCTTTGGATGGCCAGGCTGATAATCTCCCTGGCTTTCTTATCTACGATGCTGCGTAATTCTTCCTCCTGCCTTTTGATAAACACTGCTTTCTCAGTATTCAATTCCTCATTGAGACGATTTAGTAAAATTTGTTTTGCCTCTTCAGCCGATAAGGAAGAGATTTTCTGCAATCTTTCTTTTTCTTCAGCAATAAGCAGGTGTAATTGACTATCCTTCTGCCTAATTGCCTCTTCCTGTTTTCTTAAGTTCTCCTGCCTTAGTTCAATCTCTTTTTCTTTTTTCTCTAAAAGTCCGAGGCGGCGGTCAATGTTTTCTTCTTTCTGGGTAAGCCTCTTTTCCGAATTCAATATCTCCTGGCGCCTATCCTTTGTTTCCCGCTCAAAATCCTGGCGCATCCGATATAGGAGATCCTTTGCCTCTAAATCTAGTTCTCGGCGTTTGTCTTGCGCTTCCTTCTTGGCCTGCTCTAAGATGTGTTTGGCTTGTGTCTCGGCATCCTGAATCTTTTTTTCAGCTACATATCTTCTTAAGATATACCCCACATATGTGGAGATTAAAGCAATAGCAAAAAATATAATTATATTCAACATTGCTTAATCAACCTCCCATCCTGATGAAGTTACTCAAGGTCACTACTATGTTAATTTTTGACTATTTTTTAATATTTTATTATTGTAACTTATTGTACACAAGTATGTTAAGAATATTTAATCCTTTGACTATGAATTTGTGAAAAATTCATTTTTAACAAAGTCGTGTCAAGGTTATGGAACGTTACTTAAGGTTAATTAAAGTTACAATTTTTTTAACCTTAGAGAACCTAAATTATAACTTAATTCGAAATGATTCTGTCGACGCTTACATCCGTCGTGGTGGCGGGTATAGAAGGTAAGATTTGAAAATCGAATGCCAGGCCGATAGAAGCGGTATCGCGAGGAACTCTCTTTAGAAAATAATCATAGTGGCCCCTGCCGCGTCCTAAACGATTACCTTTTTTATCAAAGGCGATCCCCGGCACAATCACAAGGTCCAAATCCTCTAGTTTAATGTATTCTTTAACCGCAGGTTCGCATATACCATAAGGGCCTTTTTTAAGTTTTCCTTTATTGCGTAATATGCAAGGCCTTAAAGTTACTCTTGGCCTCTTACAAACCGGCACTGCGACTATCTTACCTAATCTGTGTGCTTCTTTTATCATATCTTGCGTATTAACCTCGCCATCAAACGAGATGTAAAACATCACTATTTTTGCTTTAAGAAATTCCAGAGTTCTAAAAAGTTTATCTTTTATGAGCTTACTTTTTCTATTTCGGTCTTCCTCCTTCTGTGTTTTTAATCTCAAGAGTATTTTACTACGTATTTGTTTTTTTGTCAACCCCGTTACAAATTGTGTTCTACCTTTATGTGCTGATGATATTTGTAACGGGGTCAACTTCTCGCTTCTGGGATTAAAACCCATCATAATGCTCATGCGATTCCTTCTTGGGCTCAAACGCGCTCGGGTCTTTGCCTATTTTTTTATAATAATCCGCAAGCGCGGCTCTTAAAGCCTGCTCTGCTAAAACTGAACAATGAAGTTTTATAGGGGGTAATCCTCCTAATGCCTCTGTCACAGCTCTGTTGGAGATTTCTAATGCCTCTTCCACCGTTTTGCCCTTAATCATTTCCGTAACCATAGAACTAGTCGCTATCGCCGCCGCGCAACCAAAGGTTTTAAATTTAGCATCTACTATTTTACCATCTTCTACCTTAATATATAAACGAAGCACATCGCCACATATTGCATTCCCGACGTTACCTATACCATTGGCATCGGGAATTTCTCCACAATTTCTGGGATTAGTAAAGTGATCCATAACTTTTTCTGAATATGCAGCAAATATTTTATCTTTTTGTTCTGCCATCTTATTTGGCCATGATTAAGTTATGCGGCTTGGTGGCCTTTTTAAAATCTTTGGGCTTCTGGATTTTCTTCAGTTCATCGAGTTTTTTTCTTTTCTCTAATTCTTTATAGATTAAAACCCAGGCGCAGTCTCTTTCTTTATCCACCTCGCATTTACCTTTATCCATGCCGCCGCAAGGGCCGTTTAAGAGGCCTTTGGGACAAAGCGTAATCGGGCAAATCCCTGCGGTAACATCCAATACGCATTCCCCGCACAGAGAACACTTCTCATAGAAGTTGCCCCGGGCATCCATCACTGCGCCAAACAAAGTATTACAGCCCGGCAAAACCACTAACCCCAGCCTGTCATTATCCTTTACCGATTGTGTGCCCAAGCCGCAGGCTAAGACCAAAACCGCCTCTGCCTGGCGTAAGAGCTTCATATTTTTCGCCAATTCTGTTTTTATCTGGGCCGCAACGCAGGGCGCGCCAGGAATACACATACCTAAGACGGTTTTACCGTGTGCCTCTAACTGCCCTTTCATCTTAAGCAACTCATCCTCCCCACCCGTCTTACAGGTGGTAGCGCATTCGCCGCAACCCACCAAAAATATTTTAGCGTATCCTTTTAAACTATCCAGTAAATCCTTCCAGGGTTTTTGCTCAGTAATAATCATAAGGGAATTTTACCATAGTTTGGGGGTAACCTCAAGGAAAAAATGGGATACGCGCATTTTGCGGGTGACGAGGCAGGATCCGCAAACCCGGCGTTTTCAACGAGTGGGATTTTAAACTGTCTTTTGGTTGCCGCGCAGCTTTTCCAGACGTTGCTTAATTTTTACCTCGTAGCCAATATCTGTGGGCTCGTAGTATCGCACGGCCTTTCCCGTATATTTCTGTTTTACATAGTGGCCTGCGTAATCATGGGCGTATTTATAACCTTTGCCGTGCCCTAAAACTTCAGCGCCCGGGTAAGAGGCATCTTTGAGGTGGTTGGGCACCTCCTGGACTTTTTGACTTTCCATATCTGCCAGGGCTTTGTTAATGGCCAGGTAACTGGCATTGGATTTGGGCGCACAAGCAACATATATAGCAGCCTGAGCCAAAGCAATCCTTGCCTCAGGCATACCCACAAACTCCGAGATCTGTAATGCTGCATTTGCCAGCACAAGTGCCAGAGGGTCAGCATTACCTACATCTTCTGCTGCGGCAATACAAATCCTGCGCGCGATGAAACGCGGGTCCTCGCCTGCATAAAGCATCTTGGCCATCCAGTATAACGCCGCATCCGGGTCACAGCCACGCATAGACTTTATAAATGCTGAAGCAGTATCATAATGGCTATCTTCGTCTTTATCGTAAATAACCGGCTTTTTCTGGATGGATGCAGAAGCTAGCTCTAAATTGAAATTGATAAAACAGCCTTTGGATTTAGGCGCGGTAAGCACGCCTATCTCCAGGGCATTAAGTGCTCTGCGTGCATCTCCCTCGCAGGTCTTAGCTAAAAACGTCATTGCCTTCTTGTCAAATTTTATTTTAAGATTTCCGAATCCCCGGGTTTTGTCCTTTAGTGCAAAAGAGAGTATGCTTACAATTTCATTCTCTTTAAGCGGCTTTAGTTCAACCACCAGAGAGCGCGATAAAAGCGGAGAGACAAGAGAAAAAAACGGATTGTGCACAGTTGCGCCGATTAAAACAGGATTACCCTCTTCTACATCAGGCATCAGCACATCCTGCTGGGCTTTATTAAAACGGTGGAGCTCGTCAATAAAGAGTATGGTTTTCTCACCCATGCTTGCCTTTTTATGCTTGGCCTGGGCAATAATCTTCCTTAATTCTTCTACATTGGAAGTTGTAGCATTTATAGCTACGTAGCGAGATTTAGTAATGTGGGCAACGCACCAGGCTAATGAGGTCTTACCCGTGCCTGGCGGGCCGTATAATATCAATGAGCTAATCCGGTCTGCCTCGATTGCCCGGCGTAAGAGCTTTCCTTTGCCTAAGATATGCTCCTGGCCGACAAATTCATCCAAAGTGCGCGGCCGCATGCGCACTGCAAGCGGAAGGTCTTTTTGATTCTGCTGAATTTCCTGTTCAAATAAATCCATAGTCTGTTTATCCCAACGGCAAGACGCGAGTCACTATTCCGACTCATAGGCTGTGCAAAAATTTTATTTTAAAATTTTTGCACATTCGTCGGAATAAGTTCAGACATATAACTTACGTTCGCTTACGCTCCGTAAGTTATGTCTTCACTTAAAAAAAATCCCCGCATGTGCCGTTGGTGTGGACGGTTGTGAACCGGTCTCATTTCAAGTGGGTGCTCTCCCCTTAGAGCCTAAGCCCCAAGAGAGTTAAGCTCCCTTTCAATTGGTATTAGTTCACCAATTATCACACATCCAACGTGCACGGCAGGGAATTTTAAAAGAGCCAATTTTCGTTACAAAAGAAGTATACCACATACTCTTGTAAAAATCAAGCAAAATCGCCTTCGGCGAAACTCTAAAGCGATTTTGCGCAGTCTTGCGAATCCTTACCATCGTTTTGCTTGGTTGAGGGCGTAGGAGGACAAGATCTAACCTGAGCCCTGAACCTCTCTGTCAAGAGATTACAAATCCGAGAATGCACCGGCTTAATTTCAGCTTCGGTTAATGTGCGTTCATCAGAACGATAAAGACAGGATAGGGTTAACCCTTTAAAACCAGGGGGGATTTGCTTACCTTTATAGTAATCTGCAACTCTCGCCTCCCGAAGCAAAGGCCTGCCTTCCTTTCGGATTGCTTCTAATATATCGCCTACCAAGATCTCGTCTTTGAGGATAAGGCTTATATCTCTAAATATACCCGGATATATAGGAAGGTGCGAAAACTTCTTATTTAGATTTATAAAGAGGAGGAGCCTATCGAGGGAAAGTTCCAGCACAAATACGTCTTTATTTTTTATATCCAATTTATCCAGAACAGATTTCTCTAACTTTGCCATCAAGCCCAAATTTTGCCCAGCCACATATACAGCTATTCTAAAAGCATTATCCTCGATATTAAAATTATACTCTCTTACGCCTAAGCGCTCAAAGAGAACCTCTAATATTCCCTTTAAATGTAAAAATCCGACTGAATCTTTTATTAAACCTTGCTCAAACAATAAAGATTTTATTCCACAAAGAGCAATGCCTAACCTCAGTTCTTCTTGAACCAGGGCAATTGAGGGCGAGAATACCTTGGCCACCTCAAAGATATTTATGTAGTCATATTTCTGGTTAAGGTTGTAGGCGGTGCAAGCAGCAAGACCGGGTATAAGCCTTGGCCTTAAAATCTCTTGTTCCTTACTTAAGGGGTTAAGAATCTCTATAGAGCCTTGCTCCATCCCGCAGTCTCTCAATAAATCTTTACCCATAAGACTGTAGGTAATAACTTCATTTAAACCTAAACCCACAAGAATACTTTTTATTAAAGAAACTAAACCCCGCCCTTCCTCTACGATTATGTCCTCTTTGAAGGAAGAGCGGGGTAAATCTCTGGTTTCGCCCACACACACTTGCGGCTTCAGCGTCGGTAAAGTTTGCGGCACCTTTTCATAGCCGTATATCCTGGCTATCTCTTCAATTAAGTCTACATCCTGAGTTACGTCAGAGCGATGCGCAGGGATTTCAACCGCAAAATGATTTTTTGTTTTGATTTTTGCCCCGTTAGAAATCTTGAGTTTCTTTCTTGAAGATTTGGTATTTCTAACGGGGTTTGTTTTAAATTCCAGGCTATTTAAAATTTTCTTTATCTTAGGTGCCGGGATATTTATGCCTAAGGTTTTATTTACTGCGGATAATTCTAAGGTGATGCTTTTCCTCTTCCTCTTCGTCTTGGTTAATTCCGACCTTTTCGCTAAAACACAACTCCCTCCTGCCAACTCCTGAATAAACTGCGCTGCCCGCCAGGAGACATTGTCTACTATCTCTAGATTTACGCCTCTTTCAAACCTATAAGAAGATTCACTCTGTATCCCAAGGCTCCGTCTACCACGACGCACAATGATAGGATTAAACGCCGCTGCCTCTAAAAGGATATTTTTTGTCGTTTCAGTAACCTCTGTATCTTTGCTGCCCATTACACCGGCTACAGCCACAGGCCTGTTCGTAAGTTCTTTAGTTCGTAAGTTCTTTAGTTCGCTAACTTCGGATGCAATAACTAATATTTCTTCATTCAAAACTCTTTTTATTCCATCTATTGTTGTTATCTCTTCCCCTTTTTTTGCCCTTCGAATAATTATTCGTAACGAGAGAACTTGAGAACTTGAGAACTTGAGAACAAGTTTATCTAAATCAAAGGCATGCAGCGGTTCGCCTTGCTCAAATAAAATGTAGTTGGTGATATCTACGACATTATTCACGCTGCGGCAGCCTAAAAGTTCTAATCTATTCTTCAACCAAGCAGGCGAAGGCCTGACTTTTACATCCTTAATTATCTTGGCAGTGTATAAAGGACAGTCCTTCTTGTCTTCTATTCTAATCAAAAGCGGATACGAATTTTTAGCGTTTAGCGGATAGTGTTTAGCGTCTACTTTTTTACTATACGCTCTACGCTCTAGGCTATACGCTCGAAGTTTTGTATTCGTAATCGCGGCTAGTTCCCGCGCAATTCCCATCGCGCTTAACCAATCCGGCCGATTAGAAGTAACCTCGATTTCAAAAACAAAATCTTGGCCTTTTTCTTCTAAAGAAGCCACCTCTAAGCCTGCCATAGTAAGTTTTTCCGCGAGAGCCTTAGGCGAAATTTTAATCTCAACAAAATCCTTTAACCAATTATAGGTTACCTTCATATATATCAGTTCGCTTATTCTATGGTTCTACAGTTCGCAAGTTAACTTTAGAACTTGCGAACCAAAGAACTTTAGAACTAAAATTGCCTCAGGAACCTTAAATCATTTTCAAAAAATAATCTGATATCATCGATACCGTATTTAAGCATAGCTATTCTTTCAATCCCTAAGCCAAAGGCAAAACCCGTATATTTTTTGGGGCCATAACCCACATGCTTAAATACATTGGGATGAATCATGCCTGACCCAAGGATCTCCAGCCACCCTTTTCTGCCACATACTGAACAACCTTTGCCTTTACAGATAATACAGGAAATATCCACTTCTGCAGATGGCTCAGTAAAAGGAAAGAAGTGCGGCCTAAAACGCATCTTGATATCTTTCCCAAAAACAGCTTTGGCAAAGACCGCAAGCACACCTTTTAAATCCGAAAAACGTATATTTTCATCCACCATAAAGCCTTCGATTTGATGAAACATAAAAGAGTGGCTGGCGTCAGCAGCATCGGGCCGGTAAACCCGGCCCGGGACAACTACTGCCAATGGGGGTTTACGCGATTTCATTACCCGAATCTGCACCGGTGAAGTATGGCTGCGTAACAATAGGTGTTGGGTATTGGACCTATCACCTAACTTTAGATAAAACGTATCGAACACATCTCTGGAAGGGTGCTCTAAAGGAATATTTAAACCCGTAAAATTATTGTATTCTGTCTCAATCTCCGGCCCCTCTACCACCGAAAATCCCATCCGGTTGAATATAGTGCAAATTTCATCAATGACCTGAGTTATGGGATGCAGATGGCCTAAATCTTGCGCAATGCCCGGCATACTGATATCATATAGGCCAACTTGAGGTTGAGTCGGCACTGTGGCGATAAATTTTTGTTTTTCCTCAACGAGAGAAAGTATCTTATTTTTTAAGGCGTTGACTTGTTGGCCAAATGCTGCGCGCTCTCCTTGGGGGAAGCTGGGGATTCTGCTCGTTAACTGGGCAATAATACCTTTTCGCCCAAGAAACCTTACCCGAAAATCTTCGAGTTTCTCGGCTGAATTTATATTCTCTATTTCAGAATCTACTTGAGTTTTAATCGTCTCAATATCCATACCAGGCACAATACTCCTAATAAAACCAAACCTAAGTTTCTCTTGCTCGTATTTAATCTTTCCAGAATCTGTCTTCCTTGCCTTATCTTACGTATAGTTTGAGCGTGTATATCTAAATCCCCGCCGTGCTCTAAGCAAGCGCGTTGAAAAACACCGGTGACCTCCACCCAGTCTCCCTTGAATTTATAACTACCCGTATAGAGGATATCCGCGGGTAAATTTTTATCCAGCCAGATGCCAATTGCATTTTGGCCATCATTAACATTTATCCAGGCAAATTCACCGCGCACCATAATATCACCGATAACCTCGCCTTCGTAGACTACGGTCTTTCCATCGTATTCTTTAGCGTTATTTATTAGTTCGGTGCTGGAAATGGACTGGGCATAGCCTGAAGTAACCAGTAACCAGTAACCAGTAACCAGAATAATAATCTGTGCAATCAGTTTTTTTAATCTGTGTAATCTGCGATTTATCATCTTTTACCTTTGATGGCTGCGACAAAGAATCCGATCAAGGTAAACACCGACATAAACTCTAATCTTCCTGCCCACATCTGAAATATATAAGTGAGTTTTAAAGTTGCGGGCATATTCGGGCTGGTTATTCCGCAAGATAGCCCGACATTAGCCGCGGCAGAAGTAGACTCGAATAAAGAGTTTAAAAATGGATACCCAAATAGCATGCCTATAATTGCGCCTAAGCCATATAATACTAAATACGCCAAGGTAATTAAAAGCGCGGACCTTGCCTGCTTATCTTCCAAAAACATCTCTTTAATGTGATGGAATTTCTGCACCACGATTGCCCTCTCCGGCAGGATAATCCTCTTGATGTCCTGCGCCAAGGCCTTAAAAATAATCCCGATGCGCAGCATTTTTATGCCGCCGGTGGTTGAACAAGTGGCGCCGCCTAAAGCCATAGCGCAAATTACCCCCACCAATGCCAGATTACCCCATTCGTTAATAAACTGTTTGGCATATATTGTCGCATAACCTGTGCCGGTATGGCCTGATATAAGATGATAGAAGCCCTTGCGGAATAAAACGATTGCTTTAGGATACGCTCCTAACCGGCTTAACCCTATCGCGGTAATAAAAAAAGTAAGCATTATGGTGATAAAAAGCGTTTTGGTCTCAATGTTCTTTAATATCTCCCTGCGATTGCCCGTCCAAAGATGATAGTGCAATTTGAAGTTTATCGCCCCCAAAATCATTATCGCAATTGTCACTACTTCATACGGCAGGCTATGGTAATAAAGTATGTTCTGTGATTGCGGAGCAAACCCGCCTGTATCAAAGGCAGCCATAAAAACACAGGCGCCGTGAAAAAAAGCATTCACCGGTTTCATCCCGTTTAATATTCCAACCGAGGCCAAGGCTGATGTACCCAAAATTAGATAAACCATACTCACCAGCCAGATGAACCGGGAGGTGTTTATAACGTTAGGCAGCACTCTTTCATCGCGCGCTTCTCCCACATACATTCTAAACGCGCCGGAAAGCCCCTTGACAAAAAACGAAAGGGCAATAATCACTATCCCCTGGCCGCCGATAAACATAATCAAATGCCGCCACATATTATGCGCATAAGAAATGTGGTCAAGGTTTTGTGCCAGGGTCAAACCGGTAGTAGCAAATCCTGACATCGCATCAAAACAGGCATCCAGATATGATTTCCAATGCCCACTTAAGTATAACGGTATTGCTCCTAATATCGTTGCTGCCAACCAGGAAAGACTAACCACAATCATCCCTTGCATCCAACTCAAGTCTTTTTCAGTAAAACACAATTTGGTTAAGATTAAACCGAATATCAGGGTTATCTCTATGCCAATCAGGAAATCTAATACAGGGTTTATCTCGCCGAATGCTAACCCGATAATTATAGGGATGAGCATAGTCAAGCCCAAACCCAAAATAATCTTACCTAAATAATAACCGATGATTTTAATATCTTCCAGGCGGGGTTTTAGGACCATATTTTAAGAACTAACGCTAAGCAGATTAAAAATGCTACCAGTATTATACATAAGGCATATAAAAGCTCGGTGGTGATACCTAAAGTAGCGTTCAATAGGGATCTGATTTTCATTTTTAATGAGCCCACAACTTACGGAATGTTAGTGAACGTAAGTTGTTTGGGCGAATTAACCCCGACAGCTGCAAGAAAATTTGGAACAAATTTTCGAAGCGTTTTGCTGTCGGGATAGTTCGGACTGATAAGTTATGTCGCTTACATCAATTTTAATAATATAGGTCTCCATAACTTATGTCCTCACTTAGATTTTACCTACCAGTAAATTTAATAGCTGGGGTTCATTGCCTACTACTGTCAGGGCTATAATATCATCCCCGGGCTGAAGAATAGTGTTGCCTTTAGGGACAATCACTTCTTCTCCCCGGACAATAGAAACTAACACCGAATCCGCTGGCAACCGGATATCCTGAACCTGCCTGTTTATTACCGGTGAGTCGTCCGGCAAATCCAGGCGCACAATGGCAAGTTTCCCGCGTTTAAAACTCATCAGGTTTACAAAATCCGAAAAGGAAACTTCTTCTTCGATAATTTTCGCAATAATCTTAGTGGAGTCAACCGGCACATCCACGCCTAGCTCAGTAAAGGTGTGTTCGCTATCAGGATTATTCACCCTGCCTACCGCACGTCTGACTTTAAATATCTCCTTGGCTAACTGACAGATAATCAGGTTGTCTTCGTCGTCTCCAGTAACCGCTGCTACCACATCCGCTCTGGCTATGCCTGCTTCTTTCAAAATATTAGGATCGCAACCATCGCCATTGATGACCAATGCCTCTAATTCCTTGGCTGTTTCTTCGCATAGTTGCTTATCTTTATCTACGATACTTACGGTGTGTTTGTTTAAGCAAAGCCTCTTGGCTAAAAAATAGCCTACCTTACCTGCACCCACAATTACAATGTACATTTTCCTCGCTCCGCTCGGAGTGTAAAGTTTATAAGTGTAAAGTGTTTAAGTTTTCTTCTTACACACTTACACACTTAAAAACTTACACACTATCATAAGTTAAATTTTTCCTTTATCTTTTTCAGGCTGGTCACCTTTACTGCCGCCATTAATACGTCTTTTTCTTTTAAGGTGGCCGAGGGTCCGGGTATAATCACGTCCTGCAGCCTTCTTATGGCTACCACCAAAAATTCTCCGGGCATATTTATATCCTGAATGGTTTTGCCTACTAAATTATTTTTAACTTCTATCTCAATAACCCCCAGTTCCTTGGTTTCAATTAAGTAACTAGAAAAACGGCTCTCAATAATTTTATCGCGGAGCATCGCGGCAAAAAGCATTGTTCCGCTAATAATATCCAATCCCAATGCTTTATATATGTGCGCGCGCTGCGGGTCATACACGCGGGCAATGACTTTAGGAACCTTAAAGATTTTTTTCGCTGCCTGCGCAGAAACCAAATTAGTGTTATCGCCATCGGTAACAGCACAGAAAGCATCCGCCTTCTCAATGCCTGCCTGTTTTAATAAACTCAAAGAAAAACCATTACCCAGCAAGGTTAAACCATTGAATGTGCCGCCCAGACGATCAAAAGCAACTGGGTTATTGTCAATAACCACTACGTTATGGCCTTCGGCAGATAAAAGCTTGGCTAATTCCGAACCCACTCTTCCGCAACCCACAATTATGACGTACATTTTCCCTCACTTTGTTCGGGAGTTTACAGCACTACTATGTTAATTTTTGACCTTATTTTACTATTATTAAAAAGATAAGTCATTGTTTAGCAATAAGTTAAGAAAACTTTATCCTTTGACTGTAAGATTCACACTGATAAAAGATGGATTCACACTGATATCGACGGAGAAAATCTGTGTGCATCCTTAAAAATCTGTGTGCATCTGAGGAAAAATGCATTTTTAACAAAGTCGTGTTTACAGTTACCAGTGTACAGTTTACAGTGTTAAACCCAACGCTGTTAACTGTAAACTTTTATCCTTTAGCTATCTCAACTAATTTCTTAAAGGCGTGGCTGTCTTTTACCGCCAAATCCGCTAAGATTTTTCTATCCAGGCTAACCTTGGCTTTTTTCAAGCCCTGAATGAATTGGCTGTAGGTAATGCCTGCGGCACGACAGGCAGCGTTGATGCGCGTAATCCAGAGTCGGCGAAAATCTCTTTTTTTTACGCGCCTATCGCGATAGGCATACACCAAAGCGTGCATCAGGGCTCGGCGAGCCTGCTGGTATTGCTTGCTTCTATCCCCCCAGTAACCCTTTGCCTTTTTTAATAATCTTTTCTTTCTTTTTCTTGTCGCAACACTGTGTTTAATTTTTGCCATTACCTCGCTCCTTCGTCGTTCGGAGTGTAAAGTTTTAAGTGTAAAGTGTTTAAGTTTTAACTTACACACTTATAAACTTACACACTTACACACTAACCATAGGGTAACATTCTCTTGATATATTTTATATTTTTTTTGCTTTCTATAACACTGGCCCTTCTTAGGCGGCGAAGCCTTTTGCTTTTCTTGCTGGATAAAAGGTGGCTCCTGCCGCAGGGATGAGACTTAACTTTTCTTTTTTTGGTAAATTTAAACCTTTTGGCTACTCCTTTTCTGGTTTTTAATTTTGGCATTTCCTCACTCCGTTCGGGCCTGTTGTTTTTTTGGTTACACTAAGTTATTTCGGCGCAACCATGAAAGATATAATTCTGCCCTCCAGAACAGGCTCCTTTTCTATCTGTCCATCATTCTGGACGTCTATAATAAATCTATCTAAAATCTTTCTGCCCAAATCCAGATGCTCCATTTGCCTGCCCCGGAAAAATAGGCTTACCTTGACTTTATCTTTCTTCTTTAAAAAACCGATCGTGTGTTTTACCTTTACCCGGTAATCATGGTCATCGATATTGGGCTTAAGACGAATCTCTTTAAGGCGAGACTGTCTTTGGTGTTTTTTTGCTTCGCGTTCCTTCTTTTCCTGGTCATACTTAAATTTACTAAAATCGATGATGCGGCATACGGGAGGGCTCGTCTGGGGCGCAACTTCTACCAAGTCTAATTCGTGTTGATTGGCTATATCCAATGCCTTCTGTATAGGTACCACGCCCAATTGGCTACCGTCCTGCCCCACAAGACGCACTTGCGGTACACGTATTTTGTCGTTTATGCGTATAAACTTTTTTATCGTAACCACCTCCTATCTTCTGAGGCTACTGGCACCCCGTAACATCATGTAACCTTATTTTCTATCTCCTGCCTTATCTGTTTTATAAATTGCTCTATAGAAGCTGCCCCTACATCGCCAGCGCCTCTTTTCCTTACCGAAACAGTTTCTTGCTTGGCTTCGCGCTCACCCACAACTAGACAATAAGGTATCTTATTTAGTTCTGCCTGGCGTATCCTTTTGTCTAAGGTCTCATTACGGCTATCTATATCAGTGCGTATTGAATTCTCTTCTAAGGCAGTTTTAACTTTTATGCCGTATTCTCGTAAAACATCTTTTACACCGTTAGAAGTCCCCGTCGTAGGCGTGGCAGTCGCCTCTGGCGGCTTACTTCTAACGGGGTTTATCGGCACAACTAATACCTGCGTGGGAGATAGCCAAAGCGGCAGGCTACCTTTATAATGCTCGAGCAAAGCGCCTATAAAGCGCTCAAGGCTACCTAATATAACGCGGTGTAACATAATGGGTTGTTTTTTTCGTCCTTGGGAATCCACATAAGCGAGATTAAACCTTTTAGGCAGAGCAAAATCGCACTGAATAGTAGCGCATTGCCATTTTCTCTTGAGAGCATCCTTCAATTTTATATCAATTTTAGGTCCATAGAATGCCCCCTCCCCCACATTTATATCAAAGGTGAGGCCTTTTTCTTTTAAAGATTCCTCTAAGGCAGCTGTTGCATTTTGCCAATCCTGGTCAGTCCCTATATATTTTTCTGGCCGGGTGCTTAGTTCTATGCCCAGATCACTAAAACCAAACACCTTCATTGTATCAAAAACAAAATCAATAATCGATTTTATTTCCTCTTTTAATTGCTCGGGTAAACAAAATATATGCGCATCGTCTTGAGTAAAGCCGCGCACCCGAAGCAACCCGTGCAAAACCCCTGCCTTTTCATGCCGATACACTGTGCCTAACTCAAAAAATCTAATGGGTAATTCTTTATAGCTTCGATTTTTTGATTTATAAATCAGAATGTGGCCCGGGCAGTTCATCGGCTTTAAGACAAATTCTCTATCTTCTATCTTAAAGGTATACATATTCTCTCTGTAGTATTCGTAGTGGCCGGATTCATGCCAAAGCTCCGCCTGCATAATATGCGGGGTAATCACTATTTCATAGCCCCGCCTTAAATGTTCTTGTTTTTCGTAGTCCTCAATTATTGTCCTTAACATAGCGCCCTTAGGATAATAAAAAACAAGGCCTGCCCCTGCTTCCTCATGGTATATATCGAAAAATTCTAAGGCGGGCCCGAGTTTTCTGTGGTCGCGCGACTTCGCCTCCTCTAAATTATTTAAGTACTCATCTATTTCTTTTTGGGTTTCAAAACAGGTGCCATAAATTCTTTGGAGCATCGGATTAGTCTCTATCCCGTGCCAATAGGCACCGGCAACTGATAATAGCTTGAAGGCCTTAATCTTACCCGTTGACTCTATATGCGGACCGCGGCACAAATCTATAAAATCCTCGCCTGTTTTGTACACTGATACTAATTCATTTGGTATCCCTTGAATAAGGCTTACCTTATAGTCTTCTTTTAATTTCTTGAATAACTTAAGCGCTTCCTCGCGAGAAACTTCCTCTCTTACAAACGGCTCATTCTTGGCAATTATCTCTCGCATCTTCTGCTCGATGTTTGCCAAATCCTCGTCGCTAAACGGCTCTTTTTTATCGAAATCGTAATAAAACCCGTCTTCGATAGAGGGGCCGATGCCTAATTTTACTTCCGGCCAAAGCTCTTTAACTGCCTGGGCCATAATATGTGAACAAGAATGTCTTAATATAGATAAATCGTTTTCCATTATCAAACTATCAACCCGCTAAACTGTTTCTGACAATATAACAATTTAGCAATTTAACAATATATATTTTCTGGTGGGCGCTACAGGATTCGAACCCGTGGCCTTTTCCATGTCAAGGAAACGCTCTGAACCAACTGAGCTAAGCGCCCAAAAAATTTAGTGGGCAAGGAGGGAGTTGAACCCTCACGACCTTACGGTCAAAGGTTTTTAAGACCTTCGAGTATACCATTCCTCCACTTGCCCGTCGCTACGCTATTGGTTATTCAAGGCGACGAGCGGATTCGAACCGCTGAATAATTGTTTTGCAGACAATTGCCTTACCGCTTGGCTACGTCGCCAATATCTCAAAGAATCTCTTAGATTCTTCGGCACATTGCCTCAGAATCAAGAAAAGTTTTCGTTAACGAAAACTTTTCTTGACTTCCTTAACTATTGTCTCAACCTCTGCTAAACAGCCCACCCCCACCTTGCCACAGGCAAGCCTTCCCTTTATGGGCTCTATAAATTTATAACCCAAAGATTTTAATTTTTTAATGTTATCCTGGGTAATACGATTCTTATACATATTCTCATTCATCGCCGGACAGATTAAAATCGGAGCTTTTGTAGCGCAACACACACAGGTCAATAAATCATCGCAAATGCCGTGGGCGATTTTAGCGATAATATTTGCCGTTGCCGGTGCAATTAAAACCAAATCCGCTTTCTCCGCCAACGATACATGTTCTATCTCCCAGGCCTCCGGTTCCTCAAATAGGCCGCGATATACTTTATTGCCGGAAAGGTTTTGAAAGAGAATCGGCTGAATAAATTTCTCTGCCTCAGGCGTCAATACTACTGTAACCGCAAACCCCTCACTCTTTAGCCGGCGTATAATATCGCACGCTTTATATATAGCTATACTAGCCGTAATCCCTAAAATAATATTTTTCCCTTTAACCACGGTATTATTCTTAGACCCTTCCTTAAAGGATCAGCCCTTCACGAAATTAGTCTCAAGGGCTGTTGATTACAGCGATTTTAAAATAGATTACAGTGATTTATAGTCGAGTATTAATCTCTGTAATCTGTCTTTTAATCTCTGTAATCAAGGGCTTCACGAATTTTGTGAAGCCCTATAAAGGATAGGAAGGCCTATCCTTTCTGGATTAAGACTTTGCCTTTTTGTAACACACTTTGCCTTCGGCGATTTCGTGCAAAGCTATGGTCGAGGGCTTAAACGATGAATCCAGATTCACAAGCTTTGGTTGCCCTTCGGCAATCTCTAAAGCCCTTTTTGAAGCCAGGACCACCAATTTAAAAATGGAATTATCGCTTTTATCTAACATATCCTCTAACGCTACATAATATGGCATATGCTTTTTCACTCCTTACTATATTTAATAGGCTGTCACGAAACTTCTGCCAGCCTATGATTACACAGATTTTAGAAGTAGATTACACAGATAATACCGACGATGCTTTTAATCTGTGCAATCGTTTTTTTAATCGGTGTAATCAAGGGCGGCACTTTTGTAACGCCCTATATTTAAGATACGCGATTTCTTTTAAGATTATACCTTTCAATTCCTTTATTGCCTGATTGAGATTTTTATTCACCACGCAATAATCATACGTACCTGCAGCCGAAAGCTCCTGTTGAGCGAGTCTCAAGCGCTGTTTTACCTCCTCTTCCTTTGTTTTATTGCAACGCGTGGTAATTCTATGTAAGAGCGTATCTAAAGACGGCGGTGTCACAAAGATCGTTACGGTCAGATTGGGATATCGCCGCTTTATGCTGCGGGTGCCTTTTAAATCTAAACACAGGATGACATGCTTGGCTTTCTTCAGTTGACTTTCAATAAAAACTTTGGGCGTGGCGTAACAATATCCTAGATATTTTGTCCATTCAAGCAAATTTTGCGCTTTCTGTTCTTGTTTAAACCGCTTCTCGCTTATAAAAAAATAATCTCTCTTGTCCTGCTCGCCTGATCTCCTGGGCCGGGTGGTAAAAGAAATAGACCTGACTAATCTATTCTTTAATGCTTTATTGCCAAGAAGGTTTTTAAGCAGTGTGGTTTTGCCCGAGCCAGAAGGCCCGGAAATAATAAATATTAACCCTTGTTTTTTACTCTGCCTACTCACTCTATATTCTGCACCTGTTCGCGTATTTTCTCAATCTGGCTCTTCATCTGCACCACCCTGCTAGACACCATCGCGTCGCAAGACTTAGCACCCATGGTATTTGCCTCCCGCTGCATCTCTTGAGCAATAAAATCCAGCTCTTTACCTATCGGGCCGCTCTTCGAAAGTTTCTTTTGAAAACTCCTAATGTGGAAGGCTAAGCGCTCTATCTCTTCTGTAATATCTGTATCTTTAAGGAAGCTGCTACATTCTTCTGGTGTCTTTAATTCAGCAACTTTCTCTTGAATCAATTTTTTAAATTTTGTTTTGATAATACCGAGGTTTGTCTCTAACGCCTGTGCGCTCTCTTTGAAATAAATATATAACGCCTGCCCTTCTTTCTTGCGCATGCTCACCAAATCAACAAGGGTATTGCGCACTAATGTTTTTAAGCGTGGCCAGATTTTGCTCTTAGAGTGCCTGTCTTCTGTCAGCGATAAAACGCCCGGCAAATTTATTAATGTGTCCAAACGGACTCCTTCTTGAATATGGGCGAGTTCACGAATGTTACGTAGTATTGAAATATAATTTTTCAGCAATCGCTTATCGATAAAAATCGAATTTGTGGGGCTACCCAGGACATTCATCACACAAACAATCCTACCCCTCTTTATCTTCGCCTCGACCTCTTTTTTTATCTTATCCTCCAGGGATAAAAATCCTACCGGCAAGTGAAAAACCGCCTCTAAAAATTTATGATTGGTGCTACGTATTTCCAAACAGATTTTTCCGAAAGGCGTAATTGTGATCTCTTTGCTTGCGAAACCAGTCATGCTATTCATTTTAAATCCCCTTCTGACACCCCAACATATAGGATTGTTGGGTGTGCCCTTGCTGGGCTGACACCCCAACATATAGGATTGTTGGGTGTGCCCTTGCTGGGCTAGCCCCAGGTTTTTATCTTCTTCTCTTTCTCGGTCACTTCTTTAGCAGGATATAAATTTACGATTATTTCGTCGGGCTGAAACCAGAGCTTGATTTCTCTCTTAGCCTCTTGCTCGTCGGAAGACACGTGAATAACATTCTCATAAACCCCGGATGTAGTTATCCTGCCGTAAGAACCGCGGATGCTCGTGGAATCCGCCTCCTCAGGATTAGTAGCTCCGGCGAGTTGCCGACATTTTGTAATGGCATCCTCGCCCCAATAAATAAGCGCCATAACCTTGCGTCGATTATGCAGCTCTCCGCGTAAATACTTTATCAAATCCTGGAAAAAAGGTTTATCTTTAAGGTGGCGGTAGTGCTCCTCTGCCAATTCCTTGGATACCCGCACAATCTTGGCTGCCACAATTTCTAATTTTGTCTCAGACAACCGGCTTAAGATATTGCCGGTTAAAGATTTTTTCAGGCCGTCGGGTTTGATGAGAACTAGAGTTGCTTGATTCGTCATTGCGGGTCTCCTCTTAGTATCTTCAAAATCCTATCTAAGTCTTCCTGAGAATAAAATTCAATGAGGATATGCCCCCGTTTTCTTCTCTTACTAATTCTGACTTTAGTTGCCAAAATATGTTGTAACTCCTCCTCCAAAACTGCTACATAAGGCTCGCGCATGCCTTGGCCAATCTTACGCTTAGATATTCTTTTACGCTGCCCCTTGATTAAATTCTCTAACTCTCTGACAGACAATTCTTTAGAAATAATCTCCTGGGCTAAGCGGCGCTGTTGATTTAAGTCTTCTATCTCTAGGAGTGCCCGGCCATGCGCAAAAGAGATGCGGCCCTTTTTCATCTCCTCTTGGATTTCTGCTGGTAACTTCAATAACCGTAAGGTGTTCGTAACAGAGACCCTGGCTTTGCCCAAGACCCCGCTAATTTTCTCATGCGTAACTTGAAATTTATCAATGAGAAACTGATAGGCATGTGCCTCTTCAATGGGATTCAGAGACTGCCTTTGAATATTCTCGATTAAAGCTATCTCCAAGGAATCGCGATCCTCTACGTTCTTGACAATAGCTGGTATCTCTTTTAGATTCAATAAGTTAGCAGCACGAAATCTTCTCTCCCCGGCAATTAATTCATAGTAGTCGCCATTAGGCCTTACCAAGACTGGCTGAATCACCCCTTTTTCCTTAATGGATTGAGTTAACTCCTCCATACTTTGATTATCAAAATCTACGCGCGGCTGAAAAGGGCTTGGCCTAATTTGCTCTAATTTAACATAAAGAACCTCTTCGCCTTTTGTGGTTTCTGGCTCTTTGGTCGGGATTAAAGCGCTTATTCCTTTTCCCAATGCCTTCCGTTCCATATTTATTCTCCTGGTTCTGTTTTTTCTAAATTATTATCTACGTTTACGTCTGCTTGAGAAATGTCCAAACTCAGATTGGACATTTTTATTCCCATCACCTCTTTTGCTAATTCTTCGTATTTCTGAGCACCAATGGATTCTTTATCGTATAAAGCAATGGGTTTACCAAAACTCGGCGCTTCAGTTAAACGAATATTCCTCGGTATAACCGTGGCATAAACTTTTTCTTTAAAATAAGCCCTGGCTTCTTGAATAACCTCTTTGGTTAGGTTGGTACGATAATCTGCCATAGTAAGCACTATTCCTTCAATGGCCAGATTAGGATTAAGATTATCTTTCACAAGTCTAATAGTATTAACCAGTTGCGTCAATCCCTCTAAGGCATAATATTCGCATTGCACTGGTATGATTATGGAGTCAGAGGCGCATAGCGCATTAATGGTTAACAGCCCTAAAGAAGGAGGTGAATCAATAATTACAAAATCAAAATTTTCCCGCTCTTTATCTAAAGCTTTTTTTAATCTATATTCTCGCCCCATCATGCCTACTAACTCAATCTCAGCACCCGTAAGATCCAGATTAGAAGGAGCTAAAGAAAGATTGTTAATCGCGGTAGACTGTAATATTTCTTTAATATCCAACTCTTCCAAAAGGACATGGTAGGTACTCTTGTTTATGTTGTGTTTATTTAGGCCTAAGCCACTTGTAGTATTTGCTTGAGGATCTAAATCTACCAATAAAACTTTTTTGTCTGCTAAGGCAAAGTAAGTAGCCAAATTAATGGCAGAGGTGGTTTTACCAGTGCCGCCTTTTTGATTACAAATACTAATAATCTTACCCATTATCTCGCGTGAATCTTAAAAGCCCGGCTTTTAGGATTCAAACTAGAAAGTTTCATTGCTAATTCCCGCAATATATTGTAATCTATATCTCGATAATTTTCTATTTTATGGATCACCATTTGACGCCAGATATTATATGCCTCTCGCTTCTTTTCGCTTTGTAAAGGGTATTTATCAAAATGGTCAATAATTACCTTGAGCTCTCCAATTCTTGTAACTCGATAATACGCCGAAGGTTTAGTAAAGCCACTATTTTTAGTGGGTTTAGATGCCTTTGAGATATATATGTCACCCACATAGTTAAAATACGCTCGCATATCTTCAATTATTTGCCGATTATCTTCTCTTTGTTTAATTGCAAAATAGAGAGCAAGAGTACCACCCGATCTACTGAAAGAAAATACTGCTTCGCCATCGCAAAAACCAGTTACGTACCAAGGACTTAACATATTAAAGCTGTAAGAATAACTGTTCTAACTGGCACATTTTCACGCGGAACAATATCTTACTTAAACCTCAATACTTTATATTTATTATCTTAAAAACAATGGAAATGTCAAGCATTTTCTTTGTCTTTTAGCATGCTTACTCTTACTTTGGCTGGCTTAGCTCCGGGCATACCAAAAAGCCCCTTTTCTTCATCGGATAGAACTTCTATTTTGACTTTAGACCGCGGTAGTTTCAATTGTTTTAAGGCCTTCCTTATCGCCTCTTCTACAGTGTTCGCTTCAACTTCAATGTTGAATTTTTGCGTCATTTTTGCCGGCTAATCCTCAACTGGTATAAAAGCATCAGCGCGCTATTGATAAACCAATATAAAACTAAGCCTGCGGGCATACCATAAAAAATGAATCCGAACATAAGCGGGAATAAAATCATCATGAATTTTTGCTGCTCAGCAGAACCACTGCTGGTTGTTGCCATAGAGGATTTTTGTTGAATAAACATGCTGATCGCCATTAAGATGGGCAGAAGATTGAATGAATCATAGGGTTTAGGCAAACCAAATGGCAGAGAAAAAAGTTTATCTGGTTCTGATAAATCTTTTATCCATAAAAACTTAGCGCCTTTTAAAGCTACTGAACGCATCAGAACCTGATATAAGGCAAAAAATATAGGTATTTGAAAGAGCATGGGCAGACAACCACTAAAAGGATTTACTTTATATTCTCGGTACAATCCCATTATCTCGGTGTTGAGTTTTTGTGGATTATCTTTATAGAGCTTTCTTAATTCTTCTATGCGCGGCTGCAGGGCCTGCATTTGCTTCATCGAACGCATTTGTTTTAAAGTTAGGGGATAAAGAATTAAATAAATTAAAAGGCTTAAGATTATAATTGCTATGCCCCAGTTATGCACTAAGCCATAGAGGAAATCTAATAACTGTAACAGCAGGTGGGCAATAAAGTTATTAAATTTACCATAATACATCACTTCTGTCCATTCTGGTTTAATGGCATTTATTTGTCGTAAATCCTGTGGCCCCAAATAGATATCAAATTTTCGTTGCATCTGTTGGCCTGGATTGAGTGTAAACTCTTCTGGGTTTAAACCTACCTCGGATTCCTTTAAATTAACTTTGTGGATAAAACCAGTGTAATTATCTGAACCGGGTTCAATAATGGCGCAAAAATATCTATCCCGCAAGCCCACAAATTTCACCTCATTCAACGTTGCATCTTTGCGCGGATTAAGATGCGTGGGTTTTTCTTTGCCAACCAGGGTCACATCCTGAAAACGCGCCTGATTAGGATCGCCGTTTGAGCTCAACACCCCTACGATTAAAGGAAAATTAATCCGCAAAGGTTGGCTGGATAAATTTTGTACCTCTACTTCTAACGATATGCGGTAATTAGACTTAGAGAAAATAAAGTGTTTAATAATCTGTTTATCTTTGTCCCGAGAAACAAACTTCACGCTTTCCGGCGTGATGTTTTCTTTTTGAAATACAAGATTTGCGTCTCCTAATAAGAAGCCATATTTTAAAGGAAAGGCGTAATTCTGATAAGACTTAAAAATTACTTCTTTAATTGCTGCTTGAGATTCTATAAAAATAATGTCATATTTTTCCTGGGAAAATTTAAATAAAGAAGCGGCGGGGGGTTCTTGTGTTCTCGTTTGAATTAACTCACTTTGTATTGGTTTGACCGCGACTGGGACGGGAGATTTTAACGTAACTTCTTTATTATCAAGATGATACGTTTTCGAAACAAAAGCGGACCAACTTAATAAAACGAGCAATGCCAATACTATGGCTAGAAATAAACGCTTTTCCATAAGTTTAGATTATTGGATCGTAACCAGTTTTTTGCGAAAAGGGCTGACACCGCAATATTCTTTTTGCCCCTTTTAAAGTGCCCTTAAAAAAACCGAATCTTAAAATTGCCTGCTTGGTGTATTCTGAACAACTGGGAACAAAACGACAGGAAGAAGGTAATATTATCCGGATGTAACTTTGGTATATATCCAGAAGCTTGAGAGCTACTCTCTGTAACATTAACCCAGCCCTTTCTTATTTATTACCCAGCTCTTATAGCAGAAAGGGCTGGGTTAAAGAGAAATTCTTCTTCTGCCTTTTTGGCGGCGACGGGCCAAAACTTTCCTACCAGCCTTCCTGGCCATCATGCGTCGGAATCCGTGCCTGCGCTTACCTACAATATTCGTAGGCGTCTTTAAATGTTTTTTCACCCCGCTCTTCCTTTCTATTTTATCCCCGCACTCTTGAGGCTGTCCGACAATCCTTATAGGTTGTCGTTGGAAAACATTGCAAAATAGCGACGATGTGGTATAATATTTCCCGACGATAAAATCTATCAAGGAGGTTAAATTAT
>Ga0210017_1000243_pt1 | contig 44018 bp, 44 predicted proteins | sample CryGeyCG2014_020_FD_183966 | JGI IMG/M metagenome (GOLD analysis project Ga0210017, IMG submission 183966) | Groundwater microbial communities from aquifer - Crystal Geyser CG08_land_8/20/14_0.20 (SPAdes) (version 2) | ecosystem: Environmental > Aquatic > Deep subsurface > Groundwater | place... | reverse complement strand
TTGACCTTGCCGAATACCGAGAAGTAAAGAACAAACTCGTCAATCAAAAACAACTTTTGAAAGATAAACTGACGGCTTTTGAGCAAAAAAGCAATAATCGGTTCGAACTCGCCGCCAAATTCATAAACTCCGTAAAACAAGCCGAAATTATCGCTTTGCAAGAAAATCCCGAGCAGGGTCGGGATTTTCTAAAAAAGATTGGTTCGAACTTCCGTTTGAGCGGGCAGAAATTGTTTTTGGATTTCAAAAATCCGTATAAAATCGTGGTTTCTGCCGAGCCCGAGCGAAGCGAGGGCGAGGCAACAATCGCCCAAAATCCGAATTTTGAAAATTGGCGGGACATCGTGAACGACGTCAGAACCATTATACAAAATTACTCTGGCTACATCCACATTCCCGACTTACAGCCACAACTTGCCACTTACCCCACCATCTAACTCACGACATCTCAAGTTATAAAATAACCTTGGTATAATAATGTGAAGAAATCAATTATATGAACAAAGAAGGAAAATTGAGACAATTGCACATCGAGTTATTCAAGCAAACTGAGGGTTTTTGTGGGCCAGCTTCACTCAAAATGGTTTTAGCCTATTATGGAACAGAAAAGACCGAAGATGAACTGGCGGATTTAATGGGTGCAACAAGAGAATATGGTTGTGATCCGATCGATATAGTTTCAGCAGCAGAAAAAGTAGGCTTCAGCGCCCAATATAAGGAAAGATCAAACATTAAAGAAATAACTTCCTTTATAGATCAAAAAATTCCTATCATAGTTCAGTGGTTCTCTCCAGAGGAAAACGGTCACTATTCTGTCATTTCTGGCTATGAAGATGATAATTTAGTAATGGTCGACCCACTAACTGGTAGCATTAGACAAATTGCATCTCAGGATTTTCTAAACAGGTGGTTTGAGCTTGACTCATATCCTCCTCAAAATCCAGCGAATTTTAAGCTAAGAGAAATTATTGTCATAAAACCGAAAGAGTAAGTCACGCCGTGCTTTTTTGACAACCCTATAACAGTTTGATACAATCTGATCTATGTCTAAGGTCGAATATATTCCAAAAAACTATGATAATCTTGATGAGCCGTGGATAGCATTCGGCGCACCAAATAGAAGTGAATATGAGAAATGGTATCCAGAAGTCTGTGGCGTCTGTTGTCTAAAAATGATCGGCGATGCTTGTGGTTCTACTCCCCATATTTCTCTTTATCAACTGACGATGGAATGTAAACAAAGAGAGGGTTTCAAAGAATTACCAACTGGTGAAATTCAAGGTGTATTCCATCAACCCCTGTTAAAAATAGCCAGAGATCACGGATTAGACGGAAGTATTGAAAGTGGTCTGGATCTTGAAAAAATTATTACTTCCCTACAAAACGGCAGATTTGTTATATTATCGCTTGATAAATCAAAAGTTGATAGAAAGCTCAAGGGTGGACATTTGGTTTTAGTTCATGCGTATGATCCAGAATCTGAGACATTTTTGATTAACGATCCTGAGCCAATTTTGGCAGAAGACGGTCAAAATATTAAGGTAAATTCTGATAGATTAGAAGAAATTTCAAACAAAAAAGGGTTAATAATTTGGCAAGGAGAAAAATCTTATGCAAAATAGAGAAGCAGAAAGTTCATTTTCCAGACTTACACCAGTTGACCAATATCTCACGACCTCTCTTTTTAATGAGAGAAAGAAAGACTATCCAACAGGCGTGATTCACGAATTATTCGAAGCGCAAGTAAGAAAAAATCCTGAAGCTGTTGCTGTTGCCTACCGTGATCAGGAAATCACTTATGGCCAACTTGATCAGGCGGCTAATCAACTGGCAAATTATTTGATCGAACAAGGTGTCAAACCAGAATCTTTTGTTGGCATATCTGTAAATCGGTCATTAGAAACGATGGTCTCAGTTCTCGCAACTCTAAAAGCGGGAGCAGCTTATATTCCTATCGAGCCGTCCTTTCCACCAGATTTAGTAGAGTTTATGGTCAGTGACTCTTCGCCTGCAGCTATTATTACATCGAATGAACACGCTCCAAAGTTTGGAAAAACAGGAGCAAAACTAATCAAATTGGACGACGAGGTAGAGGCAATTAAAATGCAGTCGACAGATAAGCCCAATGTTGAAATTACAGAATCCAGAGTTGCTTATGGGATCTACACCTCTGGTTCTACGGGTAAACGCAAGGCAGCACTTATTGAACATAAAAGCATTGTAAATCAATGTCATGCCTGGCATGATGCTTATCAGATAACTGAAAAGGATGGCGTATTGCAAACAGCCAGTTTTTCCTTTGATGTTTTCACTGGAGATTGGACAAGAACACTTGCCGCAGGAGCTAAATTGGTGCTTAACCCTTATAACTTAATTCTCTCTCCAGATGACAGTAAAACTGGTGAAGAGCTTTATCATTTAATGAGAGACAATGGGGTAACAGTGGCTGAATTTACTCCCCCAGTTTTAAGAAAACTAATGAGATATGCTCGCAATGCAGGAGAATCCTTAGGTTTTATGAGGCTTATTATTGTGGGTGCCGATTCCTGGTATATGAACGAGCACAGGGAGTTGGTTGAATTTACTAAGGGACAATCTCGTATCGTCGATTCCTATGGTATGACTGAAGCAACCGTTGATAGCACTTATTACGAAGGTTATGGAACGGAAAACGATGGAGATGTTTCCCTAATTGGTAAACCTTTTATGAACACAGAAATATTTATTTTGGATGATAAAGGTAATATTGTCCCAGTTGGAGAAAAAGGGGAATTGTGTGTTGCGGGGCCAGGATTAACAAGAGGATATCTTAATAGACCAGATCTAAATGCGGAAAGATTTGATGAAGTAGTATTTCCAGACGGATCTGCCAAGAGAATTTATCGATCAGGAGATTTGGCTCGTTTTAGGGATGATGGCAACTTAGAATTTTTTGGGAGAATGGACAATCAAGTGGAACTGGGTGCAATCAGAGTGGAGTTAGGGGAGATCGAAGGAGTTATCCAGAAACACCCAGCAGTTCAGGAGAACTCAGTTATTGTTATTGAAGATGAAGATCACAATAAAGAAGTTGTCTGCTTTATGGTGATAAATCCAGGGCAAAGTATGACAGACGAAGAATTAAGAGAGTTTCTAAGTGATAAATTGCCCAAATATATGTGCCCTTCACAAATCCACATATTAGATTCGATGCCGCTGACAACTGCTGGGAAAATTGACAGAAAAACTTTGACCTCTTTAATTAAAAAATAAGATTTATACTATAAAATTAGTATGAGAATTGCGGAATTAGAACCGAGAATCAACCACCCTGCTGAAGTCCATTTAGCAACAGTAGTAAGAAATGGTTGTTTCCCTCCTAAATCATATTTAACCACTAATCAGGTGGAGTTTTTTTATAGAGACGGAGAATGGCAGCTACCTTTGCAACCTCGGATGGATGGTTTAGTGCGCACAGAGCAAGGAGAGCGCTTAAAAGTCGTTGAGATGAACAAACTCAAAGAAGGCGAAAATGTTATAGAAGGAAGCACCGAGGATGGAAGTGAAGGAATTTATGTGATCAACTTAAAAAAAGTTGGTGACAATGGCGGACAGTTTGGTTTTATGCAAAGCGAAATTAGTAGAGAACGAAGAGTTGATTATCCCCACCTTGCCAGCGTGCTAAGAAATTCAAAAAAGGATAATGGAAAAATTGTTTGGGTGCTTGGTCCTGCGGTTGTGCATTCTGGCGGTATTGAGTCGGTAGAATGGCTCATCCAAAACGGTTATGTTGGAGCATTATTTGGTGGAAATGCGATAGGAGTTCATGACATTGAACATGCCATGTTTGGAACGAGCTTAGGCTTACAAGATAATCTTGTTCCTGCCAAAAATGGTCATAGAAATCATCTTGAAGCAATTAATCTGGTCAGAGAGTGTGGTTCTATTAAAAAAGCAGTAGAGGCAGGATTGATTACTCACGGAATAATGTTTGAGTGTATTCGTAATAATGTTCCCTTTGTTTTAGCGGGGTCAATCAGAGATGACGGCCCTTTGCCTGATACGATCACAGACAATGTCGAGGCTCAAAATGCAATGCGTGTTCATACCATCGATGCCTCGGCTGCTGTTATGATAGCTACTGTGTTACACTCAGTCGCTGCTGGAAATATGACTCCCTCATATAGGGTTGTTAATGACGATATTCAACCAATTCCGATAATTAGTGTCGACACTTCTGAGTTTGCGTCGACAAAACTTGTTGATAGAGGTTCAGGACAAGCCTATCCAGTAATTACTAATGCCTCAAATTTTCTATCACTGATCGTAAATGAATTGGCAAAGAAAAATTGAGATTGTCTGCAATCAAGAAGTTCTTGTTTGAATCCGTCCGTGTCCCTCTGTGTTGACCCGTGTGGGGCTTTTGTGCCTGGGATGGCATAGTTTTACCTCTGTTTAGCTTCACCAGCCCCGTTGGGGATTTGTTGCAGGAATCTGCAGTAGTTCTGGGAGGACTCCTTAACTTCCATACTTATGTGGACTCGCCTGGAGAGTTTCCCATTCAAAGGTGTATTTCGAGCGTCAGAACCAGTTGCAATTTAACTCAATAAAAAGGCGAATTCAACTCAACTGACTTTTAGAGCTTGTCCAGATCATTGATATTGTTGCGATAGATTATAATCTGCCCGCCATTGGTGATGGTGATATCGATCCTTTGATAATTCGTTGACTTCATCTTGATACACCACACGCCTTGAGCGTTTTTGTAGGCTCCTTCCCGCTTCTGGTCAACATCCCCACAAACTTCATGCTCTTTGGTTACCGAGATACTTTTGTCTTCCCAGTGCATAAAGAAGTTGCCAGGCTTCGTTCCCTCAAACTCGTAGGTCATCTTTGTGAGATCAATACCCAGAATGTCTTTATACTCTGTCAGAAACTTCTCGGCAACCTGCCTCAGCTCCTCTGGTTTGCTGTAGCGTCCTGAGTAGTCATAATCAGGCAACGGATCAGTCCTTTTAGTGCGTTCAGCATCACCAACGCCCAGAATGTAGTTAGTCTTAGGATCGATTTCAAAACTGTGATTTTTAGCTTCGTAGTATTCGCTGGCGGGGTTGTTGTAGTCTGTCCCACTATCATCAGGCTTGCCGTTGAATCTACTACACAGAAACTCTACCTGAAAGTCCCCACTCTCAAGTGGATAGATGCCGTGCAGAAACTCTTTGATATTTGTTATCGCTTTTGCTCTCTCCGCTTCTGGTCTGGCGGTTAAAAGGCAAAACTTTTGGCGTAATGCTTTATACTCCTCCGACTCTTTATTCGGTTTGGCATTCATTGCTTCCAAGAGTTCAGCCACCTGTTTATCTTTGGCATTACCTTGCAAGGACTGAACAATCTTCGACTGGTTGATTAAACGAGGGGTAAAGACAACAGCAAGAATGGTAACCACGGCTAAGAACAAAATAATGGGGAGAATACGAGATTTATTTTTATGTGTCATTGTCATTTTTATCCTCCTTATGCGCTAACTGTTAAAGATTTCAGGATGTTAACTTCCTTTCCAGGCGATTGTCAAGTTTAGACTTATCTCCAGGCATATTTTAGCACAAAAGAATACAAGGAGTATGTCGAAGATGATACAAGGAGTCTCTAAGATTTTTAGTAATGGGTAAACCAATAACACACCAGCACATTTTGAGGAATTTTGGGGAAAGACTGCAAAAGGTGAGAAAGTCTCAGGGGATCTCGCAGGAGCAATTAGCAGCGCTGCTGTCCATGCACAGGACTTATGTGGGCATGGTTGAGAGGGGTGAGCGAAACCCAACGATACGGACTTTGTATAAAATCGCTAAGGCATTAAAAGTAAAATCCTCCGACCTGCTTCCCTTTTGAGTTTATATTTCCCTTCATTCTCGGTAAAATAGAAGGTAGAAAAGTCCTGTGAGGACTTATATTACCCAAACATTACTATGAGCGTGCCAAGTATCATTCAGGATGTTATAGAGGTCATCAACCAAAAGCTGGAGTTGTCTCCTAAAAGCGATAGGGTGCTGTCAATTTCCCTGTGGGACTTTTTAGATGACCATGGCGAAAAGATACCCAAAGACGACTTGGTAAAGGTTTTGCGCCGATTAGAGGAAGATGAAGTCATTAAGCTAACTCTCACTGACCACCTGAACAGACTGGGCAGGAAGGCTGAAGACAAAGTAGAGTTCGAGATTGACAGAGATAAATTCAGCGGCTTTTATAACCAGCACAAGAAACCAGTCGCCCCAAAAGTAGTCTCAGACACCACCATTCTTTATCGGGTCTCCTACAGCGAGCAATCCAGAGAAATCCTTATTAACGGCTTTCTCTTGGCTAAACCCGATTTTGGCTTAGAAAATGAAATTGTCTTCGGTTACATTTACCAACACCCCAATGAGAGATTAAGTAAAGCGCAAATAGAGCAAGATTTGCATATAAGCATCGGTAAGTCGTTCCACAAGATTGTCGAGAATTTAGGCTTCAGGGGAGATCTGCGAAAAACCTTCTTTGACATTTCCAAAACTTATATTCGATTTAGGAATCCTGTAACCAAAAAAGGCCTGGACTCCCTCAACATTGAGACATTAAAACTCCCCTTAACCAACTAACTGACTCCCTTTTGTTCCCTTTGATGCCCAGATAGTCCCACCACAACGACAGCCTGCGTTTTCTTTTTTAGACTCCGAGTATATCGGAGTTTTTTTATTGCCGATCCAACAAATTATATGAGCAATCTATTAGACCAAAATCAGTATTTCGCTACTTACGACCTCGGCTGTAGTGCTGCGTTGGTCACCGAAGGTTTCGAACTCGTTTCATTGGTGCGGGATAATCCCAAGAAGGTTCAGTTTATTTTCCTCCGAACAAGAAACATTGAGAAATGTGTCGATGACTACTTTGCTGGTCGGCTTCTCGTGGGTGCTCGCTCCCTTTTTGACAACACAAAAATGCTTAAAAACCGAATTTACAGCTCTGTATGAACCTAACTGATAAACAAATTGCAAGATTTCAAGAGCTTTACAAGACAAGATTCCATAAAGATCTTGACCGAGAGAAAGCCTATGACATGGGTATCAAATTGGTGCGGATGATGCAGATAGTCTACAAACCCATGACCGTAGCAGATTTTAAGCAGTTACAAGAGAGAAGAAAGCAAACAGCAAACCTATGAGCCAACCTAAATTCAACATTAAAGACGAATCACAAGAGAGGAAATACTTCTCGATTGTCCCGAATTACATTATCAACCACTCCACTCTGGAGGAACGAGGCTTTTATTTAACACTGAAACGGATAGCTGGCGAATATAGCACGGTTCGCTACTCAGCCAGGGATTTAGCAAAAATGTGTAGAATCTCGGACGACACAGTTTATCGACTTCTGCAGTCCCTTATAAGACGAGGTTGGATAAAAGAGGCAGGCAAAATCCCCACAGGTCATAAGCCAAGACAAACCTACGCCATCGTCAATTTATGGAAAAAGAACATCGACTTCTACGACAAAGAAGAAAACCGCACTGGTGCGGTTAATGGAAACAAAGTTGCACCAGAGCGGGTTATTAAACCGCAAACGAAGGACACAGAAGAAGAACCAGTTAAAGAAGATATAAATACTTCCGAGACCTTGTCCGAAGGCAAATCTCGGCAAGTAGGAGCTAATAAAAAAGAAAACTCCCGTTGTCCTCTCCTCTTAAAAGAGAAATACCCAAACCTGGTAGAAAAATATCCAGGGGGTCACAGTGAGTGCGTGGAGTTTATCAATTCCATTGAGGAGGAGTTCAAAGCTGGTAGGAGGTTTGTTAACTATGGAAAACAGTTTGGAGCGCTCCATAAGATATTGCGGGCAAGATACTCCTTCGAGGAAATAAATGACTGCATCGTTTGTATGGAGGCGAACAATTTCTGGAGAGAAAAGGGTTGGGATTTTGGTGATGTTGCCAATGTTATTGGGAAAGGAGGGACGCAATATGGCAAGAGCGGTTAAACCAACAAGCAAAAACAAAGAAATATTGCGAGTTCCCAAAGAGCTTATTACCAGAGAAGAATGTGCCAGGAGGAAGAAAATCTGGCAGGACATATACACCAAAGCCCGTCAGGGAGAGGCATACAAGAGGTGTCTACAAATGCAGGAAGCAATTAAAACAGGCAATAGAGCCGTGATCCACCAACTTCAAACAGAAAATGCAGAAAGAATACTTAATGGCAATTACACCACAAGACCCGCCTTTGAAGATCCTGACTTGGATTTTGTCTATGGCAGGATAGGAATCAAGGAAAACTGGGAGGATTAGATTGAGAAGGCTAAAAGCGAAGGGGTAACAATTCAAACCTAACTATGGAACAAAAAGAAATAACAACTAAGCAACTGGTAGCCAATAAACAGAATGCCTTAAAAGGAGGGGTAAAAAGCCCCAAAGGCAAGGCGATCAGCCGTTACAACGCCATGAAGCACGGGCTGCTTTGCAACGAAGTGCTAATTGAGGGAGAGGACGAAAAGACACTGCTTCAGCTGGAGAGGAGCATTCGTGCAGCAATCCAGCCAGTTGGTGAGCTGGAGTTGCTTCTCACTGACAGGATTATCGCTAACATCTGGCGGTTAAAGCGGGCAATGAAAGTTGAGCGTAACTCAATGGAGTGGCACAAGAACTACGAAAGCCCTTTTGAAGAAAGAAGCGCAATCCCTCTATTGGATTTTCAGAAAAGCCGAGAGAAGATTTCGGAAATGATCGCCAACGGCTCAACCGAAAGAATCCTCCGCTATGAAACCACGATTGAGCGAGGGATTTATAAAGCCTTGCACGAACTGCAGCGAATCCAAGCAGCAAGGGCTGGAGACAAGCCTTTTACGCCATTAGCGATTGATTTAGATGTTTCAGGAGATCTCTAAATCGGTTCGTTTTGCAAAAACAGCGAAAAACTGATGCAAAAAATCAAGGCTAAACTTGGTCAAAATGAGGGCAAATCTTTAATGATTTCAACAAAAGAGAAGGTATATTTTTATGAAAGCATTAGACTACAACACACAACTTGAGGCTGATTTTGTAAAACAGCTGCGGATCTCTCTTCTCAAAAAGGAGGGTTACTTAGACCGATCAGTAAGCGGAATTGTCAGATGGGGCGAAGGAGACGAAACAAGCTCTTTAAGACTGGAGAGCCACATGGACGAGTATCACCCTTATTTCCGCCTGCTCTATGCTCAGACTGATGACGAAGACAATAAACAAGCCTTTGACTATAAAATCTCTTTACACAGAACTCCTTGCAACTATGGCGGATATCGTTACTGGTTTATGTGTCCGCTCTCCAGAAGCGGGATGGCCTGCGGCAGACTCTCAACAGTGCTTTACAAGGCTGGGGATTACTTTGGCTGCAGGCACTGCTACAACCTCACCTACCAGAGCAGAAAGCATAATACCAATTCCAGCCTTGCCTTTTGGTTTCGCTCCAGGAAGGCAATGAACAAAATCGAAAAACTGGAGTTGGAAATAAAAAGACGGGAATATGCAGGAAAAGCCACCAGTAAACGGAGACAGTTAGACGGGGCTTATAACGAAGTAGTGGGAGACTTACGGGAGTTTAGTAAATCACGCATACTCTCTGTATGCAAATAGCCTTGATAATTATAAACAAAAGTTATATGTTTAAGGTAAAACCAACATGATCATTAACCAAGACAGAAGCCATCTTAAATACTTTCTCTACGCCAGGAAGTCTTCAGAGGACGAGGACAGGCAAATCCAGTCGATTGAAAGCCAGATAACCAAACTCAAGCAGCTGGCTCAAGAGGTCAATCTTAAAATCGTTAAAACCTATACCGAAGCAAAGTCAGCCAAAGAACCAGGAGTCCGAGATGTTTTTGAAAAGATGATCGACAGAGTTGAGAATGGCGAGGCCGATGGTATCCTATGTTGGCAAATTAACCGCTTATCTCGAAACCCCATCGATAGCGGAAGAATCAGTTGGTTACTGCAAAAAGGAATACTCAAGTCCATCCAAACATACGACAGGGAATATCTCCCAGGTGATAATGTCCTCCTCTTCAGTGTTGAGTCTGCCAGTGCCAACCAGTATGTCATCGACCTAAGTAAGAATGTTAAGCGGGGTCTGGAAACAAAGCTAACAAAAGGCTGGTTGCCCAATCTTGCCCCAGCTGGCTACTTAAATGACCAGATTGAGAAAACCATCATTAAAGACACCGAGCGCTTCAACCTTATAAGTAAAATGTGGCAACTGATGCTCACGGGCAGTTATACTCCTCCCCAAATTCTCAAGATTGCCAATGAAGACTGGGGCTATCGAACCAGAAAATCCAAACGATTAGGCGGGAAACCATTATCCAGAAGCGGGATTTACAAGATATTCACCAACATTTTCTATACAGGCATCATTGAACATAAAGGCGTGCAGTTTGAAGGCAAACATGAGCCGATGATAACTCTTGAAGAATATGACCGAGTGCAAGTGCTAATGGGTAGAAAAGGCAAACCCAGACCCAAGAAACACGCCTTTGCTTTTACAGGCTTTATCCGCTGCGGTGAGTGCGGTTGCTTATACACTGCTGAAACCAAGAAGAAGTTTATAAAAAAGACAGGCAAAATCAAAGAATACACCTACTACCACTGCACCAGAAAGAAAACGACTATCAAATGCACCCAAAGAAAAGTTATTCCACTTGATAAGCTGGAGCTGCAAGTCGAGCAAGAGTTGGAAGGACTGACCATCCTACCAGAGTTCAAAGATTGGGCATTGGAAGTTTTGAATGAAAATAACGACCATGAGATTGAAGACCGCACCACAATTTACGAAATGCAGCACAAAACACTTGTGACTTCCCAGAGAGAGCTGGATAACCTGACAAAGATGCGCTACCGAGAACTGATCGATGACGAAGCCTTTATTAAAGAGCGAAATGAACTACAAGGTAAAATTACAGAATTGAAGGAAAAGCTCAGAACAACCGAGGAGAGAGCCGTCCGCTGGCTGGAATTAAGCGAGAAAACATTCAACTTCGCCCAATATGCCAGGTCAGCTTTCATCAACGGAGGGTTAGAACTGAAGAAGGAAATTCTCATGAGCCTTGGTTACAATACCCAAATTAAGGCAGGAAAACTTTCCCTGGAGACAATGGACTACTTTGTTCCCATTAAAAATGGCGCTCCTGCTCTTCAATTAGCATATCAAAGGTTAGAACTGGAGAAAATGCCCGCTACGAAGGCACAAACGGAAGCTCTTGCGTCCATTCGTGCACGGTGGCGGAGAGGGCGAGATTCGAACTCGCGAGAACCTTGCGGCCCTACACACTTTCCAGGCGTGCGCCATAAACCAGCTAGGCGACCTCTCCAGGACTTATGAATTATATTACTTACGATAGTTTTTGTGAATCATCTCTCTTTCTTTCTTCCACCAGTCTTGGCTATCTGCCTCTTTCAGTTCCTGTAAAATATTTTTGGACTCTTCAAGGACAAGTCTTTTCCCATTTGCGTCAAACCATTCTTTTGCGTGATGGTCGTCCCTTTCGAAAAGAGATTTAAGTTCAATACATAATGCAAGTACATCTGCGTCATGTACAATTTTTGACTCAATTGTTTTTTTATTCCGATATTCAGCACATATATCCATCAGTTCTTTTCCGATTTTACCAACACTTCCAAAAGCGTCCTTTTCTGCCAGTTTTTCATCTGTCTTTACATATAAATCAGCCAACTTATGCACGTCGCCGATACGGGCTTCAGTCAAATCGTGGAAAAGAGCCATAATCAGCGTCTTTTTTACATCCGCACCCATCTGATCGGCCAAAAGAAAACTTATTACCGCAACCATATAGGAATGCTCTGCCACTGACTCCTCGTTTCCCCCGCCCAGAACCTGCCACCCGGTTCTTTTTAACCTTTTTAACGAGACCGCTTCGAAAAGAAAGTTAATCATTGAATTATTTTTCATTTTATTCATTTTAGCGTTTACGTTGGAAAATCGTCAGATTTTTCAGCGCGCCTGAGAGGATTTGAACCTCCAACCGCAAGATCCGGAATCTTGTGCTCTATCCAGTTAAGCTACAGGCGCATTATTAAATATTAATTGTAAAGGTATTTCTTAATTACTGATTTTTTTAAATAAATCCAGAGCCTCTTCAAAGGCGATTTTATCTGATTTGTAAGTCAAATCTTTTCTTACTTTTTCCATCGGCCACCATTCCACAGCGGACATTTCAAAGTCATGATTTTTTGTATCTCCCCCAACGTATTCCATCAAAAAATAATATACAGTTTTATATCTTTTCTCCCCCTTCCAGACATAAAAATATCCCGCGGGTTTTTGAAGCACTTCAATTATTTTTGCCTTCACTCCCGTCTCTTCCTCCACTTCACGTAACGCCGTCTCCTCCTTAGATTCATTTTCTATTTTATCCCCGATAAATCCTTTGGGGAAAACCCAGCCTTTATGCTGACTATGCTGGGCTACCAACCATTTGATTTCGGATTTCGGATTTCGGATTTCGGATTTCCTATAAACAATACCACCTGCTGAAAATTCTCTGATCATAATAGTAAATACTACTTAGCGGACTTGTCCGCCGCAGGTCGTCCAAGAATAACATAGTTATCTTTAATACCAACATCAATATTCATGAACGAAGATCGCCGTCGCAAAAGCTATGGCGACCGAAGGCGGAAGGGGCGAGATTCGCCCTGTACCAGAGCGGAGGGAGCGAGAGTCGAACTCGCAAGTCTTTTCAGACGCCGGTTTTCGAGACCGGTACTTTACCATTCAGTACATCCCTCCGCACTCGGTACAGGGTTCGAAACCTGGCTGTTCAGCCTCTCCGGCACCCTTCCCTGAAAAATTTCCAACGAAATTTTCCAGGGTAAACCCCTGATTAAATTAGTTTTTCAGCACGCCCGAAAGGATTCGAACCTTCAACCGTCAGGTCCGCAACCTGATGCTCTATCCAGTTAAGCTACGGGCGCAGCTAAATATTTTCTTCCATTATTAAACACTGTTGAAGCATTATCTTGCTTTGGTGGATTTTCACATTTCGAAATAATATCCTTCCGTATTATATTATTTTGAGTACTATTTATCCAATTAAGTATGGAATTCAGTTAACAGTATCAAGAGGTATTTTTTGGGAGAACCAATGAGAAAGACTGTCTACAAAACTTCTGGTAGGCTTCTCCTGAAAAAGTAAATACTTTCCAATCACTTCTTTTACATTCTTCTCTATGTCATTGTTTATCACCATTCTTATCTGTGGAGGAAAAGGTAAGCGTGTCTGGATTATTAAAACTTTGTGATTCCATTTTTCCTCAAACCAGAAAGAATATAGCTCTATCCATTTAAAAAGTCTGCCCGCGTTTTCAAATCCAATCGGGGTAATTTTATGTTTGACTTCAACCGGAGGAATCGTGGATGTTGCATATACAACAAAAGCGACGGATAAAATCACTCCAATCAGAAGAAAGTCATTCATGAAGAAAACAATAGCTACTAAAAGAAACGTTATTGCGGCAACTGTCTGATAAAAAACTCTGTTTCTCTTTTTATAAGGATGTGATGGGCTTTTCCAAGTCAATAAAATTTCGTTTAGATCAGGTTGGTTCTTTAACATATCTGATTCCGGTCTTGTGTCAGTCATTTTTTTACCTCTAAAAATATTATATGCAATATGAAAAACAAAATCTACTACTACCTTTGTGATAAATCATTACTAACCTAGATTTTAAGAATATATTCTATTAGAGCTTTGTCAAATTCAAAAGTTCTTCTTGTTCTAATAAAACCATTTCTTTGAAATAATCTCTGAGCATCTGCTGCATATGTTGAAGTAATTAAGTATATTTCTTTGAAACCTTGTTTGTTACAATGATCTAAAGCAACCTGTAAGAGTTTCCATCCTATCTTTCTTCCTCTATATTCTTTAAGAAGAAAAAATCTTTTAAGATCTGCAGACTTAACCGAATCCTCTAGTACTGCTATTGTTCCAATTACTTGTTGTTTATTTAATGCAACCCAAAATTTACCTTTACCACCATATATTTGTGGAATTTTATCCAAATCCTCATTCCTTGGATCAGTTAAAGGATTATAATTTGGTCTTAAATCCTTCATGGCTGAAAAAACCACATGTTTGATGCCTTCTATGTATCTTGGATTAAATTCAACAATTCGAATTTGGCTATTTATTATCTGATTTTGAATTTTTTTCATAGTTCTATTCTATCACTCCATGTTTTTTGATAAATACTCTCCCTAAACCGGATTTGAGGTATTTTCAAATATCTGTTAAGTAATGCTTTAATTGTCTTTCTCCCATATCCACCCTTAAGATATTGCTCCCTGTTTTTAGCATCAATTCGGTTTAGGAATGCTTCATAGAAGATAAGCTTGTAGGGAATATAAGGTTCCGTAGCAAGGCACTCTCCATTATTATGTTGCTTTACTCTCTTTATCAAATCGGTCGTGTAACCGATATATAAACTTCCATCTTTCAGGCTAAGGAGAATGTAGACATAGAAGAAATTCATAGAAGGCGGGACGTAAGAAATTTATTATATAAATTTCAACGTCCCAGCAACGTTGAAATTGCTTTGCAATTTCTTACGTTGCGGAGGCGGTGGGATTCGAACCCACGCGAGCATTTCTGCTCAAGGGTTTAGCAAACCCTCGCAATGGACCAACTATGCGACACCTCCATCTGCTGTGTTCTTTGAGATTATAGCAGATACTCATTATTAATTCACCAAATATTACCCCGTTTTAACCGTGAGCAAGAACAACTCCCCAAACCCTTTTAACCTGAAGTCTTTTTAGCACTAAGCAACATTCCATTAATGTCGACCGGGTGGTAGCGACATCATCAATTAATCCGATTGTCTTATCGGTAAGAATCGTGCTTTTTGCACAATAAAATGCTCCCTTAATATTATTTCTCCTTTCCCTGCCTGACAAATCCGCTTGTGGTACGGTCAGACGGATTCTTTTTAAGATAGACGGACAATAGGGAATATTTAGTTTCTTACTGATAATTTTGGTAAGAACCAGACTCTGATTGAAACCTCTTTCCTTTTCCTTCTTTTGGTGAAGGGGGACAGGAACAAGCAAGTCAAATTTCGGTAATGTATTAGGTAAACCTTTTACCAGAAAATCGCATAACGGTTCAGCCATATCTGTCACGAAATTGTATTTCAAAAGATGGATGGCTTTCTTGACCGGACCCTTGAAATGTGCCAAAGCGTACATCCCATCAAGTCCGTAAGGAGAATGGCATTTGGGATGGGTAAATCCATCTATTGCCGGCTTTTCGCAAACCGGACAGATGGATCTGTCTATAAAATCAATTTTCTTAATACAATTATTACAGAAGTAGACTCCGATTTTCCCGCAGGAAACGCAGCGTCTGGGAAAGAAAATGTCAAGCAGGTGCATAACTTATATTTTATACCTTGAATAAGTCACTGACTAATTCTAATTGGAAATGGATATCATTTTATGCCTGAAAGCATAGTAAAAGAGTGTTTATACTTGGTTTTTTCTTATTATCTGATAGATAATGAAAAAGTTGTTTCTTTATATACCTCCATCCTGAACCGCTCTTAAGGAATTTTTCCCTACCGGTTGCGTCCTGACGATTTAAATATGCTTCATAATAAATAACTATAAAAGGAACTTTATCCTTTGTTGAAATAACTTGTTTCTTATTATGTTTTATTAAACGAGCTCTTAAATTTGGAGTATATCCTATATATAGACTTTTATCAGACTGGCTTTGGAGGATATAGACGTAATACATTTCTGGGGACGTAAAATTCCGATTTCATCGGAATCACGTCCCACACGTAAAGCTCAGTATTAATACCCTTCGGTATAACATCAATGGCAAACACTATTTAACTTGCTTGCCACGTGGCCCGAAGGGCTTTACGTGGTGGAGATGTCCGCCTGTGAGGCGGAGTCCGAAAAAAATTCTTTGAAAACTTCTACAAGCTTAGTTCACTGTAAAGATGTCCTTTCTTAATATCCCAGTGAACGATCAATTAAGAAAGTAAGAAAAAGTCTTGAGTCAATATTTATTCATGATATTGACAGCATCCCGACTGTGTTTACACCTGCAATATCCCATCAGGAGAAAGATATTTGCAGATGGCCTTAGACAGTTGCGTATACAACGTCACGGGCACCAAAAAGATTGGCAAGCTTCGCTTTTACGCTGGCTGCAATCTCTTCGGTTGTGCGTGAATCATTATCAGCACTTAATGTTTGGTACTTCTTTTACGACTACATACCAAGTCGGCTTGCAGTTTTTAAAGAGCTTTCCCGTCGATCGTAATCATCCCCGTTAGAAACACTTGTTTGAATGAAATGAAAAATAGTGTTTCTTACGTCCACCGAAGCGAGCATTCGGCTGCGAGGATGTAAACCTCGAGACGAATTCGAGCGAAGGCGGACGCTATTTCTTTCCTCTTAACTCCCTTGCAACCTCTCTATCCATATCTCTTCTTTTTATTTTTTCTCTTTTCTCGTATTCCTTCTTACCTTTGGCAAGGCCAATTTTCATTTTGACCCAACCGTGTGAATTATAGCATTCCAGAGGCACTATGGTCAATTTTTCGCTTTTCATTTTGGTCTTAAGACTAAGTATTTCTTTCTTATGTAAAAGTAGTTTACGTGTACGCCTCGCTTCATAGCCTTCCGGTCTGGCATATGGATAAGCATATATTTCCGCATTCACAAGATAGACTTCACTTCCGATTATCTTGACGAATGAACCTTCCAAAGACATTCTCCCGCCTTTTATGGACTTTACCTCAGCCCCGTTAAGATAAATTCCTGTTTCCAGGGACTTCAATATTTCGTAATTATAAAAAGCACGCTTATTTATTATTTTCATCATAAGACATAAGAAATAGAGAATAATTCAGGACCTTGAATTCCTCACTGTACTTACGCACCTAAGTCATTCTAACCCGTCCGGAATCGCTGTTTAATGATTCTGGAACTCCGTCTCCGCCAGAAGAGAAGAGTCGAAGGATCTATTTCCGGTATAGATCCTTCGGCCTTCGGGCCTCAGGATGAGGGTAGGAATAATATCCCACCCTCACTTAATCTCTATAGCATAAATTTTGCTACCGATAAGCACGAATATCTTCTTTTCTTCCTCTGAGGCGATAATATCATCTGCGTTTTTTAACTCGGACCATTGATATTGTGACTGATAGTCGCCGTCTTTGCTGAAAATGACAATCCTTGATAATATCTTATCCAAAATATAGACGCCTTTGTCAATATCGCTTGTGGAAAACACAGACAATGATGTAAGAGTGTCGGAAAAATCTTTAAAAACAAATTGATCTTCCAGGCCTTTGGTAAATTTTTTCACACTGTTTGAAGTTAGTACCCAAACTGAACCATCAATGGCTAAATTTGTCGCCTCGCTGAAATCTACCCTAACATCAGGATTAAGATATCTTACTTTAGCTGAAAATCCAAAATCAGTGGCAATGTATTTCCAAATTGTATGCTTTGATTTATCCAGAAGATATAAGTTACCACCAAATGAAACTAGAGAAATGATTTCTCCCCAATTGTCATCTCTTTTAACAACTACTTTGGATGAATTATCGGATAAATCTATTCCAACTATTCCTTCTGAATTAAGTACATAAGCAGTCTGCCCATGTAAGGCAATCGTTTTTGCATCTTTCACCGTTTCGCTTCCGGCTATCACGCTTGATTGTTTTGTATCTGTCGACAAGCTGTATACACTTTGGCTTGCTGTATCCAGTATTACTTTCGTCTCTTTATAGACGGCCAATTTGGTTCCTCCCGCACCCGGTTTAGTCAGATTCAAATCAAAAAACAAAGGCACAGCTGTCAGTCTGAATATTTTATATGCCGTAATTTCCTGTGCAAGTATCTTATTTAACCATTCCTCAACTTTCTTGTATTCATTCGAGTTCTTAGGAAACTCCTTAAGAAGAGGTGACAGACTGAGCTTGCTGTCAGAAAGTAACATTCTGGCCCTCACCGGATTCAAATCAATTAAGTTTATCGCTTCATCATACTGATGAGAAACATAATTCAGGGTTTCCGTTAATTTGTCATTCCTTTTTCTTTCACCCTCATGATTGAGATTAAAAAAGATACTCATGGTCAGAAGAATTATGAGGATTACCGAAACCGTCAACAAAGTTTTTTTTGATTTTGTTTCTTCAGGTCTCTCAAATCTGTCCCTGAAAAGATCCCTGAATTTCCTTTTGCCCTGTACAAAAAATTCAGAGATTTTTTCCCTACTACCTTTTAGATATGTAAGTGAATTTGAAACCTCTTTAGTGTGCTCAGATGTTTTCACCTGTAAAAGTAAAGCAGCAATACCCTTTCCGGTGTCTTGATCAAGAAAGTATGGAACTACTAATTCGGCCGCAGAATCAATATTTTCAAGTGACAGTAAATTTTCCAAGACTTTGTCTTTGATTTTTTCATCAAACGCACCCGATGAAAAAAGCAGCTGATCGTTTGCTTGTACTTGTCCTACCGACGTATCCTCTCCCTCCAGTATTTTCCCGATTTTCCCGTTTCGTTTCATTATTACTCCCACGCTGCCCTTACCCCCCATATAAAGCCTGTCTCCATCAAGTATGGCAATAATTACGGATTTTATATGACTTTTATCATGCAGACCCTGAAGGATTTTGTGTGTCGTCTCCGGATTATGTTGGGTAATGTTGGTATATTCAGTCAAAATAAAATCCAACACCTCTTTCCCCCGTGCCGGGGCTTTCAACCTGTCATCTCCGGAAACCTCCAGAAGAATATATAATCCATTTTCGGCAAAACAACCGCCCCAATTATTACCATCCGGAGCTGTGGAAATTTTGGCATTTGACGTAACCAAATTCATATAAATTTATAGGAATAATATTGTCCAAACTAATACAGCAAGTGATGCAAAAAGATGACTGAGCGAAATAAAATAAATTATTTTTGATATATTTGCCTCTACAATTTTGCTCATCAATTTAGTTTGTCTCAAGACTACCACCGCAAAAGCATTATGTACCAGTATCAGCATAATGGTAAGAATTTTCAGAATAACCGCAGGTATAAAATGCAGTAAAGCAGTGATTGTAATTATATCGTCCATATTTTTGTTGTTATTGCTATTTGTTTTGCTCCATCAATTGGTTTACGGTTCGTACTACCTTTTCCGGATGCGGGACAGCCAAAAACAGGAAAACTGCATCTGTACCGGCTGTTTGGATTATGACATCACCATAGTCAAAAATTGACCTGATAAAGCCACCGGTTCTTTGTGTAACGTCTTCAATTTTGGTTATCCTGGTGGCGGAAAACTTCTTGTTCAGAATGTTATCGAAATCAATATCTATGATCCTTTCGTTTGTCACTATAGAAACCGTAAAGTACCATAAAAGAAAATTGACTAACATATAAGAGAAAGTGAGAAGGTACCAGGTGATGATACAAAAAGTAACAAGTGTTGCCGGTAAATTTTGCGGATTTATTCCTCCATAAATAAATAACGGAAATATTATAAAAGGGGCGATTATCAAAACAATGCTCATCAGTATCCAAAAAGCATTTGTCACCCAGTGTTTACGGAGAAGCAAAATAATCGTCTCATCTGGTTCCTGAGTCTCAAAACGCATGCTCTCAGGCATAAACAGATATGAAGACAAAGCGTTGTTTGTGTTTGACGTCTTCCTGTTATTCGTCTCAGAAATAGCAGGTTGAGACGGTTGGGACGGTTCTCCTAAAAAGATATCTGGCATTGATAAATAATAAATTATTTACTAACCTGAATAACAGTATTCTCTTGATGAAAGATCAATATTAACTATCATACTATCCTGTCTTCCTTTTAATCATTTCTTCTCTATATTATACAATGGACCGACAATTTGGATATTAGCAGGCGCTCTAAGATTAAAAAAGTTCTTAAATTCACTTCCGTTGAAACTATTGCTTCCTCCGTCTCCTGAAACGTTCACACTGGTAGTTTGACCTGAACCTTTATCCCAGTCAATTGAAATATTATCTATTCTCCCATAAGGTGTAACACCCCGGTTTTTCAACTCTTCTCTGACTTTTTCCTTGTCCCAAGTGTCTACTCCGTCAGGATTAGGCTTATCTGCTTGAGACAGATGCTGCTGTACGGAAGAATCTCTCTTTGCCAGAAGTAACACATTGACAATATCAGCTACTTCGTCTGACTTCAACCAGGCCGACTTATTGTATTCATTTCTATATCCCTGGGCGGCATAAAAACATGGAGAATCCCGGTCATAAGCTTTGGAAAAGAGATCCGACCAGAAGCCAACATCTCCATCCGTATCTCTTAATCGTTTCGTCCAGGAGCGCTGATTCCAACCTACGTCTCCGGAAGAAAAAGTGTAACCGCCGGCAGTAGACGCATACCAGGCGGTGATCACCTGACCGGAATTCACCATTACCTCACCTTCTGTTTCTTTAACCGCTTTTTCCCAATTACCGCCTTTATTTTCCGGTTTATACACCTGACATGACTGGGTAGTACAAATTTCATTTGCCCCGTTGTTGGTATAAGCCAAAGCATAAGAACGCGCAGCCACCACCTGAGCTTTCAGTGCTTCCATAGGCCAATCACCAGGCATTTCATATATTCCCAACAAATATTCTTCCAAATTCTTCTCCCCATGTCCTTGTACTTTTAACTTTATATTGGATTTTTTCTCAAAACTGATATTGTTAAAATAAGCATTCAGAATATCCTTGTATGACTGGCCGTTTTTCGCTCTGCCATAAGCTCCGTATTGATTCATACCCACCCGGTGAGGTATGCCGAAGGTAAAAAAGGCAAAGGCCGGGGAGAAACCCGGGTCGAGCTTGCGGTCATCTACACAGTATAAAGGTCCGGCGCCCAAACTGGTCGGCAAATGCAAACTATCCAGTTTTTCAGCCAGAATTTGCTGTTGACGGGCAGAAAGTTTGGCAATTTCGCCTGATATTTGTACCTGGTATTTTTTAGCACCGACAATTTCTTTTTCCAAAAAAGCTGTCTGTTCATCTGTTTCCTTTTTAATCTTCGCAAGACGGATTTTTTCCCCCTCAAGCGCTTTTTTCTTTTCTTCCAGGTCTTTCACATACATCACCACTTTCACGATCGTGTCCCTGTCATTTTGAATCACTTTTTTCTGATAACCGAATCTTCTCACAGCAGAAGGAAGATCGCTTGTAAGGAAAAAATATACGGCGCTATTTGACATGTAAGAGGAATTCTTATAAAGCTGTCTGACCTTTTGACTTAATAATTCTTCGGCAAGTATTAGCAGTTCTTCCCCTTCTTTTACTTGTGCTTCTTTTTTACCAACCTCCTTTTCGATGAGCCCGATTTTTTGCCTGATTGATTCAAGATTATCCTTAAGTTTGTCTAAGTTTTTTTCCAAGGGCGTGGTAGCAGCTATTGAAAGCGATAGAGCGTGTTTCAAATCCGATAGTTTCTTTTCTATATCCGACAATTCATCCGCCCTCACGACCTTCGGAGTAAGAACCAAATACAAGAAACTGCAGAAGATAAATAATCCTGTAAGAATTAAAACTGAATATTTTACGTTAGGGATGTTTAATTTGGTGAACCTTCTTGTATGCGTCATTGTTGTTTTTTACTTGAACTGATGTGTTCCTTACCTATTATATACCACTCACTCTTGAAAGTGTTCGGGTATATACCCCTCTTATCCGCTCCCAATTAATCACCTTGATAAAAACCTGATATTTTCATACACTTAGACTAATGCCCGGACTCACAAGACTAGGTGTTGTGTTATCAACTTTTATTTTCGTTATTGCCTTCCTGCCTAATATCGTATTTGCCGGAGTGACAGGTACTCCTACCTCGGCTCCCGGAAGGCCTACTTGCGACCTATGCGGTTGGTGCAACAGGTTTGCTACTCCTCCCGCACCCTCTCCCCAGAACTGGGATGAATGCAATCTGTGTCTCTATGAGGCGGACAACACCGAGAAACTCAAAAGCTACTATACTATTGCCGGATGCATCGATACGAATACCGGAGCATTTGTAAAGAAAATCATCTCAATCGTCGTTGGGGTAAGCGGAGGCCTTGCTTTTCTGTCTTTCCTTTATGGTTCAGGAATGGTACTTGTCTCGTCCGGAAATCCGGAACGCATCAAGTCCGGCAAAGATATTCTTACTTCCTCTCTTCTGGGAATTATCCTAATCGTTTTCTCTATATTGATTCTGAAGATCGTCGGTTATGACATATTGAAAATCCCGTGGTTAGGGGGGTAAAAAAATGAAAAAACAGAATAATATAATTTATGCTTTCATTGATAGCCAAAATCTGAATTTAGGCGTTAAATCGCAAGGTTGGAAGTTGGATTTTGGTAAATTCCGTCAATACCTGATTACAAAATACCCTGTTAGGAAAACATTTTTGTTTATAGGTTTCGTCCACGGAAATCAAGCACTTTATACATATCTGCAACAGGTAGGTTATATTTGCGTATTCAAACCGACACTGCAACTTAGGGAGGATAATAATAAAGTAAAAGTGAAGGGCAATGTAGATGCAGAGTTGGTTTTGCACGCAATGATTGAATATAAAAACTATGATAAGGCGATCATTGTTTCGGGAGATGGTGATTTTCACTGTTTAATAGAGTATCTGGAGGAAAAGGGCAAGCTTTTCAAAATTATTGCTCCGAATAAAAGATATTCCTCTCTTCTTAGAAGATTTACTAATTATATTGTAATTATAGCTCCCATGAGGGAAAAACTTAAAGCTGTATCGAAGAAATAAAAAGAGAGGCATTCCCGCGGGGAACAAGGTCCGCCTTTGGTAGTCCTCTCATCGTGATAAAAAAAGTATACAATAAATAGCAGATTATGTCAATGAATCGAATTACTATACTGATTCTGAAGATCGTCGGTTATGACATATTGAGAATCCCGTGGTTAGGGGGGTAAAGAAAAAATACAATTGGAATACTATGATAACGAAATCAAAGTTCAACCTCGGAAAATTAAACCGCCAATATTTATTTATTGATGGTAGCAACCTTTATGCTGAACAATATGATCTTTTTGGACCGCACGAATTTATTAATTTCCCCATATTCATAAGACAGATTGAAAATAAGTTAGAAGTAAAATTCAATCGAATCTTTTTTTATACCTCTTATTCCCCACAAGCTAAAAAACCGACGAGACAACAAAAATTGTATCTGAAGAATGAAGCATTCTTCTATAGAAGTGTAAAAAATACTGAAAGAGTAACCTTCTTCACCGGATACCGCTCAAAGACAAGCGGCAAAGAAAAAGAAGTTGATGTAAAACTTGCTGTGGACATGGTTAATTTTGCCCATTTAAACAAGTATGATACTCTTTACTTGTTTTCCGGTGATGCCGATTTTATGCATGCGCTTGTGATTGCAAAACAATTAAGAAAAAAAGTGGTTATCCTGGCATTGCAAAACAGAATTCCTATACGCTTCACATATAATTATCAGACATATGCAATGATCATTGACAAGATAAAAGAAAAACCTAGGTGCTTTCCCAAACAAAAAATTACTTTTATTACAATACCAAAAGAAAAAATAATCCTGAGGGTATAAAAAACCCCGAAATGCATGCATTTCGGGCGTGTTGCTATACTTGTAACATATGTATAATAATCTGTCAAGATCAATGCGGTTATGACATATTGAGAATCCCCTGGCTGGGGGGGTAAGTAATATGATTGAAAAATATATCAAAGGAAAAATTTCTGTTTTTATCGATGCTGCAAACATCTTATACTCCCAGCAAACTATGGGTTGGGAGGTCGATTATAAAAGACTAATTGAATATTTTAAAAAAAATTTCCACCTTGTCTTTATTGGTTTTTATTATGGTCGGATCAAAGAGAACAAAGGACAGGAGAAATTCTTCCAAATGCTAACCGACCGTGGTTATACCTTAAGAACTAAACCTGTTAAATATATTAAAACTCCAAAAGGAACAGTGTTTAAAGGCAATTTAGATGTTGAATTGACTTTGGATATGAGTCAACAAATAGAAAAGTATGATACCGCTATTTTATTTTCAGGGGATTCAGATTTTGCACCAGTTGTAGACTTCGTCAAAAATAAAGGTAAAAAGGTGATAGTACTTTCATCCAGAGGACATGTGGCCCGGGAGTTAGCTCGCGCGGCAGACAAATATATTCCTTTTGAATCTTTTAAAGATATCTTCCGGAGAAAAAAATCACCCCGCCAGTTGGCGGGGGAGGTTTATTCTGATAAAAGAATAACACAGAAACGGCAAACTGTCAATACAATCAAAATAAAAAAGAGAGGGAGTAACCTTCGGACAAAACCTTAGGTGTACCCTCTCATCGTGATAAAAAAAGTATACAATAAATAGCAGATTATGTCAATGAATCGATTTACTATACTGATTCTGAAAATCGTCGGTTATGACATCTTGAGAATCCCCTGGCTGGGAGGATAAATAATATCGCTTATGAAAATATGACAGTTAAATTTAATAAAACTATTCTCTTTTTTATCTCTTTTTTTATACTCCTTTTCTTACCAGTAGATCAGGCGTATGCAGATACAAGCGATAATTGTATTACGCAATTTATTGTGCCTTGTTCCGGCAATCTAAACACTACAACATGGACATGTGATGAAGATATGAAACTTAGTTGGGTTGACCATAATAATATATATATACCTAACAGAACTACAGCCTATAGATATTATTTCCTTCTTAAGAATAATGAAGATACAAACAATTCTGTATTTTATGTATCATCAGATAACTCTGGAGGATCTAATTATCATACACAAATTGATAAACTTATAACACCTGAACAGATAACGATCAATGGAATTCAATTCAAAGTTGTTTCAGGAATTATCCATAATTATTGGAAACCCCAGTTTTCCCCAAATACTCCCCACGTTGTAAATCTATATAGATTCAGCAAAGATACCTCTAAAACACCTGATACTCTTCCCAGTTCCACATTCTGTCAAACAAAAGCATACCGAATCTCAGAAAGACCGGTAAAATTACCAATCCAGGAATCACAATGCTCAGGAGATTGTTTTGCCCCAGAAACCAGTTGTTCAGTTTGCACAACTCCAAAAGAACAGGGTAATTGTCAATCCAACGAAGGTATCGTTCTTGAAAAAAAGTGTGTCTTGAGTGCTACTGGCGCATATTGGCAGGATACAGGTAATAAGCCTTGCAACACTGATTGTGTTGCTGAAACAGGGGACAAGGGAACATTGGGAGATTGTACATGGCTTTTTAAGAGCCACCAGACTGGACAGATAGTCAAATCTCCGTTTCCAAAAGACAATAAGTATATTGATTTCGAAGTTTCACCAGCACAACAATTAAATTTCAAATATGAACTACAATATTGTCGTCGTGGATTATTTCACGTATCTGGAGAACAGTGTTTTAATGTCGATAAAGTAGACAAAATAGATAATACACTTAAAGGGTACGTAAGAACCGGAGAATTAAGCATTGATATAGAAAAGCTCATTTTAAGAAGAATATACTCTGATAATACAAAGGAAGATTATTGTATGTTTCCTATGAAGTGGCGAGAAGCAGATAAGAATACACCTTCTGCTGAGTGCGAGTTAACAGTTAAACCAGATGAAATTGATTCTGCTACCGAAGTTAACCTGACTGGAAGGATAAAAAATGTTTATTTAGTGAATCTACCGGGAATATCGGGTGGGAAAATTCAAGTAATCGGTGATAATAAATTTGAACAAATTTTTACATATACCCCTTCAGGGCCAAGATCAGGCGATCAATTTACAAATTTTAATAAAAGTCTTGGTGATGGATTCCCTCCTGGGAATTACAAAATAATTTCTGAAATAGACATTGGATCAATAAGTCGTTCTGGCGTTGTTCTTCTACCTATTACTTCTGCTGTGTGCGAATCTTCATTCCAAGTATCAGCTCCGAAAATTTGTAACGATAGTAGTACTTGTCCAAAAGGAACTTGTAACCCAACATGTCATTTTTGTCCATGGTGCGATTATAAAACACCAGAAGACAGAAACTCTGTAGTGGCTCCCAATTTGGAAGAATTATGTATGAGACTTGATGAAAAATATCGTGGTGACTGTTATAAATGCATTCAAGGCGATCGTTTACAAACTGAATATAAAAGCAAAAATCCTATTCCCGGCATCTGGACCGCCATCGGTTGTCTGCCTATTGATCTTCCGCCACTTTTCCAAATGTACATCTTCACCTATGGCATAGGTATGGTCGGAGGGATTGCTTTCCTTTATCTTATCTACGGTTTTTTCCTTATCCTCACCTCAGGAGGTAACGCTGAAAAGATCGAACAGGCCAAACAGATCATCATCTCAGCCCTATCCGGCCTTATCCTTATTATCTTCTCTGTCCTTCTTCTGAAAATTATCGGTACGGACATAATCCGGATTCCCGGTTTTGGCTGACAGAACCGGTTAGTCTTGACAAACAATAAGTAACATGTTAATGTGTATGTTACCATGCTGGATATAAGAACAAATATACTACTTGACAAAGAAACACATAATCTTCTTATAAATATCGCTTCCCGCGAAAAAAAATCCATTGGGGAATTAATCAGATCTGCAATTGATGCGGTATACAAAAAGAGGGATGAGGATATAATACGGGAAAGAACAAGAGTGGTAGAAAAAATAAAAGCCCTTAGGAAAAAAATGAAACCTCTAAAGGGAATCACTTACAGAGAATTAATTGAATATGGACGATACAGGTAAGATTTATATTATCGATGCCTCAGTGTTGTTTGCCGGTTTACTGCTTGATGAGGTTTACAATATTTCTGCCGATAAAATCCTTGAAGATTATAAAGAGAAAAGGACTGATCTTCTGGCTCCTAGTCTTATCACTTATGAAGTGTTAAACGGGATCCGGATGGCATTCTTAAGAAAAAGAATCCCTCAAGACTCAATAAATATACTTATCAGTTTATACAAAAAGCTGGAAATAAGATTGTTTGAGCCTGTTGAAAATCATCTTCTCTCTACGGCTATATCCAACAATCTGTCAGTTTACGATAGCGCCTATGTATCCTTGATGATTCTCCAAAATAAACCCCTAATTACCGCTGATAAAAAATTATATAATCAGATGCATAGATTACACAGGAATTCTCTGGTAAAATGGATTGAAGAATTTAAACAGCATATATGATCAGCCAACTTGCCCAGAAAATCGTGATAAACGGCCAGGAGTTTTACGGCCCACTGCCTACTTTAACCGGTGTCGGAAACGAAGGAAAAGTGGAATTTGACAGCCTGGCCTCGATTGTAAACAAAGCAGTCACCTATCTTTTCCCAATTGCCGGAATCTTCCTTTTCTTATATCTGGTCTGGGGAGGATTTGATTTCCTTACATCCATGGGTGATCCGAAAAAAGCTGAAACCGGGAAAAATAAAATCACCAGTGCGCTAATAGGGTTTCTCCTTATTTTTGCCGCTTATTGGATCGTGCAGATTCTGACCCGCGTATTTAAAATAACCACTTCTTATTAGTCTCCAAAAAAGACAGGAGAAGATGCTCCGGGTATCACCCTTATCGTACCTAATTTCGCATCATCTTCCATGGTAAATACAGAAACCTGAGGGAAGGAAGGGCTGCCCATATCATTTATTCTTTCCCCCATCAGTCTTAGTTCATCTATCATCTTGTCTGAATCATAGAAACTGAAGGGTGCTATCGCTTTGAAAGATTTGTCTACCAAACTATAAACTCCGACAAGGGGAAGGCCTGTAAGATAATGATAACCTACCAGAAGTCTGTCCCCTTTGGGGAACCAGACGACATAAGGCACGAATCCTTCTTTCAAAATCGTGGTGGTAAGCTTGGTATCTCCCATGTCTATCTTCTCAGGCATTGCAGGCAATACCTGGTTTAAAATCCCATCAGTGCTTGCCAGATAGAGATCGCTTTTCTTATTATCTCCCAAACTGTAAATTATTTTTGTTTTATCCGGGGAAAGACTGACAAAATACGGTTTTTTATCTGTCAGGACAGTCTCGGCAAAAGGTGCGTTTAACGAAATGGTTTTTATCCCCTCATCCCCTGCAAAAAGCACTGAGTTTTTGTCCAGCCAAAATATTTGCCTGATTGACACATCTTTTTTTGTCAGATCAATTTTAAATTCCGCGGCCGGACTGGCTGGGGAATAAAGGGAGATTTTATATAAACTGTCTTGGTAAAGTAAAGCAATTTTTTCTTCGTCCAAAGACCAGGTATAATCTATCAGCTCTGCCTTACGTCCATCAGATGGATCAAAAATTATTGTACGATTGGTGCTTCGGGAATATACTGCCAAAGCTGAAGGCGAAGCCTCTTTTTCCTTCACCGTCCAGGATAAATAATTACCTTTTGGAGACCAGGATAGTTTAGTGGCTGCGGGTGTTGCGTTTTTAACAAGAAGTGAAATAGTCAGAAGATCGCTGTTATAGATATCTCCGTCTTTGATAAAAGCCAGACGTCCGATTTTGACAGGCGTTACGGTAATTGCCTGCGGCGTTACAGAAGCTGACAGGGAAGCTTCTCCCGGACTGGTCATCGGAAGGGTCGGTATCAAAAATGGTGTAGCTGTCGGTCTTAATGTCGGAATTGTCGGTGGAGGCTTAATTTCTGATTTCCGGGAAAACAACGCATAACCTGAGCCAACCATGATTATTAATGCAAAAAGTATAAAAACAGGCAAAAATTTCTTTAAGTGTGAAGTTGAGGCAATTGTACCGAACGGAACACCTTGAGAATAAGATCCTTCCGTGTTATTTGTATCACTATTATAGCCTTGGGCAGGGTTTTCATCCATATTATTAATTATACCTTATCAGTTTTGAGATTTGACATTCCCGCCTGCATTTGCCTGAGCAAAGCTCTGGCGGGCAGGTGAGTTTTGAGATTTTCTCTTACTCCCATTCCATTGTGGCAGGAGGTTTGGTGGTAATGTCATAAACTACTCTAACCACGTCAAATATTTCTGTTGTAATTCTCTCGGAGATTTTGGCAAGAAGTGGATATGGAAGCCTTACCCAATCGGCTGTCATGGTGTCTTTTGACTCTATTACCCGTACGGCAATCGTTTCGCCGTATTTCCGTTCGTCTCCCGTCACTCCGGTTGACTTTACTCCGGTAAAAACCGCAAAAGCCATCCAGATATCATCATAGAGTCCGGCCTTTTTTATCTCTTCCACCACTATTCCTTCTGCTTTCCTTAGTATTTCCAATTTTTCTTTCGTCACTTCACCTATGATCCTCACAGCAAGTCCGGGCCCGGGAAATACATGCCTATGGATCATTTTGGGAGGGAAATTAAGTTTGCGTGCGATCTCCCGCACTTCGTCTTTATAAAGAAAACGTAACGGCTCGACTATCTTGAACCCATGTTTTGCAGGCAATCCCCCTACATTGTGATGGGTTTTAATCTTTGCAGCATGTTTCGTACCTTTGCTTTCAATAACATCCGGATAAATGGTCCCCTGAATTAGAAACTTCGCTTCAAGTTTTATTGCCTCTTTTTCAAATATTCTGATAAATGTCTCTCCAATAATTCTTCTTTTTTCCTCTGGATCAATAACATCTTTTAGTTTACTAAGAAATAGTTCTTCCGCATTAATTATTTTAAGATTCAATTTAAAATATTTTTTAAAAGTGGCAATTATTTCATCAGTTTCACCTTGTCTCATCATGCCTGTATCCACATAAAAACAAGTCAAATTTTTTCCTATAGCCTGGTGACTCAAAACTGCAGCCACGGAAGAATCAATCCCCCCCGACAGGGCACAAACAGCATTTTTATCTCCTATGTCATTTTTTATTTTATCTACCAGATCCTTTGTCGACAACCTGTTATCAAGCATTACTTCCTGACAGATATTAAAGACGAAATTATGTAATATCTCCTTACCATACTCTGTGTGATGCACTTCCGGATGAAACATTATACCGTAAAATCTCCTTCTTTCATCAGCAAATGCAGCTATTTTAACCGCCGGAGTAGAACCGATTACCACTGTACCGGATGGAGGTTCTATCACTTGGTCGAAGTGACTCATCCAAACTGTAAAATTTTTCTTTTTATCCTGCCAACCCGCAAAAAGCGGACTTTCTTTAATCAGGCTAAAAGAGGTAGATCCGTACTCTTTCTTTTTCCCGGGTGCGACTTTACCCCCTAAGACATGCCCCAATACTTCCAAACCGTAACAAATTCCCAATATTGGTATACCTAAATTGAAAATTCGCTTGTCTACCAAAAGTGCGTCTTTGCCATAGACTGAAGAAGGACCACCTGAAAAAATTATACCTTTGGGACTGGATTTCTTTAGCCGGGAAAGTATTCCCTCAGGTGTAGTGATTTCACAAGGAACTCCCATTTCACGTATGCGCCTGCCGATGAGATGAGCGGTCTGCGAACCGAAATCAATTATTAGAATCATAATATTTGGTTCATTGTTAATGGTTCATCGTTCATAGTAATTTGTTATCTGAAATATGTTTGTTTGCTGTTATATGTTTATGTTTACTGTTGCCCGCCTGCAAAAGCTATCCGCCCACAGCTACGCAGTTGCTGGCGGATTGCGGGCAGGTCTGTTAAATATTAATTTTAATGTTATGCGGATGACTTTCAATAAGTGAAGCCTTTGAGATTTTGATAAGCTTCGCCCTAGCGTGAAGTTCGTTTATATTTTTTGCTCCGGAATAATACATACCTGATCTTACCCCACCAACAAGCTTGGTAATGATAGCCTCTAAATCACCTTTATAAGGTACTAAGCCTGAAACACCCTCCTCTGTCAATTTATTCTCCTGGCCGATTCTGTACTCCTGCCCATAACGGATAGCACTCCCCTCCCTCATGGCTTCAACTGAACCCATACCCCTATACGACTTGAATTTTTTCCCATTTTGTTCCACAACCTTGCCGGGTGATTCTTTTGCGCTAGCTATAAGCGAACCAAGCATAACCAGTGACGCTCCAACAGCTAATGCTTTCACAATATCCCCCGAAAACCTTATTCCTCCATCTGCTATAACCAATACCTCTCTTTCTTTGGCGATTGCCGCTGTATCCATTATGGCAGTAACTTGCGGCACTCCAATCCCGGTTACGATCCTTGTAGTACAGATTGACCCTGGACCCATACCCACTCTGATCGCCTGGCTACCTGCGTCTATCAATGCCTTAGCCCCTTCAGGGGTCGCTACGTTGCCTGAAACAAGATAAATACTTGGGTAATGGGAAGAGATGAACCTTGTTGCCTCTATTACTGTTTTGGAATAACCATGAGCACTGTCAACAACCACTAAATCCAATCCTGCTTTAGTCAACGCTGCCATACGTTCTTCCATGTCTTTACCGACTCCTACAGCAGCTGCGACTAAAGGAACATTTTCCTTTGTTTTAGCCACTTCTGCCTCCTGTTTCTCTATTGTCATATTTCTATGAATTACTCCCAAACCCCCTAATTTACCCATACTTATCGCCATTTCAGAGGTGGTTACCGTATCCATGGGAGATGACAAAAGAGGTATCTCTAATTTAATATTTTGGGAGAGTCTTACCGACAGATTGATTTCTTCTCTTTTAATTTCACTATAGGAAGGAAGAAGGAGCAAATCGTCAAAAGTTAACCCTTCCACTTCAATTATTTTGTTGTTTTTCATAACTTAATAAAACTTGCCTGTTTGGCATTTCTTTTTGCCATAAGCAAGTCTTCCTGGGATATAATATTATTCGACAATAGAAGTTGGTATTCCTGAACCAAATTAGTCTTTAGCATTTCCGGACCATCAGTATTTATAGTATAAGGCACCTTAAACTTATTCAATTTAGCAAAAATATACTTAAACATGTCTAAGTTTTTCACAACCCCTGTATGGATATTTGAGGATGGACAAATTTCTAAGACAATATTCTTTTCCGAGAGCTTTATAAGCAGTGATTCATCCTCTATAGAACGCACACCATGGCCGATGCGATTGGGTAAAAGGAAGTCAATCACTTTATGCACTTCGTCAGGACCGGTTGCCTCTCCTGTATGAATTGTAACACCCAAGCCGTTGTCTTTGCATTCGTTTACCAAAGGAATTAGATCTTTTAAATCAAATTTATCATCAATCGAACCGGCCAGATCAATACCAACTACGCCTCTTTTTCCATATTTAATAGCCTTTTTGGCAATTATAGTGTTTAATTCCACGGAAAAACTCCGGTCAAGACAGAAGATTAATCCCACTTTCATCGGATAAGCAATCATCGCTTTCTCCATACCATGGATGGAGGCGAGGATTATGTGATCCAGATCCCGTTCCCCTCCTCTGTTTCTTTTCATCGGATTGAATCTGATTTCCAAAGTAGTAATATTATTCTTCCTGTAAGCTCCTGAGGCAATGGAATACACGCTGCGCTCAATTGCCTGGGGAGAAGATTGGATCAGCTCTGTCCAATAAAAAAGCTCTAAATAGCTTTCATAGGTAGTATTACCGGAAATGGTTATCAGTCTTTCAAACTCCCAGTAGTTCTTTGTGGGAAGTTTTATACCTTGTTCGTGTGCGATTTCCCACATGATTGGAGGATCTACGGCTGATCCGACATGCACATGAAGTTCTGTCAGCTCATCATTTTGATCTATATTATTTATCATATCGGACATATAGACAATTATACTCTTTTACCTGGCAAATTTTTCAATAATTCACCTAATTTAACTGGTGATACCACAGCTTTAATAAAATTGGTTAAAGTGATATCTCTGACCTGTGCCCTGGCAAAAATTGGTTTATTTAAAGCTAAAGAATAACCGATTTCCACGGTTACTGCCGGACCCAGGTAAGAACCTTTATTGAAAATATAAACCGCATCGCAATTTCTTATGTTTAAAAGATGCGAAAAAGCACCTTCTCCTTCCCATTTGGTCAAAGTGGCCCGGTCATATTTACCTTTCTTTAATTCCTCAGGATTGTGTCCGTGACGGACGTGAGAGGGTTGTGGCACGATTACGGTAAAACCCATACGGCGAAGCATCATAGCAGCTTTTTCCATCTCTTTATAAAACTTAAAACTTCCGCAAAAACATATTTTCTTCATAAAAAAACCCGGCCCTAAGCCGAGTCAATAATAAAACTATGAAAAACATTAATCTGGTTGAAATATGCAACCATATTTAATCATACTACAAATTCCCGTATAATGTCAATTTTACATATATACTGTAACAACTTTAGTATGTTTCAGTGTAAACACTTTGATTAATAATATTTTATAATTAATAGATTTTATGCAGACGACCAAGCTTTTTTTTACCATAATTATATTTATCCTGATTGGGATATTCCTTCTCGTAAAAGGAAAACAACCTAATGACGAAACACAGATTGTTCTACCAATCATTACATCGGTGACTTCTAATCCTGAAGATAGACCGGACGTTAATCCAAATAATATCGAAATCACCTACGAAAACGATAAGTACGTAATAGATTACCTCCAAATTCCAAAAAGGGCAAAATTGAATTTAATTGCTAATTTTGAAGAAAAAGAGTCCGGCCTTACCCTTGCAAATAAATTTAACTGTGACTATGCAATAAACGGAGGGTTTTACCAGAAAAATGATAAACCGCTGGGACTTTTTATTACCAATGGGGAAAAATACGGAGAATTGACAGCAAGCAGCATTGCTAACGGATTTTTTTGGGAGGATAAAAACGGAGACAGGTTTATTGGAAAAAACTTGCCTGTCGATTTTAATAAGCAACAATTTATCCTGCAGACCGGGCCTTATATACACGCAGGAGAATATAAACTGAAGATGGTCAGGGATGAAAAATCCAGGAGAATGCTTCTTGCTGTTGACTCCGGCAACCTACTTTACTTCGTCTCTATTTATATGAAAGACAGTTTATATGAAGGTCCTTATCTTTCCGATGTTCCAAATATTTTTTCAAAAGAAGAAGTACAAAAAAAACTTAAGATAAACTCCCTACTAAACCTGGATGGCGGAACAGCTTCGTTTTTTTATATGAAAGGCAATCAGAGTTACTACATTCTCTCAGAACTCACGTCAATAGGCAGCCTCTTTTGCCTTAATAATCCTCGTAATTAACAAATTCTTGTCTTGTCTATTGACAATAAAATACCCCTGGTGCTTCAATAGGAGTATATATACCATTCTTACTGATCTCGACTTAGTCTGGACAGTTTAGAAGGGTTTATGTTGGAACATTTTAGATTTATGTTTCAGTATATACTGAAAAAACTCAGGTTTGAAATAAGTTTTTCCAGCATATACCCCTCTAATCAGCTATTGCAACCATTCCGGTTGCAAACCTGAGTAAGATGGGTATACCTGCCATGATCAACCAAGAGATTCTTGATTACGTGAAAAATGAAACAAGAAAGGGGAAAACGAGAGAAGAGCTGGAAAAATCTCTTCTTGCTGTTGGCTGGAAAAAAGAAGACGTAGACCAAATTTTCCAGACAAATCCTCAAATACCCACATTTCAAACAACACCCAGTTTTCCTACAGGTCAACCCCATTATTCCCAGAACACAACATCAAATAATGCTGTAGTAAAATCCATTTCCACAGATTTTTCCAGTCCTGTTCATAAAAAAGGACACAAATCCCTATTTATTTTTTCAATAATTATTACGGTCATATTACTTCTTCTTGGTTCGTCGACTTTACTTCTGGCATATGACAAAATACCTTTACCTGAATCACAGTTTAAGAATCAGATTTCAGAGCTTGTCATGAGCGTACCCTTCCTGCCAAAAACACCAAAATATATTCTTAATGCCGCCATTTCAGCACAGAAGAAACTGACCAGAATGAGTGTTGATTTCTCTTTGGCAGCCTCATCAAAAGGTCTTTCCTCTACCCTGAATTCAACCATGGGATTAAACCAACTTGATCTCGCCCTTAAAGGATCACTGGATTATACGGACAAGAAAAACCCGTTATTACTCCTGAATCTTCCTGTGACTAAAGATTTTAACCTGGATTTGAGACTAAAAGACAAGATTTCCTATTTTAAGATCAATAAGTTCCCCCAAAATTTACTTTCGCTAACCGGCATGGACAAAGATAAGATCACTCCTTTTTTTGACAAATGGATTTATTATGATGCCACTCCCTTGGAAACTGAAGCTAGAAAAAATCTGGACAATTACTCAAACAACCAGTCTCCTCAAAATGAATTGACCCAAAAAACACTATCATATTTGTTAAACGATGAAATCCTGCCGAACATTAAGATGTCCGGAGATAAAATCGGCAATTTTGATACTTATAAAATGCATCTGACTGTAACCAAAGATATGCTTGACAGAATCATGGATAAACTGGCCCAAGATTATAACACTAATAAAACAGGAAAAATTACGGAAGACCAAAAACCATCCAAATATATTGACGACTTCAATATTGATGCCTGGTTTGACAAAAACGAATATTATCTAAGACAAATTGTGGTGATGTTAAAAGCCAGAGCCCCAAAAACACAATCCATGTCAATAATAGACAGTACACCGCTAAAGGACCTGGAAGATGATACTTTCGATTTTGTCATTGTTCTAAAGCAGGCGGATTTCAATAAACCGTTTACAGTAGAGATCCCTTCTCAATCGGAAAAACTGGAAGACGTTGTCAGCGCTTTCATGGAAAGCTCGGGACTTTTAAGCGGCCAAAAAAATGCCATTTATTCTTCTGTTAAGTCTGATATAAATCAGTTGGAAAATGCCACTCTACGTTACTATACTGTAAAAATGGTTCTGCCAAAATCACTTGATGATTTGGCAGAGGCAGGAGAAATTATGAAGACCTCAGTCACTCGATTTAATAATGAACAAATCTACCTGAAAACTATCCAAAATGGGGAAAAGGTATTTATTTATACCCTGACTGAGGATCCGAACAACATAACCAGCCCGTTTTTTAGCATCACCATATCAAAAAACGGTTCTTCAATCGAAAAGAATTATTCCAAATCAGAAATCGATATAATCATCAAGAATTGAAGTCTCACCTTCCGTTCCCTTGTACTTTCTTATGACTTTCAGTAATATTACCCTATGGTCAAACCCTATACCCCAATGAAGTATAAAAATATCACAATCTCAGGCCAGGCTGCGAGCGGAGCTACAACACTTTCCAAAAGTCTCGCCAGTAAGCTGGATTGGAAACTTATAAATGCCGGAGAACTGGTAAGACAATACGTTAAAGAAAAAGGTATCTTGCTGGAAAACACCAGTCAAACCCCAGACCGGTATCATCTGGAACTGGATAAATTTATCGCAGACAAGTTAAGAACAGAAAAACAGCTTATCGTCGAATCCTGGTTATCCGGCTTTGACGCAAAGAATATTCCCGGTGTATTTAAAATACTGGTTATCTGCCCTGAAGACGCAGTTAGAATAGACAGATTGGTAAATAGAGATAAAATGACTATAGATGAGGCGAAATATCATCTGAAAATAAGGGAAAAAGAAAATCTATCCAAATGGGAAAAGTTATACCATACAATTGATTTTTGGAATCCCAGCCTCTTTGATCTTGTCGTAAATACTTATGAAAACGGGCCTGTGGAAACCTTAAACATCGCTTTGAAAACGCTGGAATATACTAGATAGAAAGGTTATTTACTTAATTCATCACTATCAAGCATTATTGTCACCGGACCATCGTTTACGATCTCAAGCAGCATATACGCCCCAAATTCTCCGGTCTGTACATTTTTTACTCCTAATTTTCTCAGTTGCGCGACAAAATGCAGATATAGATTTTTTGCTAACTCCGGCTTGGCAGCTTTTATAAATGACGGTCTGCGACCTCCCTTGCAGTCTGCATAGAGAGTAAACTGGGAAACAACAAGTATGCCTCCCTCTTTATCTTCAACGGATAAATTCATCTTGTCGTTTACGTCAGACATAATCCGTAAATTGACGGTTTTTTCTGCCAAAACTTCTGCTTCCCTTTCGCTGTCACCTTCCCTAACTCCCAATAAAATTACATAACCCTTTTCTATTTCCCCGATCATTTTTTGATTTATGGTGACTTTTCCCGATAAAACTCTCTGTATTAAAGCTCTCATAATATAATCTCAAATCTTAAAGTTTAAATGTCAAAACCAAATCTTTAAATCTAAAATCTAAACTATAAGATTTTATTAATTTACGGTTTTGAGTTTTGCGTTTTAAGTTTCAATCTGTAAATTCCTGAACAAACCCCATATTATGCTTCCTTTGTTTCGTGGTTTACATCCACGCAAACAAAGAGCGCAAATACGGGGCAAGCATCTCTCTTTTAATCAGTAAATTCCTGCACAAACATCTCTCCGTATATCCCTCCATCAATAACGCCAATGCCTACTTTTTTGAAATCCGGGGAGAGAATATTTGCTTTATGTCCCGGAGAGTTCATGAGTCCCTGATGAGCCAGTTCCACATTTGGAGCTAAAGCAAGATTCTCACCGGCAGCATTAAATATTATGTTTGCTTTTTCCATCCGGTCGAAAGGGGATAAACCATCGGGACTGTAATGTGAAAAAAATCCTTTGGCGAACATTTCTGCAGCATAACTTCTGGCAAGACCGCGCAGCTGTGTTGATAGAATAAGTCTGGACAAACCATTCTTTTCTCTTTCCTTGTTTACCATATCAAACATGGCGATCTCTGCTTGTTCGTTTATCTTGACGTCATTTTGAGTAAAATGAAGTTCTACCTTGTCATTTGATTGAAGATTCGGATTTACCGTCAGAAAAGTTAAAGTCTCATTTACTGCTTGGCCGAAGATTATATTCAGTTGTCTTTCTACTCTTTGAGTCTTTGAGACGAGCACGTTTCCTATTTTCGCGGAAATAATATCTTTCTTTACCCATCCGCTTACAGGCAAAACAATAATTAGCGTCAGGAAAAAAGCCACAAACGTCAAAGCTTCGCCCATCGCGGGTATAAAACCAAATAGCCTATTTGCCAAAACAAAAGATGATCTCCAACCGTTTTTATGAAGCTTTTCCCATATTACCGGGAAAAACCGCCGGTATAATTGCTGAACTAAAAAAGTAAAAATGATCTCCATGATAAAACCGCCGAGCAGGAAACCTAATGCATTGGCCATTCCCATGGGAAGGCTAAAATTTAATACAAGAAAAGCCCCGATAAAACTATAGAGCTTAAGAGCAACGATAAAAGAGATGATGAAGCCTGTAAGATCAATCAGGCCTAAAATAAACCCTCTTTTCCACCCTTCAAATAAATAAACAAGGAGGATAAGTATTATAATTAAATCAATCCAATTGCCTTTCAGCGAAGGAACATTCATATAATTATCTAAACTCTTCTTAACCGTATTCCAATTAAATCGGAATCAGTCTAGAAGGGTTTATGCCGGTCCCGATTAAATCGGGATCAATATATTGTATAATAGAAAACCAAATTATGAAACAGAAATTCATAAAGATAAAAAGCTTTCTGCCGCTGAAAATTATTTCAAAAAGAAAAATTATCTTTTTTATTCCAATTGTCCTGGTAATACTTTTCATAATTTGGTTTATGATCTCAATACTAAAAGACTTGCCATCCCCTACTAAACTTCTCTCTTATGAAATCCCCCAAACCACGAAAATATTCGACCGGAATAATATCCTGCTCTTTGAAATATTTACTGAACAAAATAGAACTCTGGTAAAACTTACTGACATGCCTATCAGTTTAAGAAATGCTACTATTGCTACCGAAGATAAGGACTTCTACAAACATCAGGGTATCAATCCTATCGGAGGGATATTAAGGGCAGTAAAAGAAACTTTTCTTCACCAAAAACTTCAAGGAGGGTCAACCATTACTCAACAACTGGTGAAAACCGCTCTTCTTACTCCTGAAAGGACTTTAGGAAGAAAAATCAAGGAAATTATCCTTGCTTTTTGGGCTGAGAGATTATATTCAAAAAACCAAATACTGGAAATGTACTTAAACGAAGTTCCTTATGGAGGTACAGCCTGGGGCGTTGAAGCAGCTGCCCAAAAATATTTCGGTAAAAATATAAAAGACTTAGATTTGGCAGAAGCAGCACTTCTTGCCGGGCTTCCAGCTGCTCCAACGATCTATTCTCCTTTCGGTGCCCATCCGGAACTGGCCAAAGCAAGACAAACTTATGTACTGGAAAGAATGCTTGCTGAAGGTTATATAAATAAAAATGAGATGGAAGAAGCGATAGAGAAACCCCTCAATTACAAAATCCAGGCTTCTGATATAAAAGCTCCGCATTTCATCATGTATGTCAAAGAAAAACTTGTCGAAAAATACGGAGAAAAATTAGTCGAACAGGGAGGTTTAAAAATAACCACCTCCCTGGATTATTCTTTACAAAAAATGGCACAAGATACCGTAGCCACAGAAATAGCGAAATTACGAAAATTGCGCGTCGGAAACGGAGCTCTAGTCGTTACCAGACCGCCAACCGGAGAAATATTAGTAATGGTGGGCTCACAAGATTATTTTGCTACAGGCAGCGGTAATTTCAACGTCGCGCTTGCTCTACGCCAACCGGGATCAGCTATCAAACCGATAAACTATGCGATAGGCATAGATACCCACAAGGTAACTCCTGCTACGATGTTTTTGGATATTCCCACCTGCTTTAATGTTGCCGGCCAAACTCCATATTGTCCGAAAAATTATGACGGTAAATTCCACGGACCCCAACAACTGCGTTTTGCTTTAGGGAACTCGTTTAACATTCCTGCGGTAAAAATGATGGCTTTAAACGGAGTAAACGATTTTATTGCCTCCGCCTCGGCGATGGGGATTTCCAACTTCCTGGATCCTTCTAAATACGGTTTGTCCCTCACTCTGGGCGGAGGGGAAGTAACCATGCTTGACATGGCCAAAGCATTCGGAGTATTTGCCAATGCCGGTATAAGAACAGAGTTAACAAGTATACTAAAAATTGAGAACAGGGATGGAAAAATACTGGAAGAATATATGAATCCTAATCTGGTAAGTGACATAACAAAACCAATATTATACCCCTCTTCTCTGCTTATTTCCGGCCCCAGAATAATTTCACCGGAAACCGCATTTCTTATATCTCACATACTTCTTGACAATAATGCCCGATCACAGATGTTTGGCACTAATTCCTATCTGGTCGTCCCAAATAAAGCCGTTTCCGTCAAGACAGGCACCACAGACGATAAAAGAGACAACTGGACTATAGGGTTTACTCCCAATTTTCTAGTGGTGGTCTGGGTAGGAAACAATGACAATACTCCCATGCATCCATCTTTAACTTCCGGTGTGACAGGAGCAACCCCCATATGGAACGAAGTAACGAAACACCTGCTTAAAAACCAACCTGATCTCTGGCCAAAACAACCAGAGGGAATAGTTGGTACCCAAATTTGCTCTGTTTCCGGTTTGGCCGCACCAAATAACGATCCTAATGCTTCTGACAAAGGTTGCCCAACCAGATATGAATATTTTATCCGTGGCACCATACCTAAACAGATTGAAAATCTGAAACAAAATATCTTGGTAGACAAGAATTCTCAAAACATCGCACCCCGTTCGCAAACAGACAATACTGAACTCAAGGAGCATCAGGTCGCTTCAGACATGTTTACGTCTTTTTGTCTTGATTGTCCTCATCAGGAAAATGATCCTCCTACTATAATTAAACTATAATCTTCTTCACAAAACCTATAATATATGATATAGTTTCCCCCCATGGAAAAGAAAAACGGCCGTAATATTCAAAATATCCTTAGTAATGTAATGATAATTATCCTTATTACTCCCATTGTGGTATTGAAAAAAATTGGAGATCTTTTTTTATTCTTAATCAATCTTATATTATTGTTAATTAGAAAAGCCTATAAAATACTAATTATTTTCATTTTGACTCTAAGAAAGAATTCACAAAATTTCTCTAAGGTATTATCTTCATCATCACAGTCTTTTGTTTCGTTAATCTGTAACCGACTGGTAAATTTATTTAGCTTCCCTAAATCAATTTTTTATCATAAAGATAAGAAAAAAATCAAATATCAGGTAATTTATCAACAAAAGAAAAATATATTAAGGCTCGACAAATTCTTCCGACTGCCAAAAGTTTCATTTCATCTGCAACTGGATAGAAGTATTAAAAGGAAATTAAAGATTCTTATACTAAAAATAAAATATTTTATCTTTGGCGCGCTCATTACAAGTAGTATTATTTTCGTCTTTCTACTTTATAATCTCGCCAAATCCATCCCAAACCCATCGTATTTATCTTTAAGAGATATCCCCTCAACTACCAAAATATTTGACAGAAAAGGCAAGCTTTTATACGAGATCTACGCAGAAGAAAACCGGACGCCAATAAAATTATCGGAAATTCCTGATGTAGTGAAAAATGCAACTATAGCCATAGAAGACAAGGAGTTTTTCTCACATAAAGGATTTTCCCTACGGGGTATAATAAGAGCTCTTGTCCGAAATATGTCATCTGACGATTTAGAAGGAGGATCCACCATCACCCAACAGTTAATAAGAAGCGTGATGCTAACTCCTGAAAAAACACTAACCAGAAAAATAAAAGAGTTAGTCTTGTCGGTCTGGACAGAACAATTATATTCCAAAGAGCAGATATTTGAAATGTATTTCAACCAAGTACCTTACGGTGGTATGACATGGGGCATCGAATCAGCTGCCCAAACTTATTTTGGTAAAAGCGTGAAAGATCTGGACCTGGCAGAAGCAGCCCTCCTGGTCGGACTTCCGGCTTCTCCTTCCTTCTTTTCTCCCTTCGGCAATCATCCGGAACTAACAAAACAGAGGCAAAGAGATGTATTAAAAAGTATGGTTGACGCAGGTTACATAAATAAAGAAGAACAAGACAAGGCTCAAACAGAAGAGTTACATTTGAAGAGCCCGCAGATCCCTATTCTTGCTCCTCACTTTGTGATGTATGTCAAAGAAACGCTCGAAAAATTATATGGACCAAAGATAGTCGAAAAGTCAGGACTGAGAGTAACCACTTCTCTGGATTATGATCTTCAAGAAGCTGCCGAAAGAATAGTATCGGAAAATATCAATAAACTGAAAACGTTTAATGTCGGTAACGGAGCGTTGTTGGTCACAAATCCAAATAACGGCGAGATTCTGGCCATGGTAGGCTCATCAGATTATTTTAATAAAGAGAAGGAAGGCAATGTCAACGTCACTCTTTCTCTGCGCCCTCCTGGCTCCTCCATCAAAGTCGTCAATTATGCTCTGGCATTGGAAAAGGGCTTTACTGCTTCCTCTGTTCTTAACGATTCTCCTGTCACGTATAAAATTGACGGCCAAAACAATTATACGCCAGTAAATTATGATGGTAAGTTCCACGGTAGGGTAACTTTAAGAACTGCTCTTGCCTCGTCATATAATATTCCGGCGGTAAAACTACTCTCGATGGTTGGCGTAACAGACATGGTTGAGCTGGGCAGATTAATGGGTATAGAAAACTGGCAGGACGAAAGCCTTTTTGGTCTCTCCCTCACCTTAGGCGGCGGAGCAGTTACTATGCTAGATATGGCAAGAGTCTATGGTACGCTGGCTGTGGGTGGAATCAGGCACGATTTGACACCAATCATCAAGGTGACTAATTGGCAGGGTGAAATATTGCCTATCCCAAAATCTGATAATAATATTCAGGCGCTAAGAAGTGAAATTGCCTATATAATAAGCAGTATTCTCTCTGACAATAACGCCAGAACACCGGCATTCGGACCAAATTCAGCCTTGAATATCAGGGATAAGACCGTAGCAGTAAAAACAGGTACAAGTGACAACAAAAGAGATAATTGGACCATAGGTTATACTCCTGACTATGTAGTAGCGGTCTGGGTAGGAAACAACGACAACACCCCTATGCACCCTACCCTAACTTCAGGAATTACCGGTGCTGCCCCGATTTGGAGAGAAATGATGGATTATATATTAAAAGATAAAGAGAATAAACCATTTCCTTTGCCTGAAAATATAATAAGCGTCAAATGCAACGACAGGCTCGAATATTATGTCAGAGGTACGGAACCGAAAGGAGGCTACCCTAAATTCCTCACACCTACTCTTACACCCGTTAAAGAATAAGAAACAAGCAATGAACCGCTTTGAACTGCAAACCGAAGTAAGACAGGGGTAGATAATTGATGGATTAAGAACGATTGTAGTTTTGAGCTTTAATATTTGAGTTTTGAGATTTGTAGCTTGGAATTTATCATGTATGCCTGTCTGCTACTTTTGAAGCGCCATATGCTTCAGGTTTGGTTTTGACAATGAATCCTGAACCTCTAATCATACCTACTACTTCAGCCAGCATTTCTCTTGTTTCCCCGTGTTTACCAATATCAACATGAATTTCTAAATCGTATTTTGTTATACCGTTTCCACGAAAAGTATCCAGAAGCCTCTGCGCATATTCAAGAGACAGAGAAGCTTCTTTATATATTCTGGTTCTTAACACCATTTTCCTTTCCTCAACCACTCTTCTCCAGAAATATATTCCTCCTTCCCCTGTCCGGTGGACGACGATCGCGGTAACAAAATCCGTACCTTCCCCATTCCTTGATTGTGAATCCGATCCTATGACTAACTGGTGTTTGCTGCCGGGTGATTTACTTATAAAACCGATTATCTTCTCATGCACTTCTTTCAAGTCTAATATGCCATATGTCTGACTGTTAAATATATTGTCCATTGTCACATTAATAATATTACTAAATATCCATTGTGCTCAAACTGTCTAAAGTATGTTCTGATTTTATCATAATTTTTCTTTATATACTGAAATTGTATAGGTCACCCACTTTTCGGACTCCAACTGTTTATGAATGTTACGGGCGACACATAACGAAGTGATGAATGTGGCCTCCGGTAATTGTACCACGATAAATATTTCGTTAACTTATCCTTGAAA
>Ga0210017_1000242_pt1 | contig 44044 bp, 54 predicted proteins | sample CryGeyCG2014_020_FD_183966 | JGI IMG/M metagenome (GOLD analysis project Ga0210017, IMG submission 183966) | Groundwater microbial communities from aquifer - Crystal Geyser CG08_land_8/20/14_0.20 (SPAdes) (version 2) | ecosystem: Environmental > Aquatic > Deep subsurface > Groundwater | place... | reverse complement strand
TCGTCCTTTTGGAGTGATTTTTCTTCCTCTCTCGGTTTTTGCTAAAAAACCTTCTTTTTCCAAAGTCTGAACGCTCAGCCTTGCACATTTGCCAGAACCTTTTGCAAACTTAGCTGGTTTTGTACCACGTGCCTGTTTGCCCCCAAAATAGCCTCTTAAGATATTTACTCCCAAGGTCTGCTTTGTGTAGTACTTTCTTAGAGTTGCTGCTAATCTAATATACCACCAATCTGGATCTTCTGGTGCCCTTTCTCTTGATCTTCCGGTTTTTATAAAACTTGAAAAGCCAGGACCTTTTACTTTAGTTTTCAGGTCTTCAGCGGTCTTTGCCAACAATTTATCAGTTGGTACGTCATAAACACTAACCATAAAATATCTCCTCAGTTTAAAATATGTAACTCTTTGCAACTTAGAATAAAATAAACTTATTATATAATTATAGAGTAAGGCTTTTAAAAGAATTACGTACATCTCGGCAAATCCTTTATAAACCTTATTGCCTTTATTTTATAGTTTGATTTTAAAGGAAAATTTATTTGTTTAGGTGAGAGAATGTCGGATTTTAAATATGTTTCAGCAAATTCCTGTAAAGAAGGAAGTATAATAGAAATTGAAGGCTTTCCCTGTAAAATCACTAGTGCCGAACATTCTAAACCAGGGAAACACGGTGCTGCAAAAATAAGATTTGTTGGTGTCGATGTTTTTTCTGACAGAAAATACAATTTGGTGGCAGCATCTGGCGATGAATTAAAAACTCCAATTATTGCAAGAGGTAATGCACAAGTTGTTGCTAATTTGGGTTCCACTTACCAATTGATGGATTTAACAACCTACGAAACATTTGAAGCACCAATACCAAAAGAACAAGATCTAGTATCAAAAATAACTAATGGCTGCGAAGTTGAATACATTAGAGATGATGACAAAGTAAGAGTATTAAGAACCAAATAATGTGTTAAGCACGCCAACCAAATAAATAAGCAGGGCCAAGTTTTATCCAACCTAAATAAGGAATATCAAACCAATATTTGGACAAAATATTCTCTTTTTGCAAAGCGTAAGGATACAGGCATTGAACTTTTATTGTTCCTTGAGGTGTTTGTAATGCAAAATCACAATCTGCGTCTAAAACAAAATTAGTATTCTCGTTATCTCCTTTTGTTAAATAAAATGTGCCATCATTTGCTTTTATGCCTAATACTGCTCTGTGAATTATTTCTTTCTTTTGCAAAGGCGAATAATATACAACAACATCACCTTGTTTGTTCAAATCAACAATTGCCCCAGAAACATTTAGATCTTTTATAATAAATTGATTGTTTTGTAGAGTGTAATTTACACTCAAATAGTTATTTAGGGGTTGGCCTTTGATATTTTTATCAATTGTTATATATGTAGTATCGATCGTTTTAGGGCTGCCCAATACTGCAATATCTCCAATTTCCAAATAATGCTGCATTGAACCAGAAACAACAATCATTGCTGCTTGATGTCCACCCAAAATCAATGCAAGAATCTTCAAGATAATATATGCTAAAACAAATGCGTAAATTAAAAAAATTAAGAAGTTAAAATACTTATTAGTGATGTTATTTTTTTCTAAATATTTAACAAACAAGTCATAAGGATAAAATGGATCTAAATATTTCCAATTCCATTTAAATTTAGTTTTAGACATGCAAACCTTCCAAAATCAAAGATCTTTTTTTTGGTGTTTCTTTTTCTTTGGTTGTTCTTCTGTTTCTTTTTTAGGCTCTGATTTTATTTCTTCTTTTTCTTGATTCCTCTTTACAAAAGAAGAACTGTGTAGATTGGTATCCTTAGGAATCTCTTTTAACATCCCTTCTTTAAAAGAGGTAATTTCTTTTTGTAATTCATCAACACTCTTTAGCAAAACTTCACGAGGATTTGCATTTTTTACAACCAAAATAAATTCTGCATCTTTGTCTTCAGGGTGCTTTAGCATGCCTGATGCCATTGTAACTTCTTTATGAGTCAGCAACTGCTTTTTCAACATTCCAGGAATAGTGTATCTTGAATTATACATTTTGAATTTTATTTTATCTTTTGTTTCTTCAATTATTTCAATCTTCATTTATGCTCACCTTTGTAAATATAATCTTTTGCCAATTTTCTTGTTTCTATTCCTTTACATTTAGAACAGATCATAACAGAACAATCCTTTAATTTCACATCTTTGCCTTTCTCCAACAATTTTTCTCTACATTTACTACACAGGCCCAATAAAACTCCTAAAGCACCATCCTTCATAGTCAAAAGATATGCTCCTGGATCTTCATCTATAATCTGGGCTTTAATTAAATCTCCAATCTTTACTGCTTGTCTTGGGTTTTCTAAATATGATTGACTTAAATTTGCAATAAAAATTACACCAGATGTTTTTGGTAAAGTTCTTTTCTTATCATCCTGACCTTTTACTTCTTGTATGTCAACCAAAACTACTTTTTCTTTTACATCTGTAACTAAACCTATTACAGAATCACCAACTTGTGGTAAAACCAATTTCCCCAAAACAGATATCTCTTTTTTTTGTGGGTCTTTTTTCACTTTGCCAATTACGCTGGCTATAATATTTCCTTCTTCATCAACAACAGTGCCTTTTCCTGCCAAATATTCTTCTTCTTTTGCAATTATGTCTCCTATAAACACCATAAACCCACCTATATCAATTAACCTATATTAAAGTTGTTGCTAAATTATTTATTGACGATACCCCCTCAATGCCATTTAAATAATCTTCAACATTATCTGATACTCCATCTGTTTTATCTGGAACAATTATTGCAACTCTAATTGCTTCAGTGCCAAAAACAAAAGGCACTCTTTTAACCTCTTGCAATCTGCCAACAGATATGTTCCTTACTTCCTTTTCTACTTTACCTAAAAAATCTTGATCTTCAACAGTAACATCATAAACTAATAATATATCGCCCATCAAAATTCCTCATATTCCTTTAAAATCACACTTAGGACATTGATAATTGATTTCCTGTTGCCTACATTTAGCACATCTAACAATTTCAGCACCACATTTAGGGCACTTAAATTTCACATACTTATCACTATCTTTTTTACAACTAACACAAATAACCATAAATATCTCCTCATATTATTTGTGGTTCCTGTTGTAATTTCTTGATTTGTTTGAAAGAAATTATCAATTGAACCATAAATTCACCTTTATTAAAAACTAGCAATAATATTAGTAATTTTATTATATATTAAGGGTTACTAAGGTTTTTATACCTTTCTAGGACTAATTGTTATTGGGGCTATGAGGTAATTGGATAACCTGGCGGGCTTCGGACCCGCTCATCTGGATTCGAGTTCCAGTAGCCCTATCACCAGGGGTTTCGCAAAGAAAGCGTAGTGCTATAAATAGCACAATAATTTTATTATATTATTTTGAAAAGGGAAATAAATGGAAACAGATAAACAAAAAACATTAAAGGACTTTTTTGAGCTAATTGAAAAACCGACATGGCAAATTGTTTTACATAATATGTTACAAAGATACGGCGTGCAAGTTTGGGATATTGATGTTTCTCTGCTTTTAGAAAAACTTCTTGAAGATGCGTATAAAAAAGAAAATCTAAAACATGCATCACTTATTGTTTTAATCTGCAGTATTTTATTAAAATCAAAATCAAGAAGAATTGGATTGCATGAACTTGGACAAAATATAAAAGAAGATTTAAAAGAATTAGAAGAATCAAAAGAAACTGATGAGCTGGAAACAATAATGCAAGATCCTAATATATTGGAAAGATACAACGATCTTTTGGAATTAGAACAAAAATTAATGCGATTATTTTATAGAAAAGAAAAAACAGTTACTGAGAAAACAATAAAAGAGTTTCAATATGCTGTTAGAATAGAGAGCTATTTTCAATTAAAAAATAAATTGTTGAGCTTTTTTGCGGAAAATTCAGAGGTTACTTTTTCTGATTTGAAAACTAAAATACAAACAAATAATTCTTTGTTAATGGGTTTGCTTTTATTGAATGCAGAAAACAAAATTCAATTAAAACAAAAAAAGCCATATGACGAAATAGTAATTAAAAAAATAGAAATTTAGATTTTTCTTTCTTTTTTGGTGATGACCTCTGTGGGATTCGAACCCACGACACTCGGGTTAAAAGCCCGATGCTCTACCAGGCTGAGCTAAGAGGCCACACAAAAAGGTTTTAAAAAATAAGTAAACACTTATTATATACTATTTATATATTTAGTAAGAGAAAACCTTTATAAACCTAGTGTGATGATATGTTTTTGCCACCTACATTCTTATCGAAAATGGAAAAACTACTTCCAAAAGACGAAATTGAAGATTTAAAAACAGCTATTGACACCCATTTGAGAAAAAGCATTAGAGTAAATACTTTAAGAGGAGAAATAAAAGAAGTAAAGGAATCTCTAATTAATCAAGGTTTCACTTTAGAGAATATGCCTTGGTACAAATATGGTTTTTTTATATCTAATGACAAAAAACTGAGAATTGGAAACACTTTTGAACACTATTTAGGAAAAATCTACGTACAAGAAGCAAGTTCGATGTTGCCTGTAATTGCTTTAGATCCAAAAGAGGATGATTTTATTTTAGATTTAGCAGCAGCACCAGGTTCAAAAACAACGCAATTAGCAATGCATATGAATAATACGGGATTAATAGTTGCAAACGAACCACAAATCCAAAGAATAAGCGCATTACAAGAAAATATAGATAGGTCTGGATGTATAAATTATATTATAACTAGAAACGATGGAAGAAAATTTTCACAATTCAAAGATATGTTTGATAAGGTACTTTTAGATGCTCCATGTTCTGGAGAAGGCACTTTTCAAAAAGATATTAAAGCAAGATATATTTGGTCGCAAAATAAAGTAATACAAGATTCAAGATTGCAAAAACAATTAATTGAAAGTGCAATAATTGCCTGTAAACCTGGCGGCACAATAATTTATTCTACCTGTACTTTATCCCCTGAAGAAGATGAAGAAATAATAGATTATGCATTAAATAAATACAACAATATAAAATTAGGAAAAATAACTTTTGACGGATTACAAACAAGTTCAGGAAACATAGAATATAATGGAAAAGAATATAATAAAGAAATTAAAAAAGTGATTAAAGTATGGCCTCACAAAGCAAAGATAGAAGGGTTTTTCATAGCCAAGATTATCAAGAAATAAAAGAATATGAAGAACTCAACGGAAAACAAAAAAAGATTTTCATAAAATACTTATCAGAAGTTTACGGCATAGATCAAACCTTTATGTGCGAGTTTGTTTTTTTAAAAAGAGGCAAAGATATTTGGATAACTACAAAAGCTACAAAAAACATTCTTGGCTTTTCACGCTCTTTGAAAATAAATTCAATTGGCATGCGGGCAATAAGAAATGCTTTTGATGTCCCAAAAATAACAACGAATTTTGCAATTCTTTTAAATAACAAAATAACAAAAAATTATTACAACATAACTGAAAAAGAGTTAGAGAATTATACTCATGGTTATGACATCGATATAACTGATGGGCAAAAATACAAAAACTATTTAATATTAAAATACAATAATGATGTGTTTGGCGTAGGTGTAATAATAGAAAATAAAATTAAAAATCAAATACCAAAAGGCAGAGTTCTTAAAAATTCTTTAACAGAAATAGAAGATGTTGATGACGATTAAGCATAATCTGCTTTCTTCAAGTTTCTTGCTTTTTTGCCACGAGATTCATCGGGATCAGGGTCAAAAGATACTTTGTCGCCAACATGAACACCAGCAACTTGCCTTGTATTTACTGAATATTGAGAGCCATCCTCGCCTTCAACTAAAATATATTTTTTTCCAAGATTTCTTACTTTAACTATTCCTTCAGTCATATCTACACACTAGACAGTATCATTTTATATATCAGAAATATTACAAAAACTATAGAAATAAAACAAAAGGGTTAATAAACTTATCCAAATATCAAATCAATATGCTAGAACCAAGCTATCAAGGAATAATATACTTTGAAAACGATCCCAAAAAAAGATTAACAGGTAGAAAATTGGAAGCTGTGCTAAATTTGTTGCATACTGCATTTGAAGGTAGTAGAACAAGAGAAGAAATAATGCTTTGGATTAAAGGATCAAAAACAGGCACAAAAGATTTTCCTTATCCTATTACCAATTGTGAAGTTCTGATTATTGAAGATGTTGCAAACTCAAAAATTGCAGGCGCAATTATTACTGCAGATTATAGAGACGTAAGGTATATTCCATTATTAGCAACAAATCCAGAATATCAAAGAAGAGGAATTGCAAAAGTTATGGTAGAAGCAATAAAAGGGCTGCAAAGAGAAGGCGTTGAAATAAGAGTACACCATAGAGGCCATTTAAGAAAGTTCTACAAAAGCCTGGGTTTTAATGTTGAAAATACAGGTATAAAATACTCAAGAGGGAAACCAGAATCAATACATAGAGCAAGATGGATAAAACCAAAATAATTGCTTAATGTTACACCCTAGCAACATATAAAATTTCCCTATCTAGTGTACTAATCAATCAAATGATCTTCTTTAACGCTGGAAAAAAGTGTAAATATAATTGCCAAAAAGCCTAATATAATTAACATAGGATACACCCAATTTTCAGAGAATATTCCAATTAAAGAAGTAATAAAACTCAAAAAGAAATTTTCAATCATCGAAATACTTGAAAGCAAAGTTGCACGCTTGTGCGATGGTATATGTTTGTTCATGTAATTAATCAACAAAGGCCTACGGCTAAAACCAAAAGCACAGCCAATTATCAAAGCAATAATTAATATTGGCAAAGATTTGAAAAATGCCAACAAGAAAAACATAACTGCAACTATAATTCCTGAAATTGTTAAAAACGCTCTTTTTGATTTGAAAATAGATTCAAAAATGTCAAATGAATTCATTAATATAATAGATAATACAACCCATCCAGCATAAACAAAACCTAGATATGAAATACTTAAATTATACTTTGACAAAATATCCAAATACAACCAAATCATAGGATAAACCAAAATGTAAAGGAAAATCAAATCAAAAGCCAAGGCCAACAGAATCTTATTTGCTTTAAACAATCTAAATTCGTATTTGAAATTGTGGAAATAATAACGCCAACCTATTGGCTCTTCAACTTTTGCTTCTTTCAAACTTATTGCAATTAAAAACGCAAAAACATATGGTATTGTCATTACCATCATAATCATTCTTGGTCCTAAAGAGTCAGCAAGTATTCCACCCAAAGGAGTAGCAATTAAAATGCCAAAATATGCAAAACTTTCCATTTTTGAAAACACTTTTACAGAGCGATGAGTATCTCCAATCTGTTTCAAAGAATCGTAAGCCAAAGCATCATCAGTACCAGAAAATAAAACAAATGAAACAGCCCACAAGAACTCAGCAACCAAAAAAATATAAAAATTAGGATACAAAGAATAAACAAAAATAGCAACACAATTCAAAATTGTTGCTAAAATCAAAGTCTTTTTTCTGCCAAAAGAATCTGCAACAATTCCTGATGGAATCTCTAATAAAAAAATCCACAACATATACCAGGCTTGTGCAAACATCATATATTTGAAAGACAAACCTGCAAAGTCTTGATAAAAAGCCAAAAAAACTGGGCCAATCAAATAGAGATTAATAAAAAATCTAAACAAATAGAGTTTCCAGAAATTTGCATATAACTTTACTTTATCTCTTGACAAATACGGCAAATGCATAACAGATATATGATAAGAAGATTTATATTTAATTCTAATCAATTAAATGATGTTCTTCAATATCACATCTTGCTTACAAATTCAGAGAATTTCTTATTATCATATTTCAAAAGATTATAATCCGTAGGAAACAAGGATTTATATTTTGTCCAGCCAAAACGCTTGTCTAAAAGCAAAACAAAGGCCTTGTCAGTCTCTGATCTTATACCTCTACCACAAGCTTGAACAACTTTCGCAACAGTAGGGTATAAATAAGCATAATTCCAACCAACTTTATCTTGGGAATCATAAAATTTAATTAACGCTTCAATTTCATAATCAGGTTCAGGAAATGGAAACCCAACCATAATAATTCCAATTAAATCATCCCCTGGATAATCTACGCCCTCAGAAAAAGATCCACCAACAACAGCAAATAAAACAGAACCAAATCCAACTTTATTTTTCTTAAAATTGTCAATCAAACGTTTGGTTTCATTAGCAGTCATATTTTTTCCTTGAACAAAGATTTTCTTTATTGTATTTTCGGACATTCTCAAATAAATACTTTCTAAAACATCATAACTTGGAAAAAAAACCGCAATATTGCCAGATACTTTATTTATTTTTTCTTTAATCAAATCCGCAATCAGAGGCAAACTCTCTGCTCTTTCCTCATATTTTGTTGTTACATTGTCAAAATACATTGTTAATTTGTTTTCTTTAGGAAATGGACTCCCATATTGCCTAATATACGGGTTTGGTATTCCTAAAATATCGCTATACATCTGCATAGGACTGAATGTTGCAGACATTAATATGTTTCCAGAACTTTGCTGAAAAATAAGCCGTGACAAAAAACTAGGATCTAAGCCTTTAATATATATTGTATCTTTTGTTTTGAATTTTGTTTTCACTTGTTTATCTGTTTGCCAAGACAAAATAAAATTTGCTATTCTGTGCAAGTTTGAGTTTTTCTTTTCATTCTCCAATATAAAACCGTCGGCACTCAATAAAGCAGTTAACACTTGTTCATCATAGAATAATTTGTCAAAATAATCATCGCTCAAAAAACCGTCCTTCTGCTTGACAAAAAGATATTCAAGAGTTTCAAGAAAATCCGTTAAATCAAATTCCTCTTTGGGACATTTTTCATATTCTTTGCGTGCAAAATTGATTTGCTTCAAACTTAAACTGTCAGATAAAATAGACCGTAACCTGTGTGGAAGATTATGTGCTTCATCAAAAACAAATACGCAATCATCCAAAGATATTCCTATAATACCAAACAAAGCACTACGAATTTTATTAACAAAAATATGGTTTGCATCACAAACAATTACTTGTGCACTTTTTGCTAAAAGCAGACTAACAACATATGGGCACAAATCAAAATCTAGACACATTTCTCTTAATTCTGAACTGTGCATTGCTGATTTATACTCTTTCAAAAACAAATCTATTGATTTATTTTTCTGTGTGGATTTGCCAGTTGCATTTAAATGCGGAAAGCAGGCTTGCTTTTTTATTTTTTTTTCACACAAATCATAAAATTCAGAACCTAAACCAGATAAAAAAGGATCAATACAGAAATTACTTTTTGCAACTAAATCAACTACCCTCATATCGATATTGTATTTTTTATTGATATCTATTATTGCTTCAATAACTATTTTGTGTTGAGTATTCTTTGTTGTGACGAAAAATAGTTTCTTTTTGTTTTCTATACAAAAATCCAAAACGCTTGCTAATGCAGCATCTGTTTTTCCTAATCCGGTAGGTGCTTCAAACAAACCAGTTAATTTGTTTTTCAAAACGAAATTCATATCTTCAATTAAAGTGTCCTGATTTGGACGCATTTTTTCGTGTCTAAAAAACATCCTCTCAACTCAAAATGATATTTGCTTCAATCAATGCACCAATTACCAAACAAACAATTGCTACACCCAAAATAATAGACAAATCCAAAATGAGCCTCATAAAATTTCTTCTAACTTCAACATAGTGACCATGCAAAATAGCAGAAACAATACCCCCTACAACTGCAGCTAAAAAATAGGATAATAACTCAAAAACGCCGTGTGGTAACAAGCCTAAACCTGCAATATATCCTTGAACTATCGCCAAAACATGTCCATAAGCACCTTGTCCAATATAATTTGGAACTTCAGACAAGATTTTTGTTCCAACAACTGTTCCAAAAACAGATGCCTGATAAACAATAATAAAGAGTGCACCAACACCATACAAAAAAGAAAACAAAAGAATTGCAAACATCACCCCCAAATTGTTTAAAAAGATATACAAAAACAAATCACTTGGAGACTCGACATACATGTTTCCTGTTATAAATAAAGAAGACCTCAAATTATCTACACCTTCTAGTGTTTTTACTTGTTCTTTGAAAACAACATCTCTATAATCTTGAGGCAAAAAGATATATAATGTTGTAAAGACGATAACTAAAACAACAAATATTTTTACATAAATTTCAATAACAAATAAATATCTGCGAAAAAAACTAGTTTCATGAGACAAAACTTCTTTTTCTGTATGAAAATATACATTGTTCAAAAAGTACATGAAAGCAAAAGTAATAAATGCAATAGAAAGGATACTTGCACTCTCTTTAAAGAAAATTACTGAAACAGCAATAGAGATTACTGCAACTATTACAGTATACAATAAGAAAAGTAAATGACTATTTAAAAGCGCTTTTGTCTTAAAGATACTTTCCAAAACCATAAATATATAAGCAAGAAGACTTATAAAACATTTGGCCATATTATATATAAATACTAATTAAAGTGATATTAATGGTGGATACAATGCAAAAAACTTTGGTATTATTAAAGCCGGACGCAATACAAAGAGGGGTGTGTGGCGAGATATTACACAGATTAGAAAGAGCAGGACTAAACATAGTTGGAATGAAAATGGTATGGATAACAAAAGAGTTTGGCGAAAAACATTATTTTGATGTCAAAGAAAGGCACGGAGAAAAAGTTTTAGATATTTTAACAGAATCTTTATCCGAAGGCCCTTTAATAGCAATGGTTATTGAAGGTATTGAAGCAATTGCAACAGTTCGAAAACTGGCTGGTACAACATATCCTTTTGAAGCAGCACCAGGAACAATAAGAGGGGATTTTGCACACATATCAAAAACACATGCAAGAGAAAAAGACAAAGCAGTATGTAATTTAATACATGCTTCTGCAAGTGAAAAAGATGCAGAATATGAACTTAAACTTTGGTTTGAGCCAAAAGAATTACATAGTTATACTAAATTGGATGATAAATACACATTTTAAATAAAAAGTGAAATAATATGCTATTTGCTTACGGTATAGATAAGTTAAAATCAAAATTAAAAGATTGTGACTTTTACAGAATTATGTTAGAAGAAACTAATTCTGAAAGCGTTGTTGCAAAAGAAGGAAAAGTTGATGCAATATCAACTAATGAGAGTTTTGGTTTAGGAATATTCTACACTTTGGGGCGGTTTGGTTATTTTTATTCAACAAATAATCCAAATGATTTGGATAATTTCAAAATTGACCTCGCCTTAAAGAAATACTCAAATTTGGATTATATTCCCAAAGAATCAGGAATAAAGGACAAGAAAATAATTGGCGAAAAATCAAATCTTGATTTAGAAACTATTGCAAAAGAACTATCTAAAACAAGCAAACTGAGAAATCAAATAGTAACTCATGAAATCAAATATAATAATATAGAGCAAGAACGACAAATAATTTGTGAAAACACAGACATCATCCAAAAACAATATTTTGGAATAGGCTTTAATTCCATTGTTGCCAAAGAAGGCAATATACTCAGAAAAGATGTAAACAGAATTGCAAAAAGTACAGCATTAAACAAATATTTTGATGAATTCATATTCAAAAATGATGGATTTGAAAATAAAACAATTGAAAAATTAAAATTCAATGAAGGAATAAAAGGCAAGTTTAATATTATATTAGATCCTAGTATTTCTAGTTTATTAGCACATGAAGCAATTGGTCACGCCTGTGAATCTGATCTAGTGTATAACAAACAATCTATTTTAAGAAACAAAATTGGAAAAACATTTGCTAAAGAATTTGTAAATCTGATTGATGACCCCACACCAAAAGATGATTTGTTTGGTTCTTATTATTATGATGCTGAAGGATTTCCTGCAAAAATAAGACATTTAATTAAAGAAGGAAAATTAAATGAATATATTGCCAATACTAGATTTTCACAATTATTAAAAATTGAAAATAATGGAGGATCAAGAACAGAAAGTTATCGCAGCTTGCCAATTCCAAGAATGTCTAATACTAGTTTTTTACCAGGACAAAAAAACTTTTTAGAACTTATTGATGAATTAAAAAATGGTATTATATTAAATGGTTTTGCTGGCGGAGAAACAGACCCAACAACAGGAACATATCAATTTGGAGTAAAAGAAGGGCTGATAGTAAAAAATGGACAAATAAATGAAACAAGAGTAAATATATCTTTTTCTGGACAAATATTGAAGTCATTAAAGAATATTGTGGACATTTCTAAAGATATAAAAATGGAAAGCCCTGGTTTTTGTGGCAAGGAAGGGCAAACTGTTTTTTGTGACAGTTTTGATCCTTATTTATTAATAAAAAATGTGAGGATTGATTAAAATGTTAAGTCCTACAAAAACAATAAGATTTATTGAAGATTCCTGCAAAGCAACACAATTAGAAATAAGTAATAAAAAACTAAAAAGAATTTTAGAAAATGATGAATCAACAATAAGAATTGATTCTATTTTTAACAACAAAAGAGTAATAAAAAAGATGGATTCTATAAATATTGGACGGCTTCAACAAATCATAGAAGAAATGAAACAGTTATCAAATATAAAAAAACAAGAATTCTTTTTAGAATTCCCAAAAGTAGAAATAAATATCATAGAAACTATAAAAGATAAAAAATTGGAGCTAATCACAATAAAGGAAATTATTGACATGGGAATTGCAATAAATAAAGAAATATTGCTAGACAAAACAGTGAAAAGTATACAATCATTTTGGGAAATTAACAATAGCAAAACCAAATATATAGCAGAAAATTTTGATTATTCCGAAAAAAACACAAATATTGGTTTTGGAATTGACTTAAGTATTAAAGACAAAACTCCAAGTAGTGTTTTTATTTCTAAAATCTTTTTTAAAAAAGAGGATATCAATATAGGGGCAATATTAGAAGAAATAAAAGAAGAAATGGATATTTGTAAAGATCCAATTGAATTTAAAGGCAATGCAAAAGAATATAATTTATTCTTCTCGCCTTACGCTTTGCGACAAATAGTAAATTATTTTGTTGTACAACAATCTAGTTTAGAATCGTTTGAAAAGAAGGATTCCTATTTAATGCACACTAAATTTGACACCAAAATAAATATTTGTGAAGATCCTTTTGTTGATTATTCCCCATATTCTGAGATAATGGATTTGGATTTCATAGCTACAAAGAAAAAACACATAATAAAAAATGGAAAAGTCTTAGAATACATTACAAATGAACAAGACGCTTTCAAATACAAAAAAGAGCCAAGTGGAAATAACCTCCCGGGGGGTGTAACAAATTTGTTTTTTGAATCTGGTCAAAAATCAAAAGAAGAATTGCTTTACACAGGAAAAATATTGTTTATTAATAACTTAATAGGAATACATACCACAAACTCTAAAGAAGGATCATTAAACCTGTCAGCATCAGGCGCAGAGTTCGAAAATGGCAAAAGGATTAATGCATTAAAAAATATCAAACTGAATGAGAAAATACAAGACTTATGGAAAAAGGTGGAGATAAGCAAAGAAACTAAATGGGTTGGCAATTATAATCTTCCATATTTGTTATGCTTGAGGAATTGATATGCTACCGTGGGAACATTTTCTTTTGGGATTATTTCCTATGATTCATTTGTGGCAAGCATATACTCCTGTTTTTGGCATGACTTTTTTATTGAGTTCTGTGCTTATTGATTTTGATCATTATCTTTTGATATTATATGCTACTAAATTCAGGGTTTGGGATCCGAGAAAAGCATACAATTATTTCAAATCAAGGAACGGAAAATTGCACTTGCACATAGATGCCCTATTTATATTTCACACTATTGAATTCTTGGTTGTCTTACTTTTAATATATTGGTTTACCAAATGGACATTTGTTTTGGCTGTGGTTTTCGGTTGGATATATCACCTATTCTTTGACATGTTAGAAGTCACTTACTTCAAAATCAGACACAATAGGAGACACAAATACAAACCTCTTTCTTTAATTTGGTATTTAGTAAAATAGATAACACATTGAACTTTGTGTTCTTGGTACCTTTTTTATACTTTTTCATTGTTTATAGTTATTATGGCAAAAGGAAAACCAGGGAAAAGAAAATTGCCAAGATATAACAAAAAGGAGCGACGTGAATTTGATAATCGCACCCAAAGGATTATAGATACTAGTAATAGTGGAGCACTGCGCCAGATTACAAACAGTATGCGCCAGGGAAATTATAATCATGCACTTCGTCTTTTACAGCCGATCTTAACAAGCCCAAATATTATCGCATATATTTTGGCACTAGAATGCTGTGCAAAACTAAAAGATCTAGAAACAGCTGAAAAACTTTTTGAAAAAGGAAAAGGCAAAGGTTTAAAAGAAAAGGAACTTGCAAAAAAAATGTTATCTGTTTATTTCAATACTTCCAATTATGATCTACTCTTAACTCTGTGGAACAGAATCTCGCAAGATCCTGATTTAGATCCTGGAATCTATGTTACAATGATACAATTCTTTGGCACAGTTTCACAAATAAAAGAAGCAAAAGAAATGTATGAAAAAGCAATGTCTAAATTAAAATTAGAAGAGGACAGGGTAAGATGCCAGAGTGTGTATATTAAACATGTACTCGGCAATACACCAAATATATCTGATTTAATTGAATTTTTCAAAAAATTAAAAGGGGCCAAAAAATTAATGCCCTTAACTACAAAGAGCATCCTAGATGTGTTATACAATAGAAGATACTATGATCTTGTTGAAACAGTATATTCTGACCTTCCAGAAGATACTAAAACTATAGAAGTAGAACCTGTTTTGTTAAAGATTTACGAATCTTCATCACACAGAATGGCATTGACTGGATTAGAAATAATTTATGCATTTGCATTAAAAGAAAGTGGCAGAATTGATGAGGCCAAAAGAAGATTTGAAATACTTTTGATGAATCTGCAACCAACAGATCTAAACTATCCGAGAGCACTTTTGGGTTATATATTCACAAAACCAAAATTAACACCAGAGGAAAGAGAAAAATATAAATCTCAATTAATCACATTGCTTAGAGAAAGTCATAATATCAGACTTAGAACCGATATAATAAAAGCACTAAGTACATTGAAAACCCTTTAGTTAAAACTATTTTTTCATCTTTACTGGTTTGGGTTCTTCCAAATATTTTGGCAACTCAGTTTTTTTCTGTGGTGGTGTTATAGTTGCGGGTTTATGTGCTAATAAACCATGCCAATTAGATCCTACATTATAAATAAAAATACTGAACAACATTACTATTATCCACCAAAGTACACTTACTAAAGGCCAAAATGAAACGCTTACATTGACATTTGCATCTGCAATATATCTGTCAGGAGACAATGCAATGCCTGTTGTTTGATAAAAATAATCTCTGCAAAGTGTTGCATCTATATTATCTGATGCTTTTTCAAAGCAGGTTTTTATATTGCTTAAAACATCCCATTGATGAAACAGATTTGCAAATGAAACAATAAACCCTACCAAACCAAAAAAGAACAAAAAAGTTCCAATCAATTTAATAACATTAAAATTATGCCTTCTATTAGAAATATAAGGTATTACATGCCAAGCCATAAAATATCACCTATCAAACCTAATGTTATATATAATATTTGCCAATATTTAAAGGTTTGTGTTAATATTCCCTTAACAACAAAAATACATTATAAAAATCCAAAGAATATCAATGGCCTATAAGGATTTACTATATTTGCCGGTTGTGTTAGTATATACCGTTCTTCATTTTTAATATTTAATATCTGGGCTCTAGTTTTGTTCTTGCCACCAATTTCAAATATATATTTGGTTTTATTTATACTGGCAATATAATCAAGGGTTTTTTCACCTCTATTGCCTTTTAAATAAAATACATCAATATTATTCATCTTTGCAGATTCAACAAAGAATTCTTCTCTTAATTGCCCCAAGATATCTTTGATATCTTTATTTTTTAAATAACAAAATCTAAATGGGGGACACAACATAATCTTGGGCTCCTTTATAACATTGGTTCCAGAAGGTTTAACTACATTCAATACAAATGCTTTTTCTAAAGCCCAAATATATTTTATTGCTTTATATTTATTTATGTTTATATTTTTTGCAATATTTGAATAACTCATATTATCTATGTTGGAATTTGATATAAATTCTAGCATACTTCTAACATTAATTATATCTTTGCCTGTAAATTTTAATGAGTAAACCAAATCTTTTTCTAATATTTTTTCTAAAATATTTTTGAATATCTCTGGATTTTTTTCTTTTATGCGTGTAGGAATATTTCCTCCAGAAACATAATCTTCAAATAAATAATCATATTTGTTAATCTCTTTTAATTTTTCCATATTATTAATGTCTTTTATATTTAACTTATCTAATTTTTTGTTTTTATTAAAATAAATATACTCTCTAAATGAAAACGGATACTAACTGCCAATTATTATAATAATTAATTTCATCAAATAAAAGAATTTTGATGTTATAATTTTCAAACAGGCTTTTAGCAAGATCAAATAAATCTATATTTGATAAAGTATCTAATGAGATATAAATGCTATTTTTGCATTCTAATAATAGCTGTTTTAATATTGTTGTTTTTCCAACACCTCTTAATCCAGCTATGCCTATAAATGTTTTTCCAGATTCTTTAATTTCAGAATATATTTCTCTCTTTTTAGTATACTCTTCGGCTTGTTTTTTTGCAATTTCATTCAGCTCAAATATTTTATTTATTGAATCTTGTGTTGAAACCATAATATAATGAGCTACGAAGGATTTATATACATCCCGTTCAATTTTTGAACAAAAAGACTATCATTTCGTCTAATTTTTGAACAAAAAGACAATTAAAGATATTCAAAAGCAAGCATTAGATTTTTTTTGTACTATTCGTTATTACCTTCCAAATTTCAATTCCTTTTTCCATTCCTTCTTGTAATTCGGGATCATCAACCTGTCGCACTTTTCTTATTTTTGCAATTGTCAAATATTTTTTTCCAACACAATCCTCAAACCGAATATAAAAAATAAAATCAAAATTAATCCTACCACATATAAAACAATTGTCCAAAATATTTTCAGTATCTCTTCCATAATAATCCTTTTTATAGATATCTTACAAAATTTTACTGTTTAATGTGAAGATTATATGTTTTTAATTCTTGGCCAAGTTCAGCATCTGGATAAATAGATTGAACCTCATGGAGTAAAGTGTTGAGATCATCATATCTTGGACTGAAGTTAATCAAAACTAATTTTTTGACTTTTGCATTCTTTGCTATTTCAGCAACATTTATTGTTACACTATGACGAGTTTTCTTTGCCTGCAATAAATCTTTCTTCATAAATGCTGATTCATGAAATAAAACATCAACATTTTCTAAAAAATCTTCATAATTAGCATCAAAACAATCAACAACGTATGCGAGAGACTTGCCTCTTTTAATAGTTTTATAATCCATTACTTCATCAGGACTTATTTTTCTACCCTTCCACAGTATGGCTTTTCCATCCTTCAACTGGGAATATAAGGGCCCTTCAGGAATTCCTAAAGCCAATGCTTTTTCTTTTAAGAACTTACCTACAGAATCCTTCTCTTTGAAAACAAATGCAAAATTAGGCAATAAATGTTTTACCCCACGAGCAATAATTTGATATTCTTTTGTATCGCAAATTATTCCATTATGCAATTCTACAAATTTTAGATCATATACTGTTTGTATTTCAAAAAACTCCAATATTGTTCTAACTCTCTTTTCAACACCATTTGGACCATAAATTGTTAATGGTTCTTCTCTTTTGTGCAGAGACATTGTAGCCAATAAACCTGGCAAACCAAGAAAATGATCAGCATGAAAATGAGTTATGAAAATCTTTGTAATAGCCATATAACTTATTTTTACTTTCATCAATTGCTGCTGTACTGATTCACCAGCATCAAATAAAATTACTTCTCCGTCATATTTTACTGCCAAACTAGTGTGATTTCTGTTCTTCAAAGGTGTAGAACTGCTTATCCCTAAAAGTGTTGCATCAAATACCATAATAATCTTATATAATATTATACTGAGATATTTAAATATTCTTATATTATATATCAATATACAAAGCGGTACTGTCTAGTGGGCAAATATGTTTAAAGTTTTCGATACGAGCGCATTTCTAAATAGATTCTTTTTCAACGATATAGAAGCTGTAATAACTACTAATTCGGTTTTGGGAGAGATAAAGAACAGAGAACAAAAGCAGCAAATAGACAATTTAATACAAAGAGGAAAAATACACATAAAAGAACCATCAGAAAGAGTATTAAAAGAAATACAAAAAAAAGCACTCAAAGGTCTTTCCAAAACAGATATTGAAATTGTTGCTCTGGCAGAAGAATTAAAATTAGAATTGTATACAGATGATTTTATGATACGAAAATATGCTTCTGATTTAGGAATTAAAGTAAAAGGAATTGCTTACGAAATGAAAGAAAAAAACATTCTAGATGAAGTATATGAAAAAATAAAGCCAACAAAAGAAGAATTGCAAGAGACAAAAAGGATCTCTAAAGAAATAATTATAAAATTAAGAGTTGCTTCTAAAAAGCTTAAAATGCCTATAAAGAAAATAATTCTAGCAGGTTCAAGTGCAAGAGGAACATTTATAACAAATAAAAAAGATTTGGACTTTTTCCTGCTTTTCGATTTAAAGTGCAGTGTCGAGGATATAAAAATATATAATGAAAAAATACTAAAGACAGCGTTTCCAAAAGTTGAATTTTGGGAAGAGTATGGCGAACACCCCTATTTAAAATGCAGAATGTTCAATAACAACATAGATTTTGTTCCCGGCTTTTATATTACTAAAATAGAACAAAAAAAATCCGCAGTTGATAGAACACCCCTACACTTGAGGTTTTTACAGAAATATCAAAATGAAAAAATAAAAAAACAGGCTATATTGCTAAAACAATTTTTGAAAAACAATTTATTATATGGCGCAGATCAAAAAAACAATGGCTTTTCAGGATATTTAACCGAACTCTTCATATTGAAGTTTCAATCGTTTGAAAAGGTATTAAAGGCAGTTAGCAATTTAGAAAAAAACAAATATCTTTACATCAAAAAACCAAAGGTTATGAAAAAGTTTGATGATTATTTTATTTTTGTAGATCCTACAGATGAAAATAGAAATGTTGCTAGTGCAGTTTCTAAAAAAAATTGGCAAATCTTTAATATACTTGCAAAAGAATACTTAAAAACACCAAAAGAAATCTTTTTCTTTGGTAATAATTACAACCAGGAACTCCCAAAGAATCTGTTAGCCCTAGAAATAGAAATTGAAGGTAAGACTCCAGATGTAAAGTGGGGAATAATAAAAGGAATTGCAAAAAGACTGGCAAACGAACTTAACACAAAACATTACAACATAGACGATTATTCAGGCATAATACATAAAGATGAAGGCCTAATTGTATTTGAAAGCAAATTAAAAGATATTTTGAGAGGCCCGGAATTAAAAGATACCAAAAATTCAAAAGCATTTAGAAAAAAACACAAAAACACATATGTAAAAGACAATAGATTGTATTGTGACATTAAATTTACAAGAAAAAAATTGGTTTCAGAAACAAAAAGAACAATAAGATACTTAATTGAAAAACCAAAAATTGAAATTGTAGATTATAATAAACTAAAATTAACAGAAGAAGAATTAAAGAGGATAAAAAAGGACTTTTTAAAGCTTTAGGAAAGAAATAAATACTTCTTTGGGGTATTATATATACTTATGAGTAAAATCATTTCAAAAATAAAGGGGGTTTTAGGAGAGGAAACCCTTCACGAGAAAGAAAAGGAATTGCTAGAAAAGATTTCAAAATTACAACAAAAGCTAGAAAAAGAAACTAATTCTGAGAAATGGAAATCTTTGGCAAAAGACCTAAATAACTTAAAAGAACAATTGCAAGACCTGCATGAAAACGACCCCCTAAAATTAAAGTATAGATTGCAAAAATTAACAAAAGAACTTGCAGAAGAAGAAGTAAAGAATCAAGAAGTAAAAACACTAAAGAAATATTTCCAATACATTGTTGAAAAAGACTTGGCTTATTTACAGAAAACCAGCGCAGAGGAATTAAAACAACTTTGTAATTATGATTCAATAGATTTTGACATGATTATTGAAATAATAAAGCCTAAGAATTACAGTTATGAGAAAAATTATTTGCAAGCTATAGGAAACCTATACAGTCTATTGGAAAACGAATTTAAAATAATAACTGAGAATACACCAGACTATTTACTTAGTGCAGAAGACACTCTAAAATTAAAATGTGGAAATAAAGTAGACATTTCTATTTTAGTATGTGCAATAATGCACAAACTAGGAGACTACAATGCAAAAGTAACCCTGGCTGTTTTAAGCGATTTTTCAATAATACATTTTGTCGAAACTACTTACAAAAATAAAACTTTGATTTTTGATTTTTACAATTCTCAGAAATATAATGATTATTTAGATTCTTTTGAAAAAGTAAGAGAAAAATACAAACCAGAAGGAAAAACAATAAGAGAAATAAAATATTCATTTAGCAAGTATATTTATGAAAAATAAAGGATTTTTTGCAACTGTAATAGTAGCATTATTAATTTTTATTGCTCTGTCTTTATTAGCAGTCAAAATAGAACAAAAGAATTATACTTATAAAATTGTTGAGGATTATATTTCTACTTTGAATCTAGTTTACGAGAGAACTAACTTTGAATATAATGTAAAAAACGCATTAAAACTGCAATTGAATGGGGCGATAAAAATAACATCGAACGAAACAATCGTAAAACCATTTGTAGATATTTTGTTAAAATCAATTCTTGAGAATAAAAATATGCCAAACACATTTGTAAGCATGTTAAAAATACACTCACAGTCTTGCAAACCAGCAATGTGTACACTTTATAACTATAGTATTTTAACACCAATAGAAAAAGAAATACAATACAAAAATAAAAAAATAACCGTAAAAATACCCGCTAACTATAGAATACAAGGCATAGTGATTGGGGTATGAATAAAAAGGCACAAATATCAATATTCTTTTTAGTATTAATTTTATCTTTGATTGCGATCTTTTTGATATTTGTAGATAATATTCAAAAAATAGATAAGGTAACACAAAAATTAAAAAAAACTTTTGATGATAAAAAAATGTTGGATTTACAAAGTGCAATAAACAGTTTGAATTGGACAACAATAATTGGAGAAAAAAAGGAACCACGTATTTTAAATTCAGACAAGGATTTTGGTAGCCATTATGGATAAAAAAGGGCAAACAATAATTGACATATTCTTAGTACTCTTTGTAATAATCCTCTCCTTTTTGGTGTTCTACTCTCTGACAGAATACAAAAAGGATCAATTTGAAAAAACAATTAAATTTCTGGCGGTAACAGAAAATGCAGTATCCAAATATAACCCTTTTGGTATTGGCTTTACAGATAAAAACGATATAGACGAAAAAACAGTCTTTAAAAATACAATAAAAGAAATAAAACTTATAGAGCCAATAAAAAGAATAGAGGTTATTGATTTGAACGGATCGAGTTGGTCGGAAGGAAATGCAAATTGCGATTCAAAAATAGTTATACCTAGGTTGATAATATATGAAAATGAAATTAGAAAAATCAATTTTACATTCTGTAGTTAAAGACAAAAAAGGATTAATTTTTCTATTTGAAATATTGTTTGTTGGTCTACTGTTACTTACTTTCATAATTGGTTATCAAACAATAAATCTTTCTTTTGATTATACAAAAATAATAATGTACACTAAAGCACAAGACCTTTTTACAGCAATAGTTGCAAAAAACATTACAGATGCTGGAGAAATTGAAAAGTATATTAAATTTTATTTTGGAGATGTTGATTATTATATAAAATCAAATGGTTTACCTAAAGAACATATCACAGATAAAAAGAATTGTATTTCCAAAAATATCCCTATATGGTGTGGATTTCCAGTTACAAAACAAACTATTTTTGTTAAGATTTGTTATTAATTGTTAAAAAATACCACAAGACAAAAATTATTGTAGACATAAAAATCCAACCCAAAATATGCAAACAGTTTACACTAAGACTATTTGTAAATTCAAACAAAGCAAATAAACGCAAAATATTTGCAATATAAAGTACTATTGCTCCCAAAATAAAAACAAAAACTCTTTTCTTTATTGATAAACGAATTATTGGATTAAATATCAAGGCCAAATAAACAAAAATAGAGAAGAAACCAGAGCATTGATAATCTATAAGAATGATTGTTCCAAAAACACTTGCTTTGCCATAAGCATCAACATAGCCTAAATAATGAAATAAAGCTATTATTGGACTCTCCAAAGCCAATAAGCTCTCAAGCACGTAAAATACAAGCAAAGAACCTAAAACCCATACAACTAAGCTCAAAATAGGTAAATATGAAGGTAGTTTGCCTTTAGAAGCCATAATATAAGAAGTATACCAATTTAAAAAACTTTTTCCATTAATATGTTTATTAACTTCACTATTTGGGTATTGAAATGGATATTAAAGAGCAGTTTCGTAGAGAAATTAACAAAAAGAGCGTATTCAAGAATAGAGATTTAGTTTCGCCTCATTATGTACCTGACACCTTGCCTTTTAGAGAAAACCAGATACAAGAAATAATTTCTGATTTGGCCCCAGCTTTGCAAGGAAACATGCCAAATAATTTGTTTTTGTATGGAAAAACAGGTTGCGGGAAAACAGCAACAATAAATAAAGTATTAGAAAAGATGTTGGAAATACAAAAAGAAAGTAATCTACAACAAAGTATAGTATCTATTTATATAAATTGTAGAACATACAATTCCAAATACAAAGTTTTATTAAAAGTTGCAGATAATTTATTCCCAAAAAGTTATTTTGGATATTCCGCAAGTTTTATTTATGATTCAATAGTAAAAGAATTAACACAAAAAAACGTTTTTGTAATTGTTGTTTTGGATGAAATTGATTTAATAAAAGATGCTAATGATGCACTTTACTCTTTAGTACGAATTAATGATGAAATTAAACAAGGAGCAACAACAATAATAGGAATATCAAATAATGTATTGTTTAAGGACTGTTTAGATACAAGAACAAAAAGTGGATTGTGTAAAAAGGAATTGATTTTTCCGCCATACAATGCACAAGAATTAAAAGAAATTCTAACACAAAGAATTGGTATTGGTTTTCAAGAAGATTGTGTTGAAGAAGGAGCAATAGCACTAGCAAGTGCTTTTGCTGCACAAGAATCTGGTGATGCTAGGACAGCATTATTACTGTTAGAAAGCGGAGGAGAAATTGCAGATAAAAAGCAAACTTACAAAATAACTGAAGAGGAGATAAAAGAAGCAAAAAAGCAGGTAGAAGAAGAAATAGTTGTTGATATGATCTCCACTTTGCCAGAACAAATAAAAATAGTATTGTTTGCAATTGCAAATATGGTAAAAAACAATAGATTTTCAACTCATTTATTAGATGATGGGTATGTGATATATTCTGGTGATGCCTATTTAGAATACGTAAAGCAAATTAAACAAGTATCCAAACAGCCAGTAACAATGAAATGGTTTAAAGAATACTTGGGCGAATTGACAACTTATGGTTTATTAATAACAACAACATCAGGCAAAGGTGTTAGAGGCTCAACAACTTTAATCAAAATGGCAATTGATGCCAATACAGTTATGAAAGTTTTAGAAACTAATCTGTAATGTTTTTTTACACCTAGCGAGAAAAAATAATTATTTCTTACTACCCCTTTTTGTATTATTATTTTTATTTTGTGTATTTAATTGGGCCAATTCTTTTGAGAGTTCTAATTGCATTTCATTATATAGATCTTCATTTATTTCTTGCTTGAAATATTTCTTCTGAAGAAATTCAATTGTACGTTTAATGTCTTTTTCTTTTGAGAGTTCAGAATTTGAAAACTGAAGCTTGTAATCTATGAGAAAAATCTTTTTATCAAGGGAGTTTATTTGTAGTTTAAATTGCTTTTCACTTAACTGCCTTTTCAAGTACTGTTTTTGTATTTCATTTTTTTGTGTTAATAAAGATTCCTTTAATTTGTGATATTTTAAAAGCTCTTGTAAAGGCGAGCCTGTTGCTTGGGTATACAAAAGATAACCAAAAAGAGCAGAAAGAATAAAACAAATGCCAAAAGAGATCAGAATAGCTGTGTTAACAAGGATTAAGCCCAAAAGGAACAATATTAAAGAAAATATTAGGAAAAATATAAAGAGAATTGCTTTGAGCTTCTGGGAATCCATAAATATCACTATGTTTATGGATGTGTCATAAACTCTTGTTTTCTGACACTTAGTAAAAGATTTCGCTTATCTGAAAGAAATCTTATACTCTTTGTTGTATACTTTTGATATATCTGGAAAAAGTTACAACTATCCATACTTATATATCAAGGATAGGTTTTTATATATTTAGGGGCAGATATATATAAAGTAAAAGTAAAGGAAAGTATACAAACTTGTACTGTTTAAAGGAATATGCTTAAAACCTAATTTTTTATTTTATAGGGGTATTTTTATGGGGTTAAGACCAGCAAGATGTTTTAGAGATAGAGAAAGATCATACACTAGACACGCGCCAAAAGTTCAGAGAAAGAACTTTTTAGGCGGTGTTCCAGGAGTAAGAACAAGAGATTTTACAATAGGAAATCAAACAAAAGAATTTGATACACAATTTGATGTTGTTTCAAAACAAACAATGCAAATAAGAGACAATGCAATAGAATCTATGAGACAAAAATTAGTAAAGAAATTTACAGATACATTAGGAAAGGACGATTTTGTTATAAAGATCAGGCTTTATCCACATCATGTTGTTAGAGAACATAAATCAGCAACTGGGGCAGGCGCAGATAGAGTATCAAAAGGAATGAAACATGCTTTTGGCAAAAACATAGGCCGGGCAACACAAATAAAAAAGAGTCAAATTCTGCTTTCTGTTGTTGTTGATCATGTAAAGAAAGATAAAATTAGAGAAATATTGAAAGGCATTAAATATAAAGTAAATATGCCATTTGAAATAAAAGAAGTGAAACACTTAAACAAAATGCTTTCGGGTAGAAAGAAATGGACAAGAGAAGCAAAAATTGGAAAAGCCCAAGAAGTAGCAACAACAGTTGCTCCTGCTGTAACACCAACAAAAGGGGAAAAACCAGAACCTAAAGCTAAAGAACCAGGCAAGAAGAAATTTATGAGATAAGAATCATTTGGTTCTTATCTTGGGCTTTATTTTTCTTTTGCACTCTTTTTTTTACACGAACCGCATAGCCAGCCATTCTGTTTACTGTCTTTTTTGAAAAAGGCAATTTTAAGTTAGAGATTGTTTTTTTGTTCTTCTCAAAATCGGTGTCAAATTTGTCACCTAACTCATCAAGCATAAAATCTGTTTTTGTTTTCAAAGGCTTCAACATTGAATTTCCCATAACATCACCACTACTATTTCTTAACAATTTTCAAAGGTGTTTTCCCTTTTTTGAATTCTTCTTCTGTTAATATTATTGTACTCTTTTCTTTTGGATTGTCTAAATAAACTTCTGCACCATCGCTTATTTGCAAAGCCCTTGCAGACAACATTCTTGTTCTTTCATATTGTGTTAACTTTTCCATACAACCACCAATTAGTATATATTTTTGCAATATAGGATTTAAAAAGGATTACTTCTTTTCTTCCTTTTCTTCAAGCTTTTGAACCTTATTTTCAATTAAATCGCCATATTTCTCCAAAAAGCCCTCTAGTTTGCTTTTCTCTCCTGGCTTAGGTGCCATTTTACCAGCTAATATCTCTGCAAGTCTTGAAAACTCCATAGGAAAGATAATCTTAGTCGATGCGCCTTTGGATATCTCTTCCAATGCTTTTATGTAATAATAAGATATTGATTTGTCTGAAAGTTCAGATGCTGCTCTGTTTATTGCACTTATTTTTTCTCTTTCAGCTTCTGCCATTTGAACTATTGCCAATCTTTCTTGTCCTGCAGCTTTTTGTTTGTGCATTGCTTCCATTACAATATCAGGAACAATAATTTCTTTTAACTCAACGCTTTCAACAGAAATTCCCCAATCTTTTGAAACATATGCCAACTCAGCAACCAGTTTTTTATTTAATTCATTTATATTGCTTATGACTTCGCTTAATTCCATATTGCCAATAACTTCTCTTACACTTGATTTAATAAAAAGTTGTGCTGCTTGCTTATAATCTTCGACATTAATTACTGAATTTATAACGCTTTGCGGATCTTTCTTCACAGCCAAATAAATAACAGCATCAATCTTAACAGCTACATTATCTTTTGTGAGAACCTCTTGCTTTGGAACATCAATAGTTTGTACACGCAATTCTACTTTTCTTGATGTTTCTAAACCAGGAATAATAAATGCCCAGCCCGGACCAGAAACTCTATGCAATCTTCCAAACCTAAAAATAACTGCTCTTTCATATTCCTGCAAAAATAAAACAAAACCTGCTTTCAAAACAACAACAATAACAAAAACCAGTATTAAAACCAAAAGAAAAATCAATTTAATCAAATTGGACATGCTAACAAATAAATCTACTAGAAAATAAATTGCAAGCAGAACAAACAAAATAATAAATACAAAAAATATCTGCTTCTTTGTTGCTTCTTCCATATATTATCACATCAAAATTATTTCTTCATTCCCAAATTTAATTCTTTTTTTAATCTTTCTAATAAAACCTTTTTTGTATTGCCATTTATTAAAGCAACTTCTAAAATATCATATAAATCATGTGCAGGTATTATTTTAATCTTATTCTTATCTTCGTCCAGCAGAACAACATCATCAATATTCGCTTTTGGCAAAATTACTTTAGCGAAACCTGCTTTGATCGCTGCATTAACTTTTGCTGTTGCGCCACCAATAGGCAAAACCTCGCCTTTAACACTTAATGAACCAGTCATTGCTATGCTTTGGTCTATAGGCATATTGGATATTGCAGATATTACTGCAGTTATAATTGAAACTGATGCACTATCGCCTTCAACCCCAGAATAGGTCTGTAAAAACTGTATATGAATATCATAATTTGATAAATCTACTTTCGAGATCCTTTTTATCAAAGCAGAAATGTTCAAAACAGCTTCCTTAGCAATCTCTCCTAACTTGCCTGTTGCAACAATCTTGCCCTCAGTTTTAGACTGGGCAGGAGATATCTCAGCTTCAATAGGAATAACAGTGCCTGTTTGCATATCATTTAATACTGCTAGGCCATTTACCTTTCCAACCTTTTTGCCTTTTGTTTCAAATACTTCATAATTCTTTGTAATTTCAATATGCTTTTCAATCATCTGCTCTTCTAATGTCCTAGACAGCTTTTTAGCATCTAAAACATCATTAGCATCAACAATGTTCTTGCCTCTTTCTAAAGCCAAATCACCACTTGCTCTTATAAGCCCACCCAACTCTCTCATCTTAAGTGTCAATTTGCTCTTTGTTGATGCTCTTCTCCTTGCTTCAAAAATAATAACTTCAACTGCTTCTTTTGTGAAAGAGGGTATTTTTGCATCCATTTTGATTTCTTGTGCAACAAACTGAACAAGCTTATCCCTGTTCTCTGGAGTATCATCCATGTCTTTGTTTATGTAAATTTCATAACCATAACCCCTTATACGCGATCTCAAAGCAGGGTGCACATTTTGCAGTGCCTCATAATTGCCTGCAGCAACTAAAACAAAATCACAGGGAACTGGCTTTGTTCTTACCATTGCCCCTGAAGATAGCTCACTTTGGCCTGTTATACTTGTTCTCTTCTCTTGCAAAGCAGTCAATAAATCCTGCTGGGAATTTGGGCCCAAAGTAGCCATTTCATCAATAAATAACACCCCTTTATTTGCTTTGTGAATATATCCCGGCATAACCCTTAAATGAGCAGGAGTGCCCAGGCCCCCAGTCTGAAGTGGATCATGTTTCACGTCCCCAAACATGGCGCCTGCTTTAGCACCTGTAGCATCAACAAAAGGCGCTGTTTTCTTGCCTTCATTGTCTATTAATATTTTAGGAGTTTTTATTTCGCTTCTTAACTTCATTTGCGAAGACAAGGCCAAACCAACAACAATAAATGCCCCTACCAAAAGAGTTGCTGCAAAAATTATGTCTGATATGTAGCCTAATTCCCAAAAAATAAAAGCCAAAATAAACCAACCTAAAGGGATCAAAAAGGATATCAACTTGAAAGAGTCTTGTGTACTTTTTTCTTCTAAACTTATGCCTTGAACCATTTTCTTTGCTTCGCCAGCATCAACAACTTGGATAACAGGCTCGTTTGAATCCAAAGGATTGGGATATGATAAAATATCGTACAACTTGTCTATTGGCATAATGTCAGCCATTGCTTTTGCAAGCATTGATTTTCCTGTACCTGGTTCTCCAACTAACAAAACATTTCTTCTCTGCTTAGCCGCTTTTCTAATTAAATTAACAGCAGAATCTTGGCCAATAACCTGATCTATTAATTTTTCAGGCACCTTAATCTCAGCAGTTGTTTTATAATTTAATACCATAATCTCACAATTAGCCAATTATATATTAATCAATTATATATAAGTTATGCAACTTGCAATATTTAAACCTTTATGCTTTATTTAAAAAAACATAGCCAATGCTAAAAATTCCTAAAGAATTAAAAACCCTTTTGATGTAATTAGTTAGTGCTTCTGATTGTTTTACTTGGCACACTCATTGCAACAATAGTAGGAATTATTTCTGGTCTAATCCCTGGACTGCACATAAACAACATAATTTATTTAATTTCTTCAGCAAATATTTCTTTAGAGATTAAAGCAATTGTTTTTATTCTAAGCTCTGTTGTTTTTTGTTTTATCAGCATAATTCCAGCAACAATATTCTCAATTCCTAATACAGACAACTTTGTTTCAACAATGCCAGCACAAAAACTATTTTTAAGGGGCAAGGGATTTTATGCAATTTATTTATATTGCACAGGAGCAATAAACGCAATAATTTTTGGTCTGCCTTTAATTGCATTATTTCTGGTTTTATTAAAATACTTGCCAACAGCAATTAATTTATTAACTCCTTTTGTTCTATTAATTGGATTGGCGTGCTTATTTTTCCAAACAAAAAACTATTTTGGATATTTAATAATTATATTTTCTGGTCTTGTGGGTTATTTTTCTTTGCAGTTTGCTTTTGTTGAAAACCCATTACTTGTTATAGTCTCTGGATTATTTGGTGCAAGCAACATTTTGTTTGCAATGCAAAATAAAATAAAATTACCCAAACAAAGTCTTTACATAGAAAAAATAGATTTAATAACAAAAATTAAAGTGGGCGTTATTAGCCCTTGTTTATCAATATTTGTTTCCCTTTTCCCTGGTCTGGGTAATGGTTTTGCAACATATTTCGGAACTAAATTAGCACAAATAAAAGAAGAGGGCTACATTTTAATGAATGGTGCGATCAATGTTTTAGTGATGATTCTTTCTTTTTTCTGTGTTTATTTTATTGGAAAAACAAGAACTGCGTCTGCAGTTTTCTTTGAAAACTTCACTAAAAACACTTTTGTTTTTTCTTTTGGTTGGATTTTATTTTTCTGTTTGATAGGGGTTGTTTTGGGATACTTTCTAACAATTTATTTGAGCAAAAAAATATTAGTTTTAGCACAGAACTTCAATTATAAAATAATTAACATCTTGATTCTTGCCTTCTTACATTTAATTGTTCTTTTGTTTTCAAACTTTTTGGGGCTTGTTGTTTTCTGGGTGTGCACACTAATTGGTTACCTCTGCATAAGAACAGAAAATCCTAGGTTATTAATGATCTCTTGTATTATTGTGCCTGTATTGATTTATTTTGTGTAGATTTTTAAAGGTTTGTAGCTATATCTTTATATGGATGCTGAATCAAAGAAAAACTTTATTATATTTCTTGAAAAGAACCCTAAGCTTTATGCAATAGCAAAAAGCGACATGTGTATTTCTCTGCTTGGGCAACTATCAAAACAGGGTCTGCCTGTTGATGAAATCAAAAAAATAAAAGGGTTTAGTTTCATGACCGAAAAGGACATTGAGACTCTTTTGGAACTACTTGTTACATTGAAGGTTCTGAATAAAGAAAAGATTGTGGGCAAAACAATTTATTTTGCAAATAATAATACAAAACTATTTTTAGAAATATACAATGAAACAAAAAAACAATATAATGTGGGATAATGACTGAAGATTTAGAATCTGTACGATTTAGAATGACTAAGAATACCAGTATGGGCAAACTTGCAAATGCAATTGATAAAAAAAAAGTAGATGCTGTGCTTGTTCCTTTTTTGAAAAGATTTAATAAAAAGAAAAATATTTTTACAAGCTCAAGTTGTGCAGGAAGAATAATGCTTTTGGGCGCAGATAAAGATGAACATAAAATGCCTGGCTTATTTGCAGGCAAATGGCATAGAACAGTTAAATTGAAAGAAGTCTACGATATATTAAAAAAAGATTTACCTTATCAAGAAATCTGGTTTAAACAAGAATCATTTATTTTTCATTTTGTTTGCAAGAACTTGCCCACAGCAATAAAGGTATTGCATTTAAAGGCAAGATTAGGAATAAAAAGAGGCGGAATTTTCAATATAGATGAAGGAAGGTACATTATTGAATTAACAGGTACAAGTAACATGAGTCTGCCTGTAAAATTTGGAAATGAAACCCTCCTTAATGTAGGGCAGTTGGAAAAAATAATAAAAAAGGCAAATCAAAAATTAACAAAGAATTACACAATATTAAAAAAGGTAATGAAAGAATTTCAGAAGGAATTGTAATTAAATAAATTCTGGCTTTGGATAACTTCTATAAACACATTGATATTGATCTGCAAGACTAACCATTTTCAAATCTTTTGCACTACCAAATTGTGCTCTTTTGATATCAAATCCTTTTTTGTGTAGATATAAACCTAATTCTTTAATTATAATGTGGCTTTGTTTTAAATTTAATGGTTTATTGGTTAAATGTACAAATGGAGTTAATACAATTAGTTTGATATTGAACCTTTTCGATAACGGGTCAATATCTCTTAACAAATCAGAAAAATAATTTTTATCTTCTAATGATTCTATTGTAATCCAAATAGATAATGAGTTTTTAACATCAATGTTCTTGACTGTTTCAACATTGTTTTGTGCTTTTTGAGATTTTATTGGATTTCCTATAAAATAAGAATCGCAATGCCAAATTATTAATTTCATTAAAAATCACATCATTATTTAAAAGATTTTAATTTGTCTAGCAATTCTATTATATTAACAAAAAATACTTCGCAGCCATTTATTCTTACTTTTTGAGATTCACCTTTGTAATATACAACATATGCTTTTGATGGTTTATAAATTTCAATAAATGATTTCAAGCTAGGTTCTACATTTGGATTATCACAAGATAACTTTACTTCTATAGGGCTGGTAGTTTTTCCAATTTCCAATATAAAATCAACTTCTTGTTTTGTTTTTGATTTCCAATATTTGGGATTATAACCTTGTTTTTTTAATTCTGAAAAAACATAATCCTCAAATAAAAAACCTTGAGAATCTAAATTTTTGGGGTATTCTGATAATATTGTATTTCTCAAACCGACATCATAAAAATATACTTTCGGTTGTTTTGTAATTTCTTTTAATTTGTTGGTATAGTAAGGCGACATCTGGTAAATAAAATAACTTTTTTCTAAAGCATTCAAATATTTTTTTATTGTTTGATGAGACATGCCTAAATCTCTAGATATACTGTCATAGGAAATTATTTTTGAACAATTTATTGCTAGATATTTAACAAATTTTTCTAAATTGGATATGTCTTCAATGCCAAAATTTTTTGAGACATCTTTGTATAACATAGTTTCATATAAATTTTTTAATAATATTTTTTTTTCATCAATATTTTTAGTTATAAAAACTTTGGGATATGCCCCATAACTGCATTGATCAAAAATTGTTCTTTCAATTATTTTGTTTGTCTTGATTTTAATGTTTTCCGAATTAAAAATTTCTATTAAAGAAAATTGGAATAATCTTAATATTGATGCTCTTCCAACTAAATAAGATAATACTTCTTTGCCAGCCAAAATTTCTGATGATGAACTTAATAATAATTTATATCCTTTATCTGCCAAATATTTTATTTTGGGGCCTACTTCTTTGCCATATTGAATTTCATCAATAAATGTAACATTATAACCAACACAATACTGTTTTTCAAATAATTTAATATCATCATTAAACAAGAATTTTGCATCGGGGTCATCTAAAGAAATAGAATTAGTATTTTTTATTTTTTTAATTTCGTTATTTAAAAAAGTTGTTTTGCCTGTTTGTTTAGGGCCCAATACTGCAACTACCTTATATAGCTCAAAATGCTTTTGAAATATTGATTCTAAAGCCCTATTAATATAAACCATATAATATACTAATCCTTAAGTCTATTTAAGCTTTTCGCTTACTTTTCCTAACATTAATGTTAGCTTTAGTAAGATTTATGAAGAAAATTATAAAGCATAGAAAAAGATAATGAAAGAATTTGGAATGTGCAAAGAATTCTTATCTAATTCTTAAACATTCTAGATTTTTTGGGGCATAGCATGAAATGTTGAATCTTTGAGATATGTATTTTGAAAAAGAAACGCATTTTTCTTCTTCGCCGTGATTTATGTAAATTCTTTTTGGCATAGGATTTAAATTTCTCACATAGTTCACTAATTGATTCCTATCACAATGTCCTGAATATCCTTCTATAGTGACTATTTCTAAGTTAACAGGTATTTTCTTGAGCTTGCCATTCTCAGTTATTGTTAGTTCTTTCATACCCTCTTGTAATCTTCTACCCAAAGATCCTTTCGATTGCCAACCTACAAATATTAAAGTATCTTTTGGATTTTCTGCAAATCTGTGCAAAAATTCAACTGAAAACCCACCAGTCATCATACCAGAAGTCGCTAATATTACGTTTCCTGTGTTGCTTATAACATCTTCAAAATCCTGTTTTGTTGTAATTTCTTTAAATAAAGGGTTGTTAAAAGGTGAGTTGTTCTGCAGAACTCTTCTTTTCAAATTATCTTTAAAATAATCTGGGTATGCTGTATGAACTGAACAAACTTCTTTTATCAAACCTGCCAAAAAAACACTTTTTGTTTGCAATCTGTTGTATCTGAAATATTCTTCCAAAACTACCATTACTTCTTGTGATCTTCCAACTGCAAATACAGGAATCAAAACATTTCCGCCACGCTTTACTGTTTCATTAATTACTGAAATCAATCTATCTTCTGCAATATTTCTTTGTGGCATAATATCATTTGGCCCGCCATAAGTGCTTTCTAAAATCAGTGTTTCCAATCTAGGATAATTCTCTTCTAAATTATTAAATAAACGAGTAAAACCAAATTTGATATCCCCAGAATACATCAAATTGTGCGTTCCATCGCCAATATGCAAATGCACGCTTGCAGAACCTAAAATATGTGCTGCGTTATGAAATGTCAATCTAACATCTGGTGTTATATCTGTAACTTCCTCATACTCTCTTGTTATAACATGTTTCAACATTTGAAAAATATCTGCTTCAGTGTATGGTGCTTCCTGCCCTTCCTTACTTGAAACATTCAAATAATCATACTGCAAAATAACCATTAAATCTCTAGTTGGGCTTGTACAATAAACTGGACCATTAAAACCCATTTTATATAAATAAGGCAAAAATGCTGCATGATCTGTGTGTGCGTGAGTAATTATAACTGCATCTATTTCGTCTAATGAAAATCTTAAACTTCCTAATTCTGGATACGCATCTCCATTTCCTGCAGGGTTTACACCACAATCTAAAAGTATTTTTGAGTTTGCAGTCTCCAACAAGATACAACTTCTTCCAACTTCTCTAAATGCTCCTAAGCAACAAAATCTAACCCAATCCTTTTTGCTTTTCTTTTCTGCAAAAATCTTTTCTGCAGCATATGCAAAATTCTTTTTTCTTTCGCTGCTGTTCTTGTATAAAACACTTCTGATTTTTTGCAGATAGTGTCCTTCTATTGTCGGTTTCCTTAATATTATTGGAGTCCATTTAGTCTGTTGAATTATAGCTTTGCTTGTTTGTCCGCCTTTTCCAATTACGAGTCCAGGTTTCAATGCTTCAATAACAACTTCTGCAAAAGCAGTATCAAAATAAATTGCAAAAACTCCAGCATCCTCAGAAATCAATTTTTGAATTTTTTCTTTCGCTTTTTCAGGCTCCAATAATTCTGAAACATCACTTCTAATATTTACTTTCTTTTTCAAAGCAAATGCTAAATTAGAAATATATTTGTCATTTTCGTAAAAAGCAGAAATATCTTTTGTATAAATATAAATTTCTGGACCTAAGAATTCGATCTTGCCAGTATGCATAGTATTCAATGTTGTTTTTATCTCTTTTATTATGTCATCTTTATTCAATTAAATCACCAAAACTGCCACAAATCAAACAAAAAAGAATTCAAAAATAATTAACTAGAAAATTTGATGTTGCTCTCAATTATTCACCTTTCGGCAATTAGAAAATCTTCACACAATTTATTTTTGCAAAACAAAAACTGTGCTAATCAATCTTTTTTTATGTTTTCAATACCTTTTTTATCAACAATGTAAAGGTCTATTTTTTCTCCACCTGTATTAATATCTCTTTTCTTTGAAGCTCTTATAGCTTCGCAAACTAAATTAATTGCTTCCTCTTTAGTCATTTTTTCTTTGTATTTTGTATCTAAAACACCCATTGCAAAAGGGCTTCCAGAACCAATGCTTGTAAACTTTTTCTGTTCGCCAAAACCGCCTATTGGGTCAACAGCAAATAATTCTGGAAAATTAATATATCCCCCCACAACGAAAAATGCTTCATAGGGATAATATCTGTTTGCATTAAATATATTTGCTGCCAAAGTAGTTAATGCTTTCACATTTATTTTTTTATTTCTTTCATTTTCATACAAAGAAGATTGCATTTTTAATATTCTAATCATTTGTGCTGCATCGCCTTGAGCACCAGCCAAACCAAAAACAATTTGTTTAGTTATTGGGAAGACTTTTTGTGTTTCTAATTCAATCGCCATATATCCTAAAGTACTTTGCTGATCTGAAGCAACAATTACAAAATCATTTGTTCTTAATCCCACAACAGTAGTACCGCTTTTCAAAGTTGCGTATTTACTCTCTTGGCCACCCAAAAATACTCCCCTCTCTTTTAATTAGAATATTAAAAATTAGATATATAATTTGGAACCATCTTGTTTTTAAATGTTACCCTGCGCCACACACCCATTAACTCCTGCCAGCCCTTGAAAAACTTTACAAGTTTTATTAGACCTAAGTATTTCTTTGCCTTTGAATGGCTTGCGTTAGCAAGAGCTTCTGAGGTATATGTTTATGACGAGTTATCGGAATAAACTCTGCCTTTGAATGGCTTGCGTTAGCAAGAGCTTCTGAGGTATATGTTTATGACGAGTTATCGGAATAAACTCTGCCTCTGAATGGCTCATGAAGATGAGAGCTTTTGAGTTATATGAAGTATCTTACAGATACTTCTTTCTCTTCTGAATTTTTTCCATATATTTGATTACTTCTGGAGATTCTTTTTGATACTCTTTTTCAAACACAGCCCAATATTTGAGGCCAAAATCAGCAACAGTGATTTCTCTCAAAACCTCTAAATCAGTAGCTTTATCTTCTAATTTTGTTGAAACAAAGCTTAAACCAAAATCTATGAAATAAGGAATTTTTCTGTGGGGATCAAAAAGGATATTACAAAGAGTTAAATCGCCATGAATAATATTGTTTCTGTGCAATTTAAATACATCATTAGCAATATTTTTCAATATTGTAGGGTTTGATTTTACAATAGATTTTGCCTCAATATAGGGGATGTATTCCATTAAGATATTGTAATTATCAGAATAATAAACAAATGGACAATTAACCTTTGCATTTTTTGCCAAGCTTAAATTTCTAACTTCGCTTTTAATTCTTCTGCTCAAAATAGATTTGTCTAATTCTTTAGCTCTGTACAATTTAGGAATTCGCTTTTTTAAAATATATTTCTTCCCAAATATTTTTGAAAAAAATATTTTGGCTTCTGCGCCTTCTGCAATAAAATTAGTTTTCATGTTATCCCTTTTACTCAGGGCAGAAAACAAAAAGTAAATCTTCACTTAATTGCAAAGAGTATTCTACATTTGACATTCTTGAAGAGAAATCTTTTTGATCAACATTAGAATACTGACCCTTAACCAATTCAAAGTACTGCTTTGCACTTTCTAAGCTTTCTTTTGCCTCTTTAAGATTTTGTTTCATATCTTTTGCGTCTTTAGTACATTTATATGAATAATTGTCACCAGTACCTAGTTTGCCTGCTAACTCTTTTGCAGTACCTGCTGCTAGCCAATATTTTGCTTCAAACTCTAATCTCTTTTTATCCTCATCTTTTGCCTGACCAGCTAGCTTAGACAGATCTTGTGAAAATAGCAAAATCTTTTCAGGAGGTGCAGAATCGCCAATTGTGTATTTCAATTTGAGTTTATCTATCTTTGCACCTATACTAGAAGTATTTAAGTTATAAACATAAAAAATAGCTGCCAAAAGAACAATTATCAACACCAAAGCGCCAAACTTAGACATTCATACCACACTAAAATATACACAAATATATATATAAAGGTTACGTGCCTCTTTAAATAGAATGTTCTCAGAGCTTATTCAGTTAGTTGTTCTGTTTTTTGTAATTGTTGACCCTTTTATGAGTATGGGTATATTTTACAGTGCAACACAAACTTTAAAGGATAAAGAAAGGCACAAAATTGCTTTGATTGCAGTAGGTGTTGCTGTAATATTATCTAGCCTTTTTTTAGTATTTGGTATGGGTGTTCTAAATGTACTGCATTTAAAACTTGGGGATTTTCAAATTGCTGGCGGAATCATATTAGCTCTTTTAGGAATACAAATGGCAATTGGCCATGCAGGAAAAGAAACAAACAAATTCTCACACCAAAACGCAAGAGCAATAGCTGCAGTAATTGGCACACCTTTGTTAACTGGGCCTGCAACAATAACAACAATAATTATTTCAACATCAAAGTTTGGGATATTAAGTACTGGCCCGGCTTTGGCAATTGTTTTTGTTTTTACTCTTTTACTTCTTTATTTCGCACCAAAGATTACAAAGATTTTGGGCCCAAACATTACCCAAGTTATAACAACACTTTTGGGAATGGTCACTTTGGCATATGGTGTAGTTTACATCAAAGCAGGTCTATTACTTTAGACAGCAAAATTTTGTGTAATGCTAGGGTACAACACTAAACGTATATTTTTATATGCTACGAAGGTGTAACACTAACAGTAATTTTATATATTGAATGAACTTATTTTCATTATTGTGATATTATGTTGATTGCTGGTATTGATGAAGCAGGAAGAGGTCCTGTTTTAGGGCCGATGGTAATGGCTATTTATGTAATTGATTCATCAAAAAATAATGAATTAAAAAAGATAGGCGTAAAAGACTCTAAATTATTAACTAAAAGGCAGAGGGATATTTTTTATAAAAAAATAAAAAAGATTGCAAAAGAATATCACAGTATACAGATTTCTGCAAATGAAATTGACAAACAAAGAGAAAAAGATTCTTTAAATTATATTGAAATAAAAATGGCTGTAAAACTAATTAACAAATTAAAACATAGACCTGAATATATTTACGTAGACTGTCCACAAACAAGCACAGAAAAATACAAAGACAAATTATATTCTTTAATTGATTATGACACAAAATTGATTGTTGAAAACAAAGCAGATGTAAATTATTTAGTTGTTGGTGCAGCAAGCATAATTGCAAAGGTCGAAAGGGACAAAGAGTTGTGGAAGTATGAAAAAGATTTGGGTTTCAAAATTGGCTGCGGCTATCCTCATGACGAAATCACAATAAAAGCAATAAAAGAAATAGAAAAAACAAGGCCAGAAATAATAAGAAAAAGCTGGCAAACATATATTGATATAAAAAATAAGGAAAAACAAAATAAATTATTTTAATAATTCAATCAATTCTTCAAGAGTCAAATCTATTTGCCGCATAATTGCTCTTAGTGTCCCTTTTGCAATTACTTTGTGATTTGGAACAGTAACTCTAGTATATGGTTCTATGTTTAATCTTAGAATAATGTGACTTCCAGTTTGATGATCCATTTCAAAATTCAATTTAATTAAGGCTTTAACTAAATCTCTGCCAGAAATAATTGGTAGTTTTATACAGTCACAGGAATTAAACCTATAGTTTGCCTAAAAATAAGATTTGTTTTTTCTTCGGGATGTTTGTCTAAACTTTCTAAATAGCCTTTTATTGCGTCCTTTATATTCAAAAGGGCTTCATCTTTCGTGTATCCTTGACTGATACAACCCTGCAATTCAACACATTCAGCAATAAATACATTGTCTTCATCTTTATACACTAATATAGAGTAATTCAAGCAATCACCAATATAATTAGATACAAAGAATTAATAAAGTCATATCTAAATGTTCAGATATAAATGCGATACCTTTATATGTGCTGGTCTGATTCTAGACCAACTTGTGAAGACAAAGTTAGTTTTTATCTATTTTGACTCTTGACTAAATTCTTTAAAACATCTTTGTATAATGTTGAGGGTATTGATTTTCCTTGTTTAGGAGGACAATAACAATTAAATGTTCCTGCTCTTTTATAGTTTTCTGATTTTTTCCAAATTTTTTCTAATGACGTTTTCCAAATATTCCCAAATACAGTAACATCATCACCTGGGCATCTTAATACTATGCCAGTTAAAGTGACATACATTCCACAAGCAATTTGATTACATCCCATTACGCCAGCATATGATGATATACCATCCTGTTTTAATTGATCAATTGTATTAATTCCTTTCTTAATATTCCATTTGTAAATTTTAGTATATAGTTTCACCAGATCTTTTTTATTTGGAGTTATCTTTTTCCAATTCTTCTCATTAGAACATCTTCCAGAAATCATTGTAGGAGTTATTATAGTTGCAAAATTTCGTATTCTTGCCCATTTATAAATTTCAAAACTATTTTTATAACTTGGTTTTGTCAGAGGCAATATACACAAACACAATCTAGTTGGATTTGTTTTATTAAATCCAGCATCAACTAATAATTTTAGGGCTATATTTCTTTTCAAAGTATAACCTTTAACATTTCTTACCATTGTATCTTGAATATCAGTATCAAAAAAATTGAATCCTAATAAAATAGTTGTATTTAATTTTTTTAATTCTTTAACTAATTCTTTTCCAGTATTTATACCATAATGTGAATTCCATTTTTTTGCTAATTTATCATCACCAATTACAGTTCCTTTTGTAAATATAATTGGAATTATTTTTTCTGAATGTAAAAATCTTAAAAATTCAATAATTCTTTTGTTTTCAAAAGGTTCGCCAGCACCTAAAAACTTCACTGATTTTAAACCTAATTTTTTTGCATCTTTTATTACTTTCACAATATCATCATATTGCATTATTTTAGTTTTCCCAAAATCTACTCTATTGTTTTTTCTAAAACAATGTGGACAATTTAAACTACAATAGTTCCCAAAATCAATATCCAAAGTCAATATCTTGTCCTTATTCTCTTTTATTACTTTTTCAGAAAAAACCCAGCCATTTGCAGTATTAATAAAATCTTTAGGAAACCTGCCCTTAAAGATAATAGGTATCTTAGGACTTATTTTCATCTACATCTCCATTATACTATTCTTAATCTTTTTGTTTCTAAAGCTTTTATTTGTTCTTCTAAATTAAAATAATCTGCAGTTGTATTTGGCAATAATTTCAATGCACGCCTAGCAATTGCCAATAAAGGTCTAACTCTTCTAACTTTATAAGCATCAGGCAAACCATGCAAATATCGTTCAACATGCAAAGCCCAGTTTACTAATTCTTTTGGCTTGTCCAAAGGATATTGCATAACTATTCTTCTGTGTAAATCGTCCAGTTCTCTCATTCTTTCAGTTTGTTGTCTTCGAATTTTCAGGCTTCTTTTGGGCTTTCCTTTAGATACTAATTTTCCAGCTCCAAAATCAACATGAAACACTGTTGTTCTTCTCTTTGTTGGTCCAACCATAAATATCACTCTTTATTTTCATCATTTTCTTCTTTCTTTTTTGTGAAGGTTTGTGAACCCAGCATCAATATACGGAAGTAATTATTCATTATTGTTTTGTGATCATACAGGTATTCTTGGTTTGCAATGTCAACTAATGACAATAAAACTAATTCGTAATGTGTTGAAACGGCATCTTTTTGAAATGAGCTTTCAACATCCTGTATGGCTTTTGATTCTTTAGATTTTAAAGACATACTGGCATTAAACTCTTGCACTAATTTTTCTGCATGCTCTTGCAGAATATCCAAATGGGCAATATAATAAACACCTATTGTTCGTTCAGGATATTTTCTGTCTAAAGCATCATAAACACCTAACATAGCATTAGGAATTATATTAAAACCTGTCTTTTCTTGTATTGCTTTAATACAGGATACTTTTAATAATTCATTTTCTTTAAGGCTAGCCTCGGGAATACTATACCGTCCATTTAAATGCTTTAAAAGTAACAGATTATTATTAATATTGATTATACATCCACTAGTTATTTTCATTACATCGCCTCACCTTTAATAGATACAAAATCTACACACTAAGCAGCATATTTTTATATACTGCTAAGGTATAAATTCCAATACATAATCAATATACAATTTTTACGTATAAATTGTACTGTTTAATGGGCATTATTTATGACTTCTGTCATAAACACTCAACTCGCATTCTATTGGGCAATCTTCAGTTTCGTTTCCAACATTGCACAAAACACCAATATCTACAATATTATCCTTTGTAAAAGAAAAATAATTCACATTGTTTGGATCATTGCTAACAACATCACCAGTATTCAAAGTATTAACTAAAGTTATGCAATCTGTTGCCAAACCAGTCTGCTCAGCCAAGGCTTTCTTTGACAAGATATTCCCCGAAGCAAAAGAATAATCATCTATTTTATATTCACTGCCTGTTGGGTTTTTCATTGCCATTTTTATTTTATTTGAAAAAACCTCAGAACTCAAATACGTTTTCTGGTTGTTCATTACTAATATAATAGAATATATAATACCCAATATTGCCAAACCAATAACTGCACCAATCAGAAGCTTAAAAACACTTCCTGCTTGTCCTTTAGAATTAAACACCCTATTCCTCACAAATTTTAAATCCTAAATTTTAATTATCGTTTAGTTTGTTTTGCGTAATACCCGCCTGTTTTTTTACTTCCTTTTCTTTCAATTAATTTTTTATCCATTAAAGTTTTTATTTGTTTTTCAATAGTATCAATTGGTCTTTTTAACTTTTTAGAAATTTGATTTGCCTGCATATTTGGATTCTTTTGAATAACAATCAACAGTTCATTTAATATACCAGATAACGTGCCAGTTAATCCGCCAGTTAATCCGCCAATTAATCCGCCAGTTAATCCGCCAGTTAATCCTTCGCTTTGCAAGGTTCTATAAAAAATTACTCTAAACCAATCTGAACTAATTTCAAAGTCTAAAACTGTTCCGTAATCAGAACACAACTTTTTCATTCTATTTATTCCTGAACCTACTTTTTCAACAAGATTTAACCTATAGCTTAGATCCATAATAATAGGATTTCTAGCAAGACTTATTTTTCCAAATTCTTTTTTATCAAAAAGCAAGTTTCCTGGATTTGATATTTCAACTCTATCAAGAAATATATCTATTTGAACATGTCCTTGCGAGAAATAATTTCTGTGTGCCATAGCATTAATTATTGCCTCTCTCAAAGCTTCCTCAGATAATTCAAACTTGTTTATTCTTTCTTTACCTTCAATAATAAAATTTGTATTTAATTTTGAAAGAACATAATTATAAACCCCATAATAATTAGAAATAAAATCTTCGTCAAATTCTTTTTTATCTAAAATATCCACTCTTTCTATGCCTTTATATAAAACACAAACAATTGAAGAATTTAGAAAAAAGGGTGTTATTTTATTACAAAAAAATAATACTCCCGCATTAGTAATTTTGTCGTCAGTCATCAAATTTAGGTTTTTCAATACGTGTGTTCTTGGCAAATCTTTTGATATTTTAGATTTTTCAAGAAATCTCAAAAATTTAGAATTATCAAAATCAGATTTGAATTTAAAATTATTATTTGTATTTATATCAAAAAATAATTGATTTTCTTTTTGAAAAAAGGTTCTAATCTCATCCCTCTTTAATTGTTGAGAGTTTGCACCCATTCTTAAATAAAAATGACCCTGAACAGTATATGGTTTGTTTTTCCCATTGGGAACATGGATTACTATTAAATTGTCTACGACTTCCACATTTACATTTGAAGACGGATCCATATTTCTAGCAATATCCTGAATTTTTGAAGAATCTAAATTACTTAATTTTGCGCCTATAATTTCGTTATTATCTTTAACACCAATTATTATTTTTCCGCCAGATGCATTTGCAAACGCACAAAAGGTCTTTCCAATATCGCTATTTAATTTTTCTTTTAGCTCTATAGTATAGCCTTCACCACTTTTTATTAATTCTAAAACTGCTTTTTTATTCATTTATTATCACTAAAATTTATGCACCTAAACCACCAAGCAAAAATGATGCCCCCAAAGATGCTAAAATAAACACAACAACAGCAACAGGAATCATATATGCAATATTCATTTTCATTTTTATTGGATTATCTGATTCTACTCTGCTAATAAAATAAACCAATCCCAAAACAACTAAAATCAAATTGATTGCCAAAATCAAATTAAATGCAAAAGGGCTTGCAATTGAACCTATTGCTGTTGGATCAATACTACCCATTAATTTAGAAGGATCTAAACCGCTCATCATTAATTTAGAAGGATCTAAACCGCTCATTGATGAACTTGCTAAAAGATTTGAATTTGATGATGCTGTTGGAATAGAACTTGATGACCCTAGCGAACTTAATGTCAAGATTACAACTTTCTGTATTGCAGAAACCATTCCTAAAACAGCGGGGGCAATTATTGATGCCATTGTCGTCATCATTTGTTTTACATCATCAGTTAGTTTCTGTACTGTTATTCTAATATCTTCAATATTTTTTAATTGGAGTGAAATAGATAAAATTGTTTTTGCAACTGTACCAACTCCTAATTGAGAGGAATCTGCAATTATTTTCATATTATTTTTAATCAATGTTGAGGGATTATTACGTAAAGAGCCAAAAAGAGGATCAAATAATGCTTGTTCCAAAGGCATACCTAATAAATTAATATTGTCAACTGTTTTTGCCAACAAATCTTGAGAAATTATTAAATCTGGAAAGAATTGCATTGTATCTTTCAGAGCAGTTTCTATTGGTTTGCCTTCGGACAATCTTGAAGCTAGAATAAACAAAATTTCTCTAAAGTTTTGCTCCATATCCATATAATGGTCTTGCACTTTTTTCTTGTAAACTGTCCCTAAATAACAATAAAGAGCAATGATTAAAGCGAGAATTAAAGCGAAGCCATATAAAATAAAATATGGTGTGGTGTCATGTTCTGGTTTTAAAGAGTATAAGAGTTTTTGCGTATCAACAACCCTTTGATAATCACTTGACCCTTTTTGATATTCTTTTCCAATTGCACTCATATAATTTTCTGCGAGCATATCAAAAGCCTGTTTAACGGTTTCTACCCGCGCCACGTTCAGCTTGCTTGCTATATAATCATCAAATTCCTGGCCATAGCTATCCCCAATTGTGGCTACTCCTTTTTTATT
>Ga0210017_1000241_pt1 | contig 44085 bp, 37 predicted proteins | sample CryGeyCG2014_020_FD_183966 | JGI IMG/M metagenome (GOLD analysis project Ga0210017, IMG submission 183966) | Groundwater microbial communities from aquifer - Crystal Geyser CG08_land_8/20/14_0.20 (SPAdes) (version 2) | ecosystem: Environmental > Aquatic > Deep subsurface > Groundwater | place... | reverse complement strand
TCTATCTTCAGGATAGTAGTAAGAGGTATCTGCTATCCACAATCCATTTACAGGTGTTTTAGCGTCTGGCAACGTTTGTAAAAACTCAGGCCCACAGATCGGTTGAGAATAACGATACCTATTGACTTTGATGTCGATAAAATTTTCTTCGGTAAGTTCTGCGTTCACTTTCATCAGATAACGCTTAACTTTGCTAACAAAAGCGTCATCTGATTCTTTAAATTTTGGATTACTGTAGGGCATATAAAACGGAATATAGACAATTGTGTCATCTAAAGGTCTTAGATTGCTGTATTCCACCAAACCAGGAATATCCATGTCATCATCATTCACATTAAGCCAGAAGTTTTCGGTTAATTGCTTGTTTAACTTCACAATCACACAAACCACTGCAATGTTTTTAATGGCTTGGAATTTTTCGATTATTTCGGTCGGTAAATCAGGAGCGATTTGAGGCACTAATGGAATTGGAATAGTACTGATGACTAAATCAAAAGATTCAAAACCGGCAGACGTTTCAATACCTGTAACTTTGTCATGTTCAATAACGATTTTATGGATTGGTTGGGTTAATTTAATCGTACCACCATTTTTTTCAATTGCGTCTGACATCGCAGTGAGCAACGTATTTGATCCGCCTTCCAAATAACCTAATTTTTCTTTAAATAAATTATATCGTGAACGACCAATTCTTCTAATTCTGCTCCATATCCATGCGGCAGAAAGTTCTGTTGAATATTCATAAAATTTGTAATCAAACAGTTTTTTCCAAAGCACATCATAAGCTTCTTTACCAACCCATTTTTTAATCCAAGACGTTGCTTCAACATTATCTAACGGCTTCCAGTCATTGCGTTTAGTGGATAAAAAGGCATGCAAACCATATCGAAATTTAGCGACTAAACTCAAGCCTGGAAACTTTAATAAAGCTATGGGATTGCCCCAAGGGCTGACTTTTCCATTCCAAAAAAATCCCATTTTGGTTTCTGTCCAATGCATTTTTTCAGATATTTTTAGTTCTTCTAAAACCTCAAGAAAAGCTTTGTCGGATATACAGTGAAAATGGTAGTAACGTTCAATTTGCAAACCACTAAAATCAAAACTGGCGGTCATGCCGCCAACACGATCATCTGCCTCAAATAGAACAGGAGCATAACCCTCTTTTGCCAATTGATAAGCAACAGCCAAGCCCATAGGCCCAGCTCCTAAAACGGCAATTTTTTTTGTTGCAGACATTAAAACTCCAAAATTATTTTGCTATAGGTAGGATCATTAAAGGTTTCGTACATCGCTTTTTCGAAGGGCGTTGAGTCCACTTCAAAAATGTCCCACCATGGAATTAACTCAAATTTATCATCCGCTACCAGTGCTTCTAGCTGCTGGGTTGTAAAGGGTGGATTTTTACTAAAAACTGCATAGAATTTCATAAGGCCGTAAAACACGCTGTAAGGAATTTTTATTATGGGCGTTTTCAAACCTTTGACACGTTTAATGGTCTTGATAATATCAATGTAATCCACTTCATCGCGTCCTGTGATATTAAACGCCTGATTCAATGGCTGCTTTTGAATGGCACTGATAATGATATTACAAAAGTCTTTTTCATACAGTGGTTGGCGCATATATCGACCATGCCCTGGAATTGGAAAAAACGGTACTTTTTCCATAAAACGGGATAACCACCCCAAATGCTTTCTGTCAAACCAGCCATACATTAATGTGGGTCTTAATATACATTGAGGAATACCTGAAGCCACGACCAACTTTTCTTGTTCTTTTTTAGTGTTAGTATAAAAATCTTCAGCGACGGAGTTCACCACAGATGAACTAATGTGCACTAAATAAGGAATGTTGTACTGTTTTATCACATCCAGAACATTTTTAGTTGACGTTACATTATTTCTAATAAATGGATCTATAGTCGGAGCACCAATTTGCGCTTGAAGCATCACAACAACATCCGCACCTTCAAATACCTCTTCCCATACAGCGTTTTTGTCGGCTAAATCGGCTTCTACTGCCAATATTTCTGGATGAAGTGATTTTAAGGTTTCTAAATTAGCGTGATGTTTATCAATCGCAATGATATTGGTATATCCTTGTTTTTTCAGTTGCACAATTAAGTTTTGTCCAACTAATCCCGCAGCCCCTGGAAGTACTATTTTTATATTTTTATCCACTGCTTACACCTACCCATTTGTATAGATAATCAGGCCAAAAGCCAATGCCCATAATCCAATTGTTATCTTTAAAAACTTATCTTTTAAAACTACTTTTGTAGGAGATCCTGAGTCATTTTCAACGAAGGTGATTTGCATATAACGCATGATCCCAACAATAACAAAAATAACAGTCAAATATAAGTAGTCAGTACCTAATCTTGCTTGAACAGTGTCGGATATGGTGTAAAAGATATAAGCGACAATGACAACACTGGACATAATCACCATCGCAGCATTCACAAACTCAAGGTTATAGCCATCAATATTCTTGCGCGTTTTTAAACCTTGAGTTGACAGCAGTACATCATCTCTACGTTTTGCTAAAGCTAAAAATAATGCTAATAAAAACGTGATTAAAATAATCCACATTGAAGGCGGCGTTTCAATCACGGCCGCACCTGCAAGAACCCTCAGAACGAACCCAAAAGAGATAATTGAAATATCTAAAATAGATACGTGCTTTAAACCCAATGAATAAAAAATATTCAGCAAAATATAGGTCGTAACAATATAAAACAAAACTTCAGACAGCCAAAAAGAACCCAACAAGCCAATGCTTGCAAGCCCTATAAACAATAGCCAAGCCTGAGTAATAGATATCCTACCGCTGGCAATCGGACGATTACACTTTGTTGGATGCGCTCTATCTTCCTGAATATCCTTTAGGTCATTCAAAACATAAATAGCACTGGCGGTAATTGAAAACAGTACAAAAGCAATCAAACCGTTTATCAATGCGTTTTCTTGAAGGATAGCACCAGCAAAAAAAATAGGTGCAAGCACAAACAAGTTTTTTACATATTGATGCGGCCGCATCAATTTTATTAGATCATTCATCATAAATCCCGTGATTAAGATTGCCCTAAACGTTCACGCTGATAACTGCCATCTTGGACATGCTGACACCACGCTTGATTATCTAAATACCATTGCACGGTTTTTTTGATGCCACTTTCAAAAGTTTCTAAAGGTGCCCAGCCCAATTCCTTTTTGATTTTACTGGCGTCGATTGCGTAGCGCATATCATGCCCGGGGCGGTCTGTTACATAGATAATTTGTTGCTCGTATTTTTCTGCTTTGGGTTTAACTTCATCCAAAATCGCGCAAATGGTTTTGACGACTTCTAAATTTTGTTTTTCATTGTGTCCGCCAATATTGTAGGTTTCTCCTACTTTGCCTTGGGTGGCAACCACGACTAAGGCACGGGCATGGTCTTCTACATAAAGCCAGTCACGGATTTGATTGCCTTTGCCGTAAACTGGCAAGGGTTTACCTTCTAGTGCATTCAGAATAACCAAAGGTATTAACTTTTCAGGGAAGTGATAAGGGCCATAATTGTTTGAACAATTGGTCACCAGTGTAGGCAATTTATAGGTTCTTTGCCAAGCGCGTACTAAATGATCCGACCCTGCTTTTGAGGCTGAATAGGGCGAGCTGGGCGCATAGGGTGTTTGCTCGGTAAACAGGGGTAAGTCTAAATCATGGATTGCCGCGTCGCTGCGCTCCTCGCAATGACCTTGATCTATATAGTCAGGATGAGGTAAGTCGCCGTAAACTTCATCAGTTGAGATGTGGTGAAACTTGAAGCTGGATTTTTTGTCTCCTTCCAGTGTATTCCAATAAGCTCTGGCTTGCTCTAGGAGGGTGTAAGTGCCAACAATGTTGGTTTGAATAAATTCGCCTGGACCATCTATCGAACGATCGACATGAGATTCCGCAGCTAAATGCATCACAATATCGGGCTGATGTGTATTAAAAACCCGCTTTAATTCCGCCGCATCACAAATATCCACTTGTTCAAAAGCGTAGCGCGGGTTTCGGTCAACAGTTTTTAGAGATTCTAAATTACCCGCATAGGTGAGTTTATCGACATTGACGACACTGTGCTGCGTGTCGTTGATTAGGTGGCGCACCACGGCAGAACCGATAAAGCCGGCACCGCCAGTGACGAGGATTTTGAATGATGGACTATGAATATTGGATGTCATTTTTATCAACTTTAAGGAATTAAACTATTTTTTTATCATACAAATAACTCAGCATATTATTTGCAAAAGCAATCAAATTAACTTCATATGCCTGAGCCATTTTATTTCTCAATTGCCGGACCTGAATCCATTCTTCAACAGAATTCAAGAAACCCAGCTTTTCTGCCTTGTCTAGGTTATCAATGGCAGCCTTGGTCGGCTCTTGCAGAGCAGCTAAACAGGCGGGTAACAATTTATCGCCAACGGTGTCTTGTAGACGACAAAATCGACTGGTATAAGCCTCTAATGTTTGCGCAAAAGCGCAATTATTCTCAATCGATAAAATTTTGACATCAAATTGACCATCACCAAACACTTGTTGTGAAGAATATTGCAGATTAAAAATTTCTTTAGAAAAAATTCTTTTTAAAAACTTGAGTCTTTCAATATCCGCTGGACTCATAACAAAACCCCTGTCTCATTGGCAATTTGATGAATCTCTTGCCTCTCAAGATTAGGCGCATCTATCACAACATCTACCTTACGCCCTAAACACACTCGATATATTTTTGCGACCAGCAACGATGACAACTGAACGGGTTTCTCGACGACACAAGGGCTTAGAACAAGCAAGTCTATTTCTCCGCCCTTTTTCACATCAGAAACTCTTGAGCCAAATAACTTAACTTGAGCCTGATCACCAAAAACATCCTTGACGGTTTGTTTTATAACCTGTATTTGTTGCGGGTTTAATCTCATTATAAATAGAGTTCCAAACATTTAAGTGCGGTTTTAAACGAGCCACATCGGTATGGAATTGTAATTGAAAAATCTTGTTTTATTTTGACTTTATTCATTTGACTACTTACGGCTCTGGTAAGTTTCTTTTAATTTGGCATAAATTTGAAAAAGCTCAATTCTGGCCATAAACACAGCGTTTAAAACCTGAGCCATCAGCTCTGGAGAATCATCATATTCATGCGAAACTGCATTACGAATTTCTCTAAGGCTTTGCCATTGTGCAGTCGAATGAATCAAATTGAGCTTCTCTAACTTATTTAAGAGATCAATAAATGGTAATCCTTCAACATCCTCTTCAAGCAATTCTAAAATTGCCTTGAAAAAGCGCTGCCCGATGGCATCCTGCAACTTGGCAAATCTAAATAGAAATTGATCTATATGACTGATATCTTCTTCATCTAACAACAAATAACTCTGCTCCGTTAGGGGTAATTTGTTCTCAATTTTATGAAATGCAGAGTTCATTCTTTGCTGATGTTTGTCACACTCAGCAATGAGTCTTTTGAGCTTTATTAAAGTTAATTCCGCCATAGCGTAACACCTGTATTTTCAATTTCTCTTTTTAAATCAGAACTCGCAAAAGGTGCCAAAACCAAATCCACTTTTTGATCACCAATCTGACTTTTAAGTTCAACCAAAAATGCAACCTTTTTGGCAAATAAATCTTCAAACATTAGAGCAGGATCTATATAAATATCAATATCTCCGCCCTTTTTAGTATCATCCAACCGGCTTCCAAATAATATTACACGACCTTGCACAAAAACCTTATCAAAAGCATTCTTTATTGCTTCAATTTGTTTTTGAGATAATCGCATTTTTTACGACTCCAAACAGTTCAGTGCAATTTTTAGAGAATCACGCCAATAAGGAATTGTAATCAAATAATCCTGTTTAATTTTGGCTTTATTCATCAGACTGTAATGCGGGCGTTTGGCTGGAGTTGGGTAATCTTTGGTTTCTATTGGGTTGACTTTACAACGGGTGCCGCTCATCTCAAAAATAGCTTTGGCAAAATCGTACCAACTGCAAACGCCCTCATTCGAATAATGATAAACCTGCGTTTGATTCAGCTGTTCTGGCTGACTTAACAAAGCCAAAATCGCCTGGGCGAGATCCGTTGCATAGGTGGGCGACCCCACTTGATCATAAATCACATTTAAACTGTCTCGCTCAGCCCCTAAACGCAACATGGTTTTCACAAAGTTATTGCCAAATTCGGAATACACCCAGCTGGTACGAATAATCGCACCTTTGGGATTAACCGCCTGCATGGCTTGCTCGCCTTTTAGTTTGGTGATCCCATAAACCCCTTGGGGGTCTACTGGATCGGTTTCGATGTAGGGGTTGTAATTTTTGCCGTCAAACACATAGTCGGTACTGATGTGTATGAGTGTGGCTCGGCGCTGGTTGCAGATTTGGGCAAGTTGCTCTACTGCTAGATGATTAATAGCATCGGCAAGTTCAGGCTCTGACTCGGCTTTGTCTACAGCGGTATAGGCAGCGCAATTAATAATGATATCGAAGGCAATATTCTCAAGGGCGTTTGCCAGGGTTGCTGGCTGACTTAAATCCAGTTGCTCTCGACCCAAAAAGATAAAATCGAACTGCGGATAATCTTTGGCAATCTTGGCCAAGCTTTGACCAAGCTGGCCGTTTTGGCCAGTCACTAGAATGTTCAGTTTAGGCATAATAATCGACACCAAACTCAAAACAAGTGCCTAAATCAACCAGGCCTGGTTGTTTTTGGTCTTTTTCTGAGAGTTTTAACAGGTCTTTTGCGAGCATCCAATCGATATTTAGGGCTGGGTCGTCAAAGGCCAAACCACGATCGCATTCGGGAGAATAGTAGTTATCCACTTTATAGGCAAAGATAGCGGTGTCAGAAAGCACCAAAAATCCGTGGGCAAAGCCGCGGGGAATAAAGAGTTGATGTTTATTGGTTTCATTGAGCAATATCGCCACATGCTGACCAAAAGTTGGGCTACCTTGACGAATATCCACGGCAACATCGAGCACTTCCCCTTCAATGACGCGCACCAGTTTACTTTGTGCAAAAGGAGGTAATTGAAAATGCAGACCTCTTAAAACACCTTTAATAGATTTGGATTCATTATCTTGACAGAAATTGACCTGATAGCCGAGTGCTTCTTCAAATTGATCTTGACGAAAGGTTTCGACAAAATATCCACGATGATCACCGTGGACTTTGGGTTGAATCAAAATAACATCGGGAATAGCTTGAGGGATAAACTGCATTTAGATAGCTCCTTCCTCGGCTCTTTTGAGTAGGTATTGACCATATTGATTCTTTTTAAGCGGTTGCGCTAATTCAATCAACCGTTCTTTATTGATATAGCCCATTTCATAGGCGATTTCTTCTAAACAGGCCACTTTTAGACCTTGGCGTTTTTCAATGGTTTCGATAAAAGCAGAGGCTTCTAGCAGAGACTCGTGCGTGCCTGTATCTAACCAGGCATAACCTCTTCCCATGGTTTCTAGCTTGAGACGTCCTTCTGAAAGATACATTTGGTTAATAGTGGTTATTTCCAATTCACCACGGTGTGAAGGTTTCACCTGCTTGGCTTTTTCGACGACATCATTAGGATAAAAATAAAGCCCGGTAACGGCGTAGTTGGATTTTGGCTGTATTGGTTTTTCTTCAAGACTAATCACTGTTCCAGATTTATCAAACTCAGCCACCCCATATCGTTCCGGGTCATTTACATGATAACCAAAAACAGTAGCAAAATTATTTTGTGCATTGATAACAGAGGATTCAAGCAGCTGAGTTAGGTCGTGGCCATAGTAGATATTGTCTCCTAGGATAAGACAGACATCATCATCGGCTATAAACTCTTCACCCAGAAGAAAGGCTTGCGCCAATCCGTCTGGACTGGGCTGTATGGCATATTCTAGCTGTATACCTAAATCGGAACCATTACCCAATAGGCGTTTAAAACTTATTTGGTCTTCTGGGGTGGTGATAATCAAAATTTCTTTTATACCTGCAAGCATTAGCACAGATAGTGGATAGTAAACCATTGGCTTGTCATAGATGGGTACCAACTGCTTGGAAACACCTTTGGTAATCGGATATAAACGCGTTCCCGAGCCGCCGGCTAAAACAATCCCTTTCATTTTGAAACTACTCCTTTTTTCATTCCACCGTAACAGATTTCGCTAAGTTTCTAGGCTGATCAACATCCGTTCCTTTAATCAATGCCACGTGATAGCTTAACAGTTGTAGCGGAATATTGAACACAATGGGCGCGGTGATTCTGCCAACATTGGATGTCGCTTTCACGATATCAAACCCTTCACTTGAACCGACATTAGCGGCTTCATCTTCAAACACAATCATTTTGCCGCCACGCGCTTTGACTTCTTGTAAATTGGATTTAAGCTTTTCCAATAAACCATCATGCGGTGCAATAGCGATAACGGGCATATTTTCATCAATCAGGGCTAAAGGGCCGTGCTTGAGTTCTCCCGCAGGATAGGCTTCTGCGTGAATATAGCTAATTTCTTTAAGTTTTAATGCCCCTTCCATCGCAATCGGATACATAGTGCCACGCCCTAAAAATAAAGCACTGGTTTTGTCTGCGAATTCATTCGCAATCACTTTAATTTCATTCTCATGAGACAAGGCATTACTGACCAGGCCTGGTAGTTTTTGCAGCCCAAGAACGATTCTACGCTCTTGGGTTTCCGACATTCGCCCTAGCGTTTTCCCTAAAGCCGTTACCAACAATGCCAACCCAACTAACTGGGTGGTAAAGGCTTTGGTTGAAGCCACGCCAATTTCTGGCCCCGCCTGCGTCAAAAAAGTTAAATCGGATTCACGCGTCAAACTCGACTCAGGCACATTACAGATTGTTAAGGTCGGCAAGTTTAAAGTGGCATCTTGTCGCCGTAATTGCTTAACCTGTTGAAGGGCTGCAAGGGTATCGGCCGTTTCCCCTGACTGACTAATCGTGACCAACAAGGTATTGTTACGCACGACAGGATTGCGGTAGCGATATTCACTCGCCACTTCTACTTGACAAGGAATCCCAACAATATCTTCAAACCAGTATTTCGCTACCATCCCTGCGTGATAGCTGGTTCCACAGGCAATAATTTGTACCTGTTCAATGGTCGAAAATAACACCTCCGCTTCATACCCAAAACTGGAAACCAAAACATGTTCTTGAGTAATGCGGCCTTCCAACGTATCGACAACCGCTTGCGGCTGCTCAAAAATTTCTTTATGCATATAGTGGCGATGCTCGCCCAATTCTATAGAATGCATACTCACTGTTGATTGTTTGATGGGTCTTTCTACCGTTTCGCCTGCAGCATTATAAATCGTTAGGCTGGCACGGGTCATTTCAGCAACATCCCCTTCTTCCAAAAAGATAAAACTTTGGGTCACGGGTAGCAAAGCAGAAACATCCGACGCAATAAAATACTCCCCTATTCCAACGCCAATCACCAGCGGACTGCCCTTACGTGCTGCAACCAAGGTATCCGGGTCATGAATCGACATCACCCCAATAGCATAAGCGCCATCAAACTGTTGAATCGCATTCTGCACTGCGTTTAATAGCAGATGCGACGTTGAATTTTTCGCATCAATCAAACGCTGTAAAGATTCATGTAATGCATGGGCGACCACTTCAGTATCCGTCTCTGACGTAAAACGATAGCCTGAAGCCAATTGCTGTTGTTTTAAGGTTTGATAGTTTTCGATAATGCCATTATGAACCACTGCCACTTGATTATTACAGATATGAGGGTGGGCATTATTTTCAGCGGGTGCTCCATGCGTAGCCCATCGAGTATGGGCAATACCAATTGTTCCGGCAAGGGTTTGCGGATTGAGATCAATCTTTTCCGCTAAATTTTTAATCTTGCCGAGCGCTCGCGTTCGTTGAATCGTATGACTGGCATCCAAAACCGCTACACCAGAGGAATCATACCCCCGATATTCCAGTCTTCTTAAACCTTCCAATAATATTGGAACAATATTTCGTTCCGCAATACCGCCAACAATTCCGCACATAAATGAAGGACTCTTTACTTTCAAACTAAAAAATTTAGCGGGTATCTTACCGCATTCTGAAGGAAAATTCCTGTTACAAATTAGGTTTATTTAAAAATTCAAGTTTTGCAAAATACTTTTCGCTCACTGACTAACTACCGAGCCTAAGTAAATGCATTGGAATGACGAGAGGTATGGATTGCCACGTCGCTGCGCTCCTCGCAATGACAGGAAATAGGGTCATTGCGAGCCGCCCCACCGTCATTGCGAGCCGCCCCACCGTCATTGCGAGCCGAAGGCGAAGCAATCCATCTAGCGTCCGGCACTGCCTGAAATATGGATTGCCACGTCGCTTTGCTCCTCGCAATGACAGGGGGGGGTGTGGATTGCCACGTCGCTTTGCTCCTCGCAATGACAGGAATTAGGGTCATTGCGAGTCCCCACCGTCATTGCGAGCCGCCCCACCGTCATTGCGAGCACCCTACCGTCATTGCGAGCCGAAGGCGAAGCAATCCATCTAGCGTCCGGCACTGCTTGAAATATGGATTGCCACGTCGCTTTGCTCCTCGCAATGACGGGGTGGGTATGGATTGCCACGTCGCTTTGCTCCTCGCAATGACAGGAATTAGGGTCATTGCGAGTCCCCACCGTCATTGCGAGCCGAAGGCGAAGCAATCCATCTAGCGTCCGGCACTGCCTGAAATATGGATTGCCACGTCGCTTTGCTCCTCGCAATGACAGGGTAGGGGTGGATTGCCACGTCGCTGCGCTCCTCGCAATGACAGGGTGGGGGTGGATTGCCACGTCGCTTTGCTCCTCGCAATGACGGGAATTAGGGTCTTTGCGAGCCGAAGGCGAAGCAATCCATTTACCGGTAATTTAAATGGATTTAAGCGTCAAGGTTCGCTCATAAACCGCTTTCTTTTTAACGTCTTGCCATTGCGATACAATTTCAGCAATCTGCTTGACTGGCAGGCCTTGTTTTAATAAGACCAAGATTGCCGAATCAATCTTTTCACCCAACTCACTTTTTGACTTTTCCGAGTCATTGGCGGAGTCACCTTTTACCATCAACACAAACTCTCCCCGAACCTTACTCGGGTGCGCGTTAAAATACTGCAAAATTTCGCTCACCGTCCCCCTTTGAAACTGCTCAAACTGTTTGGTAATTTCCTTAGCCACCACCATTTGTTTATCGTCACCAAAAGCCGCTTGAAAACTGGCCAAACTGTCCAATAACCGATGAGGCGACTCATAAAACACCAAGGTTCTAGGTTCATTGCACAAGGCTTCTAAGGCCAATAAGCGTTTGTTTTTTTTAGCGGGTAAAAACCCTTCAAATGCAAATCGATCCGTCGGCAAACCCGCCGCACACAACGCACTGACAAAAGCAGAAGCCCCCGGAATCGGCACCACCCGAATGCCTTCTTGACGCAATAAATTCACCAAATGATAACCGGGATCACTGATCAATGGCGTACCGGCATCAGAAATCAACGCCCCTTTTTCGCCCCTTTTCAATTTTTGTAATAATTCATGCCGACGATCCATTTCATTATGATCATGCAAACTCAACATCGGCTTATGCAACGCATAATGCTGCAACAATCGTTTTGAATGACGCGTATCTTCAGCCGCAACCCAGTCTACAGCAGCCAAAACATCCAGCGCTCGCAAGGTAATATCTTTTAAATTGCCAATCGGTGTGGCAACAATATAAAGTACCCCACCTTCAGCATCATTATTTAAGTCAATGGTTTCTGAGCATCCATCCGAACCCGAATTCATATTATTTTTTTGCATGATTTTCTCTCATCAATTCAATACCAACTTTGGGTCATTTATCGTTATAATGACCTGCATCAGTGACTTCACTATTCTATACACATGGTTTCAAATGTATCAATCCATTGCCACAATTATCATTTTATGCAGTTTTTTAGGGCTATCCGCCTGTAGCACGGCCCCTAAGCCCGTACCGTCGCAGTCCGAAATACCTGCAACAGAAATAGAACCCCCTAAGATTTCTGAAAAAGAATCCCAGAAACACCAAATAGCCACCCTTGAACGCAAGGCCTTACTGGCTAAAAAGACCCAGGTCTGGGCAGAATTTATCCAGTTCAGTCAACAATTATGGCACCTCAGCGATGAAGATAACCAAGCCGCTATCGAGTTTCAAATTTGGCACAGCTTAAAACACCTCCCCGCATCAACACTAATAGAACTCGCTGAACAATCTCCAACGCTTGCCAACTGGACGACGTTTGCCGAAATCACTCAACAGCACCCCATCTGGCAAAAACAGCGCCTAAAAGACTGGCAAGACTTTAGCCTTGATGACCCAACAGCGCTATATAATTATCATCTGTTACCTGCCTTATTAACCCAACTCAACCACAGAAACCCCGTCACCCGGATTGCCATCCTGCTCCCTTTTACAGGACAATATGCCGGCATCAGCCATCAAATTCGCAACGGCATTTTGAAAAACCATTTTCAACAACTCAAACACCAAAAATCGGCACTCGAATTTGATTTTTACGACAGTAGCGACCTCACACAAATTCAATCGCTATATCAAACTGCTATGGCGCAAGGCGCTGAATGGGTTATCGGACCTTTACGCAAAACTGCCATAGAGCAGCTCACGCCTCTCGCGCCCAAAAATGTGCTGGCGCTCAACCAAGTTGATCTCCCATCGATTTGGCAATTCAATTTCAAGTCGGAATCTGAGGCGCATCAAATCAACCAACAGCTCTGCCATCAAAACTTTCAACGTATTGGTATTTTAAGCAGCACCATGGATGCCGACACACGGCTGGCGCAGGATATTTTATTTGGTTGGCATCAACAAAGCCAAAACCGCAATCAAACCGCCATCTTAAAAACCTATCCGGCTCGCAACCCCAATTTGCGCCAAGCGCTGGGCAGTTTAATCAACGAAAAACAAAGCCAAGAACGCAATAACAATTTACGCTGGCTATTTGGTCAAAACCTGCAATTTACTCCAAGATTGCGCCAAGATTTAGACGCCATCGTATTAGTTGGAAATGAACGAAGATTGGCCGTTTTTAAACCCCAATTTGAATTTTTTGACCTCAATCTGCCAACTTATGGCACATCCAAAATTACCCCTTCACAACTGTTTCAAACACCTCTCAACCCAGACCTGGCCGGGCTTATTTTTCCAACCCTTCCAGCTGCAATTCTCCCGGTTAGTGTCGAAACCGCGTTTGAAGCCTATGGCTGGGACAGCCTAACCCTAGTTCAAAACCTAAATCGGCTAGACTCGGGGCTTTGTTTAAATAACGGCGTCACCGGGCGTCTGAAAATACAAGATCGCGAAGTTGACCATCTGTTCATTTGGGCGCGCTACAATGCGCGTGGCCAAGCCGTACCGCTACACCTTCCCAACCCATCCGGCACACCTTAACCATCATGTCCAAGCTCAGCCACCAAACCGGGCAGCAAAAAGAACAGCTAGCCGCTCAGTGGCTTCAACAACAAGGCATTCAACTGCTTGAGCAGAACTTTCGCATTAAAGGCGGTGAAATCGACCTAATTGGATTGGATGCGCAAAAAACGTTGATTTTCTTTGAAGTTAAATACCGTCAATCGGTGCAATACGGTTATGCCAGCGAATTCGTTTCCACCCAAAAACAAGCCCGACTCATCAAGTGTGCTCAGGTCTATTTAATCAAACACCCGCACTATCAAAACCAGCCACAACGGTTTGATGTTATCACCTTTGAAGCGCAACAAACTCAACCTAATTGGATACAAAACGCCTTTAGCACCGATGGATTTTAAGCCACCTCAACCCATTGATCTAGATGCGTAAAATACAAAACCCACTTCTGTGGTCGTGTTTCTAATGCATCAAACAAATCACCATACCGCTGCAATTGATCTCGATAAGCCACCACCTGCTTCTCCACAAATACCGCCAACTCAGCCGCACGCTTCTCACCACTTTCCTCTAATGGAAAATAACTGGTTTTGTAGTCAATAATCCAGCGCATACCCGTTTCATCCACAAAGGTACGATCAACAATATGATTGGACTGAACACCCCCTTGTGATGTTTTTTCCAGCGAACTTAATGGCCACTCGGCAGCCGCCTCTAAATGATCGGAACGCAGTGCCCACATCACTTGAGTATTCTGAAGCACATTCTGCAATGATTGCATCACCCTATCTATTGCCAAATTCAAAAGCGGATCGCGCAATCCGAGCTGCATCAAACCAAATTGATGGCGTGAGCGCTCTGCCAACAACCCATCGAGCGAAGGAATCCGTTGATTATCCTTGGCCCATTGCTCTAACACTTGATGCACCCAAACCCCAACGGCTTTAACCATTTCTGCTTCGGAAGCGGATATTGCGAAAGCACTCAACTCAGGTGAACCGCCTTCAGACTCAGTTGCAGGCGGTTTTTCTGTTGCCGGCAACTGCTCTTGAATTAAAGCGGGCGGTTGTTGCTGCCAAAATCCTTGCCGATTTGCCTGCAACCGAGAGATTTTGACGGGCGCCTTCTCAAGCGTATGATCTTTATCAGCCGCATGAAAACCCGGCAACAAGGCTTCAAAGTTAGCTTTTTCCAGTGGCCATAAACAAGCCAATAAACTCTTTTGCGCGGGGTTTAATTCAGTCTCTCCAGCCAATATTTTATCCGTAACATTCACCGAGCCAAAACAATGTAATTGCCGTTTTGCACGCGTGCAAGCCACATATAATAAACGGGCTAATTCATAGTCCTGCTTTTGGTCTTCATAGCGCTTAATCAGCTCCACCAAGCCGGGTTTAGCGGTGTTCGCCTTGCCTTTTTGTTGCAAAGGCGCAATCACCAATTGTTCTTTTTGAGCGCTTTTAAATGCCAGCCAAGACATTAACGGAATATCATCATTTCTCGGTTTGCGTCCCAAACAGGGTAAAATCACCGTATCGAACTCTAGCCCTTTAGATTTATGCATGGTCATGAGTTCTACCCACCGAGATTCCGGTGACGTATCCGGCAACGCATAAAGCTCAGCGAGGGTTTCCTCTAAAGCCGTAATAGAAATACTACCGCCTTGTTGCTGCCGAGTTGCCTCATCCGCCATCTCCGCCAGCCTTTGCCAATAAGCATCCACATTTTGCAAACAACCGGCATCCATCAAGGTTTGTGGCCCATCGAGCGCCAACCAAGTTTGACGCAACCATACCGCCAAGGCAACCGCACCTTTGGTTTGTAAAGCGTGCTGTAAAATCGGTAAGGTTTCGGCAAGTCGCGCCTGCCCTTCAGCGCTAATTTTGTCAGCCCAATCTGACCAGGCCTGGTCATTTTTTTGGCGGTTTTGACCCTCAAAAGCTTCCAGCCGCTGCCAAACCGTGCCCGATGTCGGCCGACCATTTTCAGTTAATAAATAACTTAAATCCGCCAAACTCAATCCGATTAGCGGTGAACGAAGCAACGCTATCCACGCAGGCCGATCGCCAAGATGTAACAAGGCACGCGTCAAGGCTTGGCAATCTTGAATTTCCTGACGGTCTTTTAAAACTTCCAAGTCTACCGCTCGAAACGCAATCCCCGCCTGCTTTAGCGCCGAAGCAATCGGCATCAGATGACCTCGACTGCGACCCAGCACCCCGATAACCGCCTGGTCGCTAAAATCATCGGCTTGTAATCTTTGTTGAATCAGCGTCACCACTTCATCCACTTCTTGTGTTTTTGAAGCCGCTAAACGCCAATGCGTCTTCACGCAATGATGGATGTCTGCTGTTTCCGGGTCAACATCCTGTGCTATCGCCTTGGCATAGCAAACCCCACCTAATGCCAATTGATTTTTAGCGGGAAAGACCTGCTTAAAAGTTTGATTCACCCAATTCACCAGGCCGGCGCTTGAACGAAAATTAACCGTCAAATTCAAAGCTTTTAAGGGCACTTGTCCCAATTGACCTTGCCAAGCTTCCAAAAAATTGCCCACCTCAGCTTCTCGAAACCGATAAATAGATTGCATCGGATCACCGACAATAAAGATCGTATGCGCATCCTCTGCTGTCCAACTCGCCACCAGTTTTTTGACCAACTCATATTGGCCGACACTGGTATCTTGAAATTCATCAATCAATAAATGTTTTAACTGATAGTCCAACTGTTGCGCCAAATCGGTTGGGTTTTCCGCTTCGCCTAAGGCTTTTGTCGCCGCTTGTGCCACTTCGATAAAATCTGTTTGAGCAGCTTGTTGAAACGCCACGCTCAAATGCGCCACTGCACGTCGCAATAATCGAATTAAATTCTGTAAGCGTTGCCAATCCGCATCACGGTACTCGATATCCGGCAATTGACTGATTTGCTGTAAAGCAGCCGCGGCCTTCCCTTGAAAATCGGCCAAACTCACCTCAGCCAATACCGCCAGAAAAGCCTCTTTATTGGCTTTATTTTCTCCTTTTCCGGCCGGAAATCCTTTGTTTTTATTGACGGTTTTCAGCCAACTGCCCTCTTTTGTCAACAACCAAGCTGCCAAAGCCCGCCAAACCGCTAAATCCGTTGACACCTTCAAAGGTGCATTGGATTGAGACCAATCAACCAACACGCTTAACCTCGCTGCCAACGACTCATCAACCCCATTGGATAAAGCCCATTCAGCATAGCATCCTAACCCTTGTAATCCTGACAAAACCGGATTTAAAACCACCAGTGCCGCTTGCTTTTCTTGCATCACCAAATCGGCAACCCCTGCTTGCAATGCTAGGCGCGCGCTTGCTGAAGTCTTCTGGTCATCGCCTTCATAGGGCAATAACACGCGCATCCATTGATCTCGTTTTTTGAGCATTGACACCAAAAGAGATACAGCCGTGGTCAACTTGCCATTCACCAATTGCAATAATTCAGCGCTGGCTTCGGTGGCCTCCGCATCCTCTAAAGCAGCGCGCGCCGCCTGAGCATACAACTGATCTTGCTGATCCGCTATTTGCGGTTGGACGCCCAGCCTAGACAATAATGGCATCTGTTGTACCAAGTAACCATTCATACCATCCAAGGTGCGAATCCGTAATCGATTCGGGTTAGCCAGCAACTGCCAATCACGTTGCGCATTGTTCTGTAAAGCGGCTTGGGCTAACTGCCAGGTATTTTGATCAAATACGCTTGCCTGCTTCGCTAAGGGGGAACAACCAAACTGTAATGCCTCTAAAATACGGTTTCGCATTTCTGCCGCCGCTTTTTTAGTAAAGGTCATCGCCACCACCTGCTCCGGAAAGTCCACTTGAGACAATAACGCCAAAAATCGTTGCATCAGCAGTGCCGTCTTGCCGGAACCGGCCGGGGCTTGCACAATAAAAGACTGACCGGGGTAAATGGCTTCAAATCGTGCCTCGCCATCCGGTAATGTGGGATCAGGCTGACACTGCTGCAAGGGGTTTATGCTCGATATATTCATTGTTCGATTTCCTTGTCAAGATTCCATGAAGCTCTTTGCCATTGCGCCTCCGGTAATCGCAAAGCCAGCCGGCCGGCGGCATATTGCACATCCTGTTCATTGTGATAATCCATGGCCGCCCAGCCTTGTTGCAATTGGCTCGCCAAATCAGCAACCGCTTCTCGTAACCCCCATAAAAAATCTTCCCAGGCCTGCCCCTCAAAGTCACCACCGGTTTTTTGCGACAGTTGACTAAAGACTTTTTGCCGGGGTTTATCCGGTAGCATGCCTTCTTCCGCAACCACAAAATCCAGTTTTACCCCATCATCACTGTGCAAAATCCCATAGCCTAACCCCGCAATTTTATCAACATCAAACGCTTGACTATACACCGCCAACTGGGGTGCCAAAATCGGATCACTAAACAATTCGTTACTACTGGCGCGCCCGGTTTTATAATCCATAATCAGCAGCTGACCGGCAGCGTCACTTAACGCATCTACTCGATCAATTTTGGTATTAAATATCAAACCGCCCAGTGTCAGTTGATGCTCGGCCTCGGTTGCCACTACGGCAAAAGAAGGCCGCAAACGCTCCAATTCTAACCACTGATTTATCAGTTTAAGAATACGCTGTTTTTCCAAACTCAAATAGTGACCATCATAATGATTTTGCAAAGGCAACATAGCCGTTTCCAGCAACTGAGACAGTTGACACTCTAAGGTTTCAGAGTCCAACATCAATAACCGATTCTGAGTCTTCACCTCACGCCAAAAGTGCTCTAACACTTCATGGACGAGTGTGCCTAAATGATTCGATTGCATGCCTTCTTCAACCGTTTCCAGTTGTCGACGCGCGCCCAATCGATAATCCACAAACGCCATTAAAGGACATTTGCTTTGTGCCAATAAAACCCCCGTTCCGCCCGGCACAATGCTATTTAACGGCAAGGGCGGGGCTTGATCATCCAGCAGCCACTGCAAAGGCGGCGCCTGTTGATAAAGGCGGGAAGCCAAAGTAACATAATCCTGCGGACAGTAGTTTTGCCAATCCGTTGATGCTTTCGCCATTTCACTCAGCAAAGGGCTAGGCAATAACGCTTTATCACCACTGTGGCAGGCATACGACCAAACCTGTTCAGCGGCGGATAGAGCCAACCGTTTCGTCACTGCCTGTGCAAATACCAACTCTCGATGGGCATCACTGTGCGGCATCTGACAGTCACGCTGTAACCCAACGGGCAAAAACGGGTTGGGGTTGGGCATCCTTGGCCAGGCTTCATCGGTCAACCCCATCACCCAAAGGGCGTCAAACGATTGCCCGGCTGCTTCCAACATTCCCATTATTTGAATCGGCACCCACCCTTGTGTTTGCGGCTGATGTAAGGTGGCTGTGAGGTGCCGTTTAAAATGGCTTAACCAACTCGACCAGGCTTGTTTACGCGCTTTAAAGTAAAACCGAGAGAACTGCTCTAAGGCTTTTAAAAAAGCCTCCTTCTGCTGTTTTTCAACAGAACTTAATGCGCGCGATTGTTCATACTTTTGAAGTGGGGTCTGTCCCCACCGTTCATACTTTTGAAGTGGGGTCTGTCCCCACCGAAAGGCATTTAAGGTATCGGTAACTGCCTCAACAAAGGTTTCTAACCCCACTTTCGCCGGTCGCTTAATCTGACTTTGTCGTTTTAAAACCGAATGCAATTGATTTGGCAAAGGGTGAGACTGATCCGGTGCTTTAAATCGGCTGTCGATAGTCTGTAAAAACTTTGGCCATTCAAAGCTCGCCCACTGTAGGCGCCGTAACGTCACATCGGCTTGTTGTCGCTGCAAGGCTCCGCCCAGTGTATAAGGGGCGGTGAGCCAACTTGACCATAAGTCATAAGACAAACGTTGATGGGTTAACAAGCCAATCTGCAAAGTCTGTAAAGCATTCTGCACAATGGGGGCATGAGACAATGGCTGCCCCAAAGACACATTATAAAACGGTCGGCGACCCACTTTTAATGGCAAGTCTTGCCCAAAACGCTGATACAAGGTTTCATCCAATGCCCAAGTCAATTCTCGCTGAACCGCTTCGATATTCGGGGCGACGATCCCTAAACGGGGCAGGCCATTGTCCCCGTCTTCAGATGCGTTTGCTGAAGTCGCCAACCATTTCTCTAGAGTATTCGCACACCAATTGGCCACTTGCTGAGCTTCTTGTACCGGCGTTTGCGCGCGATAAACTTGTTGAGAGGGTTTCACGCTCAAGGGATTGGGTTCAAGGACATGTATCTTTGCGCCCTGAGCCGTCAGAAGGTCAATCCACTTTTGGACAAAAGGCGGTATCTCATCAAAACCATGCAGATAAAACGCGCGCCCTTCAACCGAACTTGCTAATTCAGCCAGTAGCATCAATCGTTGACCTTGTAAGCTGGGCGGGTCTAACAGTTTTAATTGAATCAGTCGCGTTTGATAGGATTCTTTTAGACTTAAAAAAAGCGATACTTCAGCGGTTTTAAACGCTGAGTCTAATGCGGTTTCAGAGGCATATTCGTTAAAAAAACACCAGGCCTGGTAAAGTTTTTTGGCGGTGGCATCTAAATTCAATAAATACAACTCGGGCTGATGTTGCATTGCCTCTTCCAACACCGCTTGCCACAATAACTCCGCTTCAAAAGCCGCTATTCTTCGCGCATCCAATAGCGTTGCTAATTGCGCCAAATCTGCCTGCAAGATTAGTTGTTGCTCCCAAGCCAGCCACCATTGAGATAACGTCATTACGTTTGGCGTTTGTGCCACCGATTGATGTTGCCAAGTCTCAGATAAGAGTTGCTGTTTTAACAACTGACTCAACCGACTGTTAACAGCAATATGGTTTGAACTCAACATAAGCGTCCTCAGAGTAAGGGTTCAGAAGGCATCATTCTAATGCAATCCATGTTTATATAGGCGCAAATCCTTCCGAAAACTTGCATTTTCAAGCACGAGTCGGCATAATACGCGCTCATTTTTTTACCAAAAATCAAAGTATTACATTATTTTTATATGACATAGAGACCTTTGCATGAGTGGGACGCGAAAGAAGAATGCGGAAAAATTTAACCCTTTTTATTCGTGTAGCCATCTCGTGCAAAGGTCTCACATAATTTCCCCTTTTCGTTTTTAAACGAAAACATCCTAAATTCATCGAATAGACAAAGGGTTATATGCGGTTATCTCAACTCAAAAAAGACTGGTTAGGCAATATCCGTGGGGATATTTTAGCGGGCATTGTGGTTGCATTGGCACTGATACCGGAAGCCATTGCTTTTTCCATTATCGCCGGAGTGGATCCAAAAATCGGGCTTTACGCGTCTTTTGCCATAGCCGTGATTATTGCCATTGTTGGCGGTCGCCCGGGCATGATTTCAGCTGCTACGGCTGCCACTGCGCTACTGATGGTCACGCTGGTTAAAGACCATGGCTTGCAATATTTATTAGCGGCCAGTATTTTGGCGGGGGTACTGCAAGTGATTGCCGGCTATTTAAACCTGCACCAGCTCATCAGTTTTATTTCTCGTTCGGTCATGGTGGGCTTTTTAAACGCCTTAGCTATTTTGATCTTTATGGCACAGTTACCTGAACTGACCAATGTCACCTGGCATGTTTATGCGCTGACCGCTTTGGGCTTGGCGATTATTTATTTATTTCCTTATGTGCCCAAAATCGGCACCCTGCTCCCCTCTCCTTTGGTCACCATTATTGTGTTATCGGCGCTGGTGATTGCGCTGGATATTGACGTACGCACCATCGGCGATATGGGGCAATTGCCCGATACCCTCCCTATTTTCCTATGGCCGGACATCCCCCTTACATTAGAAACACTGTGGATTATTTTACCCTATTCGATTGCCATCGCCGTAGTTGGGTTATTAGAATCGTTAATGACCGCGCAAGTCATTGATGAGATGACGGATACCGACAGCGACAAACGTCGTGAATGTAAAGGCCAAGGCATTGCCAATATTGGCTCCGGGCTATTAGGCGGCATGGCCGGCTGTGCCATGATTGGTCAATCCATTATTAATGTCAAATCTGGTGGACGTGGCCGCTTATCAACCTTTTCCGCCGGGTTATTTTTGCTTATTATGGTGGTTTTTATTGCCGATTACTTATCGGTCGTCCCCATGGCCGCGCTGGTGGCGATTATGATTATGGTGTCGATTGGGACCTTTAACTGGCAATCCCTTAAAGATTTACGCACCAACCCGCCTCAGGCCACGATTATCATGCTCAGCACAGTGACGGTCACCGTCTACACCCATAATTTGGCATTTGGGGTCATTACCGGTGTGGTACTGGCGTCGCTGTTTATGGCCGGTCGATTACGCGAGTATATGTATATTGACAGCCAATATGATGAATCCACCCAAACTCGCACTTATTTGGTCATTGGACAGGTTTTCTTTAATTCTTCTGAGAAGTTCATAAGTTATTTTGATTTTAAAGAGGCAGTTGACAAAGTTATTATTGATGTCCATCGTGCGCACTTTTGGGATATCAGCGCCATTCACGCCCTGGACAAAGTGGTCATTAAACTGCGTCGTGAAGGTGCGGATGTTGAGATTATCGGTTTAAATGAAGCCAGTGAAACATTGGTGGACAAATTTGCGGTTCACGACAAACCCGAAAAAATTGAAAAAGTAATGGGAGGTCACTAATGCAGTCCTTAGAAAAACAATGGGTCACGGCATGCCTGGATGGTTCAAATTTAACCAATGACATTATTGATTATGCCGCTTGGATTGCAGAAAAAGTAAACTCGCCATTAGAGTTATTGCATTCCATTGAACACAGTCTGCTATTAGCCAATATCGACCAAACCGGAAATTTGGTGCCCAATATGGCGGATAATCTCATGGCGGTTTTGTCAGAAGAAGAAGCCAACGAAAATAAACTTCATATCCAAGAAGGCAAAGCGTTATTAGCCCGGGCGAAAGACCGACTTAAAGGCCGCCCCATTAAAGACGTTATCACCAAACAACGCCATGGCAGCCTAAGCGAGTGCTTAATGGATTTGGAAGATGAAATTCGGGTGTTAGTGGTTGGTTTTCGCGGCAAGACTACCCCTGAAGATGAAACCGGCATCAGTGAGCAGTTGGAAGAATCGATTCGCGCACTGCATAAGCCGATTTTTATCGTGAACGGTGATTTTGCAGTGCCACAATCGTTAATGCTGGCCTATAACAATACCGATGGTGCAAAAAAAGCACTCGATATGATCTGCCGTAGCCCACTCTTTGAAGACATGACCATTCACTGCGTCCATGCCGTTAAAGAAAGTGGCGCTGACAAAGACATTCTTCAACAAGCCGCCGAACAGCTATCGCTATCGGGGCGGCGTTTTGAAACCGCTCTACTCAGCGGTGATCCGCAAACCGAGTTATTAGCTTATCAAGCCAAGCATCACTTAGATATGACCGTTATGGGCGCCTTTAATCATGGTAAACTCCGCAGCTTATTTTTTGGCAGCTTTACCTTAAAAATGCTTAAAAATAATCAAAAGTCGGTCTTACTGATTCGTTAATCCGCGGATATGACCTTCAAGCCTTTAACCGCCTCGCAATTAATCCGTTTTAAGCAACAGCTTTTAGACTTAAAAAAGGATTGCCAACAAGATCTGATGGACGACAATCAAAGTACCGACATTGTCAATTTAGATCAGCAAAGTGTTGGCCGATTATCACGCATGGATGCCATGCAAAATCAACAAATGGCGCTTGAATCAAAACGCCGCAGCCAATTGCAACGCATTGCCATTGAAAAAGCGCTGAAACGAATGGAAAACGGCAGTTATGGATGCTGTGAAGACTGTGACGAATGGATTAATCCCAAACGGTTAGAGATTAATCCCACCACCACACTCTGTATTGAGTGTGCCGATTAGCGCTAAATTTCGCTTAAACTTTAGGCAACCGAAACCAAATTGCATAAAGCGCGGGTAAAAACAGTAAGGTCAATAGCGTCCCCACACCGATTCCCCCGATTAACACATAGGCCAAAGGTCCCCAAAAGGTATTGGTGGTAAGGGGGATAAACGCCAGCATGGCGGCTAAGGCCGTTAATAACACCGGCCTGGAACGACGTAAGGTTGCATCAATCAAAGCCGTTTGACCCTGCATCCCTTGTTTCTGATTATCATGAATCTGTCCCACCAAAATCAGGGTATTACGCATTAAAATACCCGCCAAACCGATTAAGCCTAAGGTCGCAACAAATCCAAAGGGTTGCGAAAACAGCAGCAGCGCTGCCACTGCGCCAATCATACCCAAAGGGGCTGTGACCAACACCATAAAGGTTCCGGAAAAGCTTTGCATATTCAACATCACCATGGTGATCATCAATAACACCATCAGCGGCATCAACACCCGAATGGACGCTTGTGCTTTGCCGGATTGCTCCACCGAGCCGCCAATTTCCAAACGAACCCCCTGCGGTAAATCCGCCATTAACGGCTGTAAATCCTGCCAAATCGCCAGAGTGACATCAGGCGGCTGAGCGCCTACCACTTCGGCATTCACATTCAAATAAGGCGTGCGATTGCGTCGCTTTAATACGGGATCGGTAAAGACCACCGCTAAACGCGCTATTTGTTGTAACGGCAACTTATCGCCTTGCTGAGTTTCTATGGGTAAGGCATTTAATGAAGCCAGTAAATCCTGCGCGCGCTGCTCACTAAAACTGGTCAATAAAATCTGCCGGGATCCTTCGCGCAATACCGCTTGCGTTTCGCCGCGCAACGCCTGTTGTAATTGCTGTGATAAACTTAGCGGCGTTACCCCCAACAAGGCCAAACGATCGCTATCGTAATCCAACTGAATTTCAGGTGACTGCTCGCCCCACTCTAAATGCGGATCACGAATATGTGTGTTTTGCACCATCACTTGACGCACCTGCTCAGCCACGGTAGTGAGCTGTTCAACCGAGCCTCCTTCCACGCGGAAAGTGACCGGCCAGATCACCGGAGGGCCGTATAACAAAGCATGCACCCGCACCCTGGCCGCATTAAAACGACCCGATTCAATTTCCGATTGCAAGCGGGCTTTAAGCTGATTCCGTTTTTCGGCATTCTCAGTGACGATGATCAGTTTGGCAAAGGCCGGATTCGGCAATTCAGGATTAAGCGCTAAAAAGAAACGTGGCGCGCCTTGACCGACATAACTGGTCAACGTTTTCACCTCGGGTTGTGCATGCACATAGGCTTCAATTTGATGTGCTAATTGATTGGTTACTTGCTGGCTTGACCCTTCCGGTAAATAAATATCCACCATTAATTCAGGTCGATCAGAACTGGGGAAAAACTGTTTTTCGACCAATTTCGCCATCCCGATGACCGACAAGACAAACAAGCTCAAGGTGAGCAACACAACCGTTTTGCGATAGCGAACACAGCCGTGTACCCATTTCGACAAGCGACGACTAAAGGCATTATCGGGTGCAGCATCGGCAGAATGAACCGCATTTTTGGCAACGTCCGGTAAGAATTTATATCCTAAATAAGGGGTAAAAGTCACCGCCACCAACCAAGACAGCAATAATGAAAACGCCAATATCCAGAAGATATTACCCGCATATTCCCCCACATTGGATGCCGCAAATCCGATGGGGACAAACCCCACCACCGTCACCAAAGTCCCAAACAACATCGGAGAAGCCGTTACGGTCCAAGCATAGGCAGCGGCTTTGGTTCTTTCCAAGCCTTCTTCCATTTTCACCAACATCATTTCAATCGCAATAATGGCATCATCCACCAGCAGCCCCAAGGCTAAAATCAATGCGCCCAAGGTAATCCGATCCAGGTTTTTACCCGTTAACATCATTAGGAAAAAGGTCAAGGCCAAGGTTAAGGGAATGGCCAAGGCCACAACGATTCCGGCTCGCATCCCCAATGCGATAAAACTGACCAACAACACCACGGCAACCGCCATTAAAAACTTAATTTGAAAAGCATTCACGGCCAAAGAAATGGCATCCCCTTGATTGGTCACCTTTTGCAAAGCAACACCGTCCGCTAACTGTGTTTGCCACTGCGTCGCAAACCGGTTTAGGCGGTCTGACAACGCCAAACCATTTTGCCCGGATTTCATGACCACCCCAAGCAACAAGGTGTCTTCCCCTTGGTTGCGAATCATTAAATCGCTTGGGCGGACAAAACCGCGTTGAATGCTTGCCAAATCCCCCAAATGTAATACTTGATCGCCAACCGCAATCGGTATTTGTCGCAATTGTGCTAAATCGTCAATGCCATTTTGCGGGCGTAAATAAATTCTGGGGCCATCGGTTTCGATAAACCCGGCCGGCGCAATGGTTTGATAAGCAGCAATATTGTGCAGAATTTGCGCCTGCGTTAATGCCAGTTGCGCCAATTTATGGTGATGAAACTCGATTTGAATTTGCTGCGGTTGCTCGCCCAGCAAATTGACCTTTTGCACCCCCTCTACTCTGAGTAACCCATCGCGGGTTTTTTCAGCAACCTCAAGCCATTGCCGATAGTCGAGTTGTCCCGGCGTTAATGAATAGAGAGTGAAATACACATCAGAAAAATCATCATTGACAAAAGGGCCTTGAACCCCTTGAGGTAAGCTGCCTTGTAAATCCAGCATACGCTTACGAACTTGGTAAAACTGATCTTGAACCTGATCGGCGGGCGTATAGTCTTTAAAATTGATTAAAAGAGTGACACTGCCCGGCCGCGCAGTGGTTTCAACAAAATCAAAATATTTGACTTCTTGAAGCTTTTTTTCAATGTGGTCAGCCACCTGCATTTGCATTTGTTCCGCTGTAGCGCCCGGCCACTTTGCCGACACCACCATCACTTTAATGGTAAAGGTAGGGTCTTCGGCACGCCCCAAATTAATAAACGAAAAGGTGCCCACCAATAATGACAGCAAAATAAAATACAGGGTAATCGCTTGATGTTTAACCGCCCATTCCGACAGATTCCAACGCTGCATCATTTGAGCACACTCACAGTTTGACCCGCCACCAGACGATGGGTTCCTTGCGAAACAATTTGTGCGCCCACCGGCAAAGCCTCAGCAACCAAGGTTGCAAACGCCTGATTGACTCGGACCACCGAAACGGGTGTGGCTTTGACTTGATGATTCACGACCTGCCAAACATAGGCCTGATGCCCTTGATTAAAAATCGCGGTAATCGGCACTTGACGTTGCTCGGCTTGTGCGGGTTCTTTAAATTGCAATCGAACCACGCTGCCATACGCTAAAACGCCTGTACAGTCCGACAATCGATATCGAGCCAAGGTTTGCTTGGTTATCGCATCACTGATTGGGCGTTTCAAGCGCAAACTGGCTTGACAAGAAATGGCTTGATCGACACTGTTTAACAGCGCCTTTTGGTTTGATTTTTGCAAGGCCTCAGCCGGCAAGAAGACTTCTGCTTCTGTCGCACCCGCCAATAATACAAATGCCGGTTGTCCCGCCGCAATAGATTGACCCTCCTCCACATTAACCTCAGTAACCTGACCGGATTTAGGCGCAGTCAATTCACTGTAGCGACGCTGGTTAGTCGCTAATTTTAAAGCCGCCTCTGCGGCAACCACCGCTTGTTGACTCTCTACCTCAAAGGTTTCTGCCCGTTGAAGATCCTGTAAACTGATTAATTGATCTTTATAAAGTTTACTCAAGCGGTTACGTTCACGGCTGGCATTTTCAAGACGGGATTGTGCAGACGCCAGATTGGCCTGACTCTGTTCCAACGCCAACTGATAATCCGTGGCATCTAACCGAGCCAATAATTGATTGGCATTGACCGAGCTGCCAAGGTCAACCAACCGTTTTGATACTTGACCGCCAACCCGAAAACTCAAAGGCAACCGATACCGTGACACGGCTTGCCCGGTCACTTGCCAAACCTGATCCTGAGCAGGCTCAACCGAAACCGTGGGAACCACCGAAGGCGCCGCCATCGCACCCATTGACCAGCCAAGCCAAACAAAGCCCACTAACACAAACCGCATGATTATTATCCCTTACTCTAAATATTAGCAGATCATAATAAAGGAATTTAAAACCAATGTCACGCCTAAAGAATGGGCTTCCACATAGAAAAAAATGGCCAGGCCTGGCCATTTTTAACAAAAATCAGGTTTAATGAGACCCCATGGCCATGCCAATACTGCCGCCCCATTTGGTCACAGCAGCACGAGCCGATGCCAAGGCATTTTCTGGTAAATCCAATTCCTTAAGGGCTAAATCACGCCAGGTTTTTAACTCTTGGGTAAGATAGGTTTCATCGGCTACTTCTGCGACAATATAGTTGCTAAGCATAATCAAAGCTGTTAGATGTCGCACACGTTCATTATTATGGTTCTTTTTAGCGAAGTCATTATCATGATGAAACAATATCGCTTTGTAGATATCCGGGTTCATATGCCATTTCTTACAGGCCAAACAGCCGATAAAGGCATGGTTGGTATGATAGGTGTCAATTTCTTTTTGGTAACCACTAAAAGGATAAGCTTGTTGTAATTCAAAAATTTCAGCGTAACTTTCAGAATCATATCGTCCCATATAAATTGCACCGACATTCTGCATTAAGCCTGCCATATAGGCCTCAGAGCGAGACACATCAAACACCCAGTAGGAAAGTTCCGCTGCGGCAATGCCGCATTTTGCGCCCTGTATTAAAATGGGTTTTTCAGACGGGCTGATATCCAAGATTTGCACCATGCCAGATGACAAAAAGAGATTGTTAATTTCATCCAAACCCAATACATTCACCGCCGCTTTGGCATCCTGTACTTTACGATTTTCTACGGTAATATTGGTATTCACCAGCTTTAAAAAACCAGCCAGTAACTCGGGGTTATGACTGATTAAATTCGCCACTTTAACGGTATTGGGATATTTAAAATTTAACTCGGCTTGAAGTAATAACACCTCTTCGGGCACATTGGGCACCGATTGACTTTTTAAAATTTCCGAAGCTTTTTCAATCAAGGACTGCATTCACCTTAGCCTCAATACGTTTAAATGACATAGCATAGACTGAAAATCAAGCTAAAACAATCATAAAACCGCTACGGACTTACCCTAAATCAAAAAAAATGGTCATAAAAAATTCAATATCATAAAAGCCGCAACCGCTTGTTAAATCCATAATCAACGGTATACTAAACGGATTTGCAACGTATCCAAACCTAAAAAACGCCAATATGAATCGTTTCATTCGCTTATCCCAACAAATGCCGTTATTATTAACACTCAGTGTCGCTTTAAGCCTAATCGTTTTATTGAGTATTACCGTCTATGAAGTGTCTGAACTGCAACGCCCACAACCGCAATCCTTAAAACCATCGCCCAAAATTCATACGCTGAAACTGGGGCATAATACCCCCGATAATACCGCGCTCCATGCTGCCGCTCAGCGCTTTGCCAAACAGGTTGAGGCAGAAAGCCACGGCCGTTTAAAAATCGAACTCTTCCCGGCACAACAACTGGGCAATGATCACCAAATGATTGAAATGACCCGCGAAGGCGAACTGGATATACTATTGGTGCCGACGGCCAAATTAAGTGTTCCGATTCCGGCGATGCAATATGCCGATCTGCCTTTTTTGTTTCCCACAAGAGAGGATGCCTATCGGTTATTAGACGGAGAGCCTGGTCGATTGTTGCTCGAAAAACTCAAGTCCATTGGCTTATTAGGCGTCACTTTTTGGGAGAATGGTTTTAAACACTTTACCGGTCATCAATTTTTTACCACCCCGGAAGATTTTGTCGACAAAAAATTTCGGATTATGAAAAGCCGACTGATTGAATCTCAATTCAATGCCTTAGGCGCCGAAGCCATTCCCATTGATTTTCACAGCACCTATCAAGCCTTAAAAGACGGCGTGGTTGATGGACAGGAGAATCCTTTGGTCGCCATTGCCAGCATGGGATTTCACAAGGTTCAGTCACACTTAACCCTCAGTGAACATGGCTATTTAAGTTATGTGTTTGCCTTTAGCCAAAACACCTTCTCAAAATTACCACAAGATTTAAAAGCGCTACTGATTGAAGCTGCTCACGACCAAACAGACTGGGAACGTCAAGAAACGCAAAGGCGTGAAACCGCCTTCTTAACTAAAATTAAGGATGCCGGTGTGCAGGTTCGAGGGTTAACTCGCCAGCAGCGCCAAGTTTTGGCTGCCAAAACGGCACATCTGATTCAACAATTTGAACCGATTATTGGTAGCAATATCATCAGTTACACCCAAACCGACCTCAACCAAAAATATGCATTCTCAGACAACACACCCAAAATCGCGATTGGGCTCAACACCGACCTGTCTTCTGAAGCCAAACAAGCAGGATTAGCCATTAAACGCGGGATGGAATTGGCCATTGCCGACCTGAATGCCCAAGGCGGACTGTTAGGACAAGAGGTAGTATTGCTACCGATGGATCACCGTACCTTGAGTAGTCGCGGCCAACAAAATATAGAAAAATTGGCGCTCCAAAAGCATTTAATTGCCATTATGGGCGGGGTTCACAGCGCAGTCATCATGGCCGAGCGCCCACTCATTCACCGCCTGAAAATGCCTTACTTAGTGCCTTGGGCAACAGCAACGGAGATTACCAAAGCCGATGGACAACATCAATTCCTGTTTCGCGTGTCGATTAATGACGCCATTGGCGCTAAAAAATTGGCAGACTTTACCGTACAACATCATCAAAAGCCGGCGATTATTGTCGAAAATTCGGTTTGGGGGCGGAGCAATCTACAACGGCTAAAAGCATTTCTAACTGAAAAAGCCATACCGCCGGTATTAGAATTTACCTTTAATCGGGGTCAAAGAGATTTCGATGCGCTCATTGAGCTTATAAAACAAGTGGACGCCGATTCGATCATTTTAGTTGCCAACGCACAAGAAGCCGCCGCCCTTGTGAAAAGACTGCATCAAAAGCAGAGATTACTGCCGATTATTTCTCATTGGGGGATTGCCGCCGGCAATTTTTTTGAGGAGGTTTCCCCCTTTTTATCTGAGTTAAACCTGCATTTGCTACAAACCTATTCATTTTTTGAACCCCATAACGCCACTAAACATCACCTTTATCAACGCTATCTTGAGGTTTATCAAACGCTTGATATCCCCTATGCAGCCAATGGCGTTGCCCAAGCATACGATCTCGTTCACCTACTGGCCTTAGCCGTTGAGCAACAGCAAAGTACCGACCCGGAAGCGATCCAACAAGCCATGGAACAACTGCCGCCCTACCAAGGCGTGTTAAAAGACTATGCACCCGCCTTTAGCGCCGATTCACATGATGCTTTAACCGAAGAAGATATTTATATTGCCAAGGTCACCCCCAAAGGTCAGCTGCTAGCGGTTGCACCACAGGAGACACCATGACAGCATTTCCACAACATCACACCGGTCACCCTAAAAAAAGTATCAAAACCCGCATTATTTGGACGATTAGCCTATTAATGCTCAGTGGCATTTTGTTTATTGCGACCCTCGCCTCACTTCAAACCTATCATCTAATGAAATTGCAAACGGAGAGTTATTTTAATAACCTCACCAGCACCTTATATAATCGGCTGGAACAACACCTGACTTACCTAATAGAAAACAGTGATCGCCTCACTCAAAATGAGTTGATGGTGAATGCTTTTACCGACAGTTTGGGACGACAAAAATACCTGTCTCCTTTAATGAAAGGGTTTATGCAACACCAAGATGTTCAAGCCATTGCGCTCGTGGATTATGATGCCCATCCGATTTTTCAAACGCACGGTGCCCTCCTTCAATACAACCAGTCACCGCCATTACGTGCCGCCTTGACATTCACTCAAACCCGCTATTTTGTTGAACAAGGGTTTTTGTATATTATTTCGCCCATTAAATACTACACCACCACCCAAGGCGCATTGATTGTTCGGTATAAATTGAAAAATTTGATTGAAGCCTATTTGCCTGTCATTGACCATGGTTATGCCAGTATCACTCATCAAGATCAAATAATTTTTTCCAATGGCCACAGTGACGAAAAAAATGTCATATATTTTGACAACGCCCCCTTCACCAATCCGGATGACCTGATTGCCCAACTCGGATTAAAAGTCACCATCAGCGTCAAAAAAAGTTATTTTTTAGAACCCATTTTAAAAGCCACAGGCAAGGTGATCTTAATCAGTTTGATTTTTTTGGTCTTTAGCCTGTATGCGGCCTATCAGGTAGCCAACTCGGTTGTCACTCCCATTTTAGAATTACTAACACGGGTACGCATGTCTACAAAGAGCCAAGAGGTCTTATGCAGCCCATTAGGAACCAACGATGAACTAGATGAATTGGCGATTGCTTTTGACGAAAAAACCTACAACCTACAACATCAAGCGCAACACGATGCGTTAACCGATCTGCCCAATCGAATCTTATTTGTCGACCGTTTACAACAGGCCATGCCGATACGCAAGCGCCTTCAGCAAAAACTGGCCGTGTTGTTTTTAGATTTGGATCGGTTTAAAGAGGTCAATGACTCCTTTGGCCATGAAGTGGGCGATCAGTTGATCGATAAAGTTTCACAACAAATCCAACAACATTTACATCCCGAGGATACTTTAGCTCGATTTGGTGGGGATGAATTTGCCATACTCATTTATCAATTTGATCACATCAGCCAACTCGTCAAGCGCATTGAAACCATTCTATCAACCTTTCACCAACCCTTTAGTGTCGGAGATTTACAAATTTTTTCCACTTGTGGGATAGGCATTGCCCTCTACCCTGAAAATGGTCAGGACGCTTCTACCTTGATGAAAAATGCTGATGCGGCGATGTATCAAGCCAAGCAAAAAGGCCAAAATCAATATGAATTCTATAGCCATGACATGACCGAGCAAACCTATGAACGGGTTCGTTTAGAAAGCGAACTCCGCTATGCACTGGCGCATAACGAATTAGAAGTTTATTACCAGCCGCAAATTGAGATGACCACCGGGAAGGTCGTTGGCTTAGAAACGTTAATGCGTTGGAACCACCCCCAAAAAGGCCGTATTCCACCCGATATGTTTATCCCGTTTGCTGAAGAGATTGGTTTGATTGTGGAAATGGATCGCTGGTCAATGAATCAGGCGATGAAGCAGGTTCAACACTGGCAAACAATGGGATTAACCCCTGGAAAATTATCGCTCAATTTATCACTCATACAACTCAATCATTTAGACTTTTTGGCATCCGTACAACAAGCCATTGCCCAAAGTCTCATACAACCTGAAGATTTAATGTTTGAAATCACCGAAACCCAAATCATGCGCAACCCTGAACAAGCCACTCAAACTTTAACGCGATTAAAAGAACTCGGACTGAGTTTAGCCATTGACGATTTTGGCACAGGTCATTCTTCCTTGTCTTATTTGAAAAATTTTCCCATTGACAAACTTAAAATTGACCAATCCTTTGTTCGTGATATGACCACCGATAAAGACGATGCCAATCTGGTCAACGCCATTATCAATATTGCCAAAAGTTTAGAGATGAGCGTAATTGCCGAAGGGGTTGAAACCCAAGCTCAAGCAGATATGCTTATCAGCAATGGCTGTCATGAAGCGCAAGGGTATCTGTATAGCAAGCCGCTCAATAAAGCGGACTGTGAAGCCTTTTTAAAAAGCCATTAACGCCGGCCCTTGCTGTTTAATCCAAGCTTTGTGTTTGAGCATATCCGGGCAATACTGCTGAACCAATTGCCAAAAATCCCGTGAGTGATTCGGGTGAACCAAGTGACATAACTCATGCACAATCACATAATCAATTACCGGCTTTGGCGCCATGGCTAATCGCCAATTAAACTGGATTCGCCCATCGGCATAACAACTGCCCCAACGCGACCGATAAGTGCGAATCGTCACCTCACCGGGGGTCACACCCATTTCCGCCGCTAAAATGACCAATCTCGGCAATAGATAGTCGGCTAATTGTTGGCGGTAAAAACGCATCCATTTTTGTTGTAAGGTCGCTTGCGGCAACTTTAACTGACGATGGGTTTTTAAAAAAGCGCACACTTGATTGCCCTCAAGTCGGACTTGCAAACTCCGCACAGCGGTAACATGATCCTCAATATAGCGAATCGGCTCACCAAATAACGGCACCGTTCCCCCGGATTGCAATGTCATTTTGGCCGGCCATTTTGCCTGCTGCTTGTCAATGCTCGACAATAACCATTCCGCTTGCGAAGCCACTAATTCAGCAATGGTTTGATCAGAAAACTGTTTAGGCACCATCAAACTCGCCCCGTCAGGCGACACCTTTAACGCAATCGACCCGCGTCGAGTGGTTTTAACAATCGTTAGTTGATGGTCACCCAGTTGTATCTGTTTTGCCATTTATGGTTTTCTCACACCGATTTAAAATCAAGCGGCTATTATAGGGCAGATCCATTACCCTCAAGTTGAAATCTACAAAACGCACCGACCCAAAATCGCCTAAAATAATGCCATGAACCTTTTTCCAGACATTGCCTCGATTGAATACCATTTTACAATAACGGAAGCGAACACCATTTTATTGATGGCACTGCAAAGCCATTGCCCCGACTCGATTTCATTATCCAATCAACAATTTAAACAGCTCTGTGAAATGGGTGCGGTTTGGGTTGCAGAACCGCATCCTAAAACCGCAAAAATCGCCAGGCCTGGTCGAATTCGACGAGCCAAAAAAGCCCTAGCGATTCATTCGGAAGTGTCGGTTTATATCAACCCTCAGGTACTCAATAGGATAGCGCCTACCCCCATATTGATTGCCGATGAAGGCGATTATAGCGTCTGGTATAAGCCAAAAGGGATGTTGTCTCAAGGGTCTAAATGGGGCGACCACACGACGCTTTATCGTTGGATAGAGCGCAACCGGCCATTTGAACTACACCCTCAAAGGCCTTGTTGGCCGGTGCATCGACTCGATAAAGCCACGGATGGTCTGATGCTGATCGCCCACACCAAAAAACGTGCGCACCAATTGGCTCGACAATTTGAATTGCGACACCTTCAAAAACACTATCGAGCCTGGGTGGCCGGCCATTTTTGCGACACCTTTTCAGGGTTACCGCACCACTTCCAAACCCCCGTTCACTGTAAAAAAGCGCACACCGAAGTCCAAGCTTGCCATTATGATTCTGAACAAAATCGAAGCTTACTGACAATAAAACTGCATAGCGGGCGCAAACATCAGATCCGCATTCACCTGGCTGAAGCAGGGTTTGCCATTATCGGCGATCGCCTATACGGTCAGGCCGGTGAAGATGATATAGATCTGCAATTAACCGCCGTCAAACTGACCCTATTGCAAGACACTGAACAGCCGCTCAAAACCTATCAATTGCCAGAGTCGTTAATGTTTGGACAAACTTAATTTTTAATTATTGTGCGACTTCTCGATCCAGCTCTCGGTGGGCTTTTTCAGCGGCTTGTTTTTGATATTCTTTTTGTGCGGCGCGTTGTTGCGCGGCTTGCTCAGCCTGTTTCTCTGCCGAGCTACAACCGAAACTGGCAAAAATAAACATTGTTAAAACACCACTGATAAATTTTTTCATGATTGTCTTCCTGATTATTATGTAACTGAAAGGTTTGTTGCCGACCAAAAGTTGTTCTAGAATAAGGCAAACTTTTTGCAAATACAAGGAAAGCGCATGCCAAATCACCATCAACAAACGGTTCCCCCGCGCCTTGCCGTTTCTATTTCCGGTTCAGGCGGAACCGGTGCCGTCACCGTCGGGCTGATTTTATTGGATGCGGTTGCCAAAGCCGGATTTTATGGCAATATGACACGTGCCTTTGGCCCACAGATTCGCGGGGGTGAATCGGCGGTGATGCTGCATTTTTCTGATCAGCCAATTGAAACCCTTGCCGAATTTTCGCAACTGCATCTTGCCTTGGACTGGGTTAAATTTGATCGGTTTGAAGATGAAATCCCACTTACGGCTGACAGCTTGGTGATTTACGAAAATAGCCGTGAAAAACCACCAGGCCTGGTCGAAAATTCAGGCGCAACGCTGCTTGGCGTAGATTTACAAGCGATTGTCAAAACCATCAAAGGCAGCCGAATCAATATGGTCGCACTGGGCATTGTTGCACAGCAAATCGGCTTAGCCCGTCATTTTATTGAAGCGGCTTTGCAAAAAACCTTGGGACGAAAAGGCTCGGAAGTGGTTGAGACCTCAATGGCTGCGGTTGACGCCGGCATGGCGCTATTAACCGACACGCCACTCAGCGGCTTAGCCAACTGGCAGCCCACCCATCAACCCCGCTGGAATATGAGCGGCAATGAAGCCTGTGGGTTAGGTACGCTTCGCGGCGGCCTCAAATTTGCCGCCGCTTACCCCATTACCCCGGCAACCGATATTGTCGAATATTTAGCCCGGCCGCTGGTGCAAATGGGCGGGAACCTGCTAATTGCCGAAGATGAATTGGCGGCGATGAATATGGTGATTGGCGCGTCCTTCGGTGGTGCCCCCAGCATGACGGCCACCTCTGGCCCCGGGTTATCGCTGATGATCGAAGCCATGGGATTGGCGGTGGCTGCAGAAATTCCGGCACTGGTTATCACCGTTATGCGCGGCGGGCCTTCTACCGGTATTCCGACTAAATCCGAACAATCTGATCTTAACCAAGCGCTTTACGCCTTGCATGGCGACGCCCCCCATCTGGTCATCGCGCCGCTCAATATTCAAGAATCGGTTAATATTAGCCAATGGGCGCTGGCCTTGTCAGAAGCCCTACAAACGCTGGTCATTTTAGTCACCGACCAACATTTAGGGCAGACTCGGATGATTATGGATCCAGTTGACAAATTGCCTTTAACCTTAAGCCGTTTGCAACCCAAAGCCGATCCAACCGCTGATACAGCCGTGCATTATCAACGTTATCAAATCACCGATTCCGGTATTTCGCCGATGTCTTTGCCTGGGATGGGTTCCTATCAATATGCCGCAGAAGGGCTTACCCACACCGAATCGGGGCTGCCTTCTTCTCGCGTTCAAGACCATGCGCAACACCTCCATAAACGCTCCCATAAAATACTGCAATTTGACTATGGCGAGCTTTGGGCGCAAAGGCTGCCAATGGCCAATGCCCAACATACGGTGATTACCTGGGGCTCGAGTTTTGAGGCGGTTAAAGAGGCGGTCAAGCTGTTAAATCATCGAGGGGCAGCCATTTCACTAATTGGACTCAGACTGATTATGCCGTTACAAGCCGAAGCCTTGGCGGCGTTAACGCAACACCAAAAAGTGCTGGTCATCGAACAAAACGATTCCGCTCAGTTGAGCCATTATTTGCTGGCTGAAAAAGCCATTCCGCTCGACAGTGAAGCTTATGCAAAACCAGGCCCTTTGCTATTTAAGCCCTCTGATTTAATTCGCCCTATTCAAACCTGGATGGAGGATCGCACATGAGCGTTGAAAAAATCCCCGTTAAAAAGGCTCGCCCGAATGATTACACCTCAGAACATCATCCGGTTTGGTGCCCCGGTTGTGGTCATTTCTTTATTTTGCGCGCCCTGACCAAAGCCTTGGCCTGGCTTAATTTAGACAAAGAAAATATTGGCTTGGTGTCGGGCATTGGCTGCTCATCACGGTTACCCGCCTATTTAGATGTTTATGGATTTCATGGCGTTCATGGTCGAGCCTTAGCTCTCGCAAGTGGCTTAAAATTGGCCAGGCCTGATTTAACCGTTATTGCTGCGGGTGGCGATGGCGATGGCTATTCGATTGGCGGGAATCACTTTATTCATGCCTGTCGGCGCAATATGGACATCACTTATATTGTGATGGATAACGAAGTCTATGGCATGACCAAAGGGCAACCCTCCCCTACCAGCGCCCCTGATTGGCACAGTAAACTGGCACCCAAAGGGACAGGATTGGCGCGATTTAATCCGATGGGCATTGCTTTAGCATCCGGTGCCAGTTTTATTGCCCGTGGTTTTTCAGGCGACCCAAATGGTCTAACCAAAATTCTCACCGAAGCCATCGAGCATAAAGGGTTTTCCTTGGTTGAAATTAAAAGCCCTTGTGTCACCTTTCGACCTGAGCAAAAAGACTGGCATCACGCTATGCGACTGATGAATGTAACCCTCACGGCCAATCCGATGGAGGCCGCTCAGGCCATATATGGCAGTGATGGCTTTGATACCGGTATCTTTTTTCAAGCGGATATGCCTGTTTATGAAGCGGAAGCGGCAAACGAAAAACCCCATTCAGATTCGGCATCAATGGAATCCATTGAAAAGGCACTCTTGGTATGAAAACACATCCTTTTTTAAAAACCCATAACAAAAATCTGGCTTGGGTATTGGCTGCCGTCAATGAAATGATTGAAGAATCCATCTATTACTGCGACACCTTTTCCCATACCTTACAGGCTCACCATAACGAGGCGGCAGCCGCCATTTTTTCAGCGTTAAGTCCCTACTTTAAATCGGAACAAGCCATTGTTTTAACAAAATTACCCGAACAGGATTTGCCGAATATTCCGCCTTGGGAGATTCCTCATCAAGACTATGAGCATCCTGCCAATTCACTCATGCAGGCGCACTATTTAATGACGGAACATGAGGCTTGGTCAATTGTGAACGACATAATCCAAATCCATCATTGCTTTTATCGGGATCTGCTCGCCAATACCTCACAGCAAGAAGTGATTGATTTGATTACCTCATTACAAACGCATTGTTTACAATGTGAAAAAATTTGCGCCACAAAAAAATTGCCCGCCAAAACCGATGAGGATAACAACCCCCTAGACGATCTGGATGCGCCTGTCGCGCAAAGTTAACCCATGCTTAACGTCAGGGTGAACCTCTATGAACATGTTAGCCGTTGGTTTCAGTGGCTAACGGCGCCCTTCCGACCCCAGCCTTGGCATTGGGTTTTGCCCATTAAAGGCAGTTTTTATTATGATGCCGAACTGGCTGAAGCATCCGGCTGGCTGATGGTTGGCCGCAAGCTTCAGCTTAGCTGCGAACCTGAAAACCGCTACGACCGCCAAGCCGTGCAAATTAGCTTGCCACTTGCCCATTCAAATCAAACCGCATTGCTCGGCTATATTCCCTATAGCCACAGTCCGGCGCTCACTTGGTTGCTAAAGAATGCCCAACTTTCAGCACCCTTAGAAGCCAAGCTGTTTAGCGGTTATCGTCAATACCAACGGTTGCACCTTTTTATGATTATTCAAGCGCGTTTAAGCATTTGGCAAAGGGTTCGCCTAAGCCAATTAAAAAGATCTGCGCCTAAAAAACCGTTAGAATAACGTTCATCCATATCAATCTCTGGAGAAAAAATGTCCTTATCACAATCTGCCATCTTGCCCGATAATTTAGAACAACTTGCACAGCAACTTGAAGCCTCCGGCCATTATCAAGTTTTAAAGAAGTTTCAGCCTATTTCCCAATATCTGCCAGATGATTCTCAGATTGCCCGCCACTTAGTTTGTATTATTGACACAGAAACAACGGGGCTAAATACCGATAGCTGTGAAGTGATTGAATTGGGTTATCAATTGGTGGAATTCGATTCCCACGGTCATTTCTACAAGGTGGTCTCTGCCAAAAATTTCTTGAATGAACCTGAAGGCGACATTTCTGACGAAGTCACCCAAGTGACCGGCCTGACCATAGACGATGTGAAAGGACATCGCATTCCTTGGGACGAAGTGGTGGCTGATATCAGCCAAGTGCAACTGTGTATTGCCCATAATGCCGGCTTTGATCGCCCGATTTTAGAACGCTACCATGCGTGCTTTGTCGACAAAGTTTGGGGCTGTTCGGCAAGCCAGATTGATTGGTTTCATCTTGCCAAAGTTGGCTCACGCAGCCAGGAATTTTTATGCTGGAAAGTGGGTCACTTTTATTATGATGCCCACCGCGCGCTGGATGATGTGCAAGCGCTCACCCATCTACTGAGCCAGCCCATTTCCGATCCACCACAACCTGCCATGCATTTTTTATTGCAAACCGTTCGTCAACAGAAGGTGTTGATTAAAGCCTCCGGTGCCCCATTTGATCTCAAGGATGATTTAAAGCAACGCGGCTACCGCTGGCAACCGCAGAACCGAGTTTGGCAGAAAGTTTTTGATGCGTCTGAGCAAGAAAGTGAATTGGTCTGGCTAAGCGAACAGAACGTGCACACACCTGACGTAATCAAACTCAAAGCCACCGACAGTTTCTCCATCCGCGCGCAATAGATGGTGTGGGTTGTTAATCTCCCTTCGCGGAATACTTAACTCGATTTAGTACCTCTCCAGTCAAAGTAAGAGATTCCCGCTTTCATGGAAATGACAGTAACCATCAGAGAGATGGTCCAAGGTAACCCCGTGGCACAGCCTGGGGTAGGGGTATCAATTTAATCCTCGCCCCGATTTGGTGGTATCCTTAAACCAAGAGATCTCAGAAATAGGAAAATTCAAATGAAAAACTGGAAGTTACCGGAATTTTTGCAGACCCCTTTGGGGTTGATGACCGTATTAGGTTTGCTCATTGCGGTGTCCGAGCTTTTGATTATGATCGTTATTTATGATGCCATCGCTTTTTTGCACATCCCAGATGTTTACTGGAATTTCATTGATGCCATCCTGCTGATCCTGTTCGTTTCTCCCGCGCTCTATTTTTTGGTGTTCCAAAAAATACACGATAATGAAGAGCGTTTCCGGCAAATCAACGCCTCTGTCCAGGATGCGATTATTGTTGTCAACGAACAAGATCTGATTACCGAGTGGAACCTTGCCGCACAAAAAATGTTTCAGTACAGCCAGGAGGAGGCGATAGGGCTACAGGTAAACCAACTGATATTTCTGCCCTGTCACCACGCTGATGCTGAGCGCGACCTTGCTGGTTTTCAAAAGATTGGTGTCAGGTCACTGATTGGCAAGACCACTGAAATTTCAGCGTTGCGCAAAGACGGCAGCGAATTCCCCATTGAACTATCCCTTTCAGCGGCCAAAGTGAAAGGCCGCTGGCATGCCATGGGCGTTATCCGCGACATCACCGAGCGCAAGCGTGCTGAAGATGAACTGCGCATCGCCGCCGTTGCTTTCTCGACCCAGAACGGCATGGTGATAACCGACCCTGAAGGAAAAATTCTGAGGGTGAACGAGGCCTTCACACGACTGACTGGCTACCGTGCCGACGAAGCGGTTGGCAAAACAATGGCGCTACTGCATTCGGGACGACAGAGCCAGCTGTTTTATCAGCATATGTGGCAAAAACTGCTCGATGAGGATCAATGGCAGGGTGAAATCTGGAACAGACGCAAGAACGGTCAGATCTATCCTGAAATGCTGAGTATTACCGCAGTTGTGTCGCCTGAGCGAGGTGTCACTCATTACGTCGGCAATTTTATAGACATTACTGCTAACAAGGAGGCCGAGGCAAGGATTCATCGCCTAGCCTATTACGATCCGCTCACTAGTTTGCCTAACCGCCGTCTGCTACAAGATCGTCTGGGTCAAGCGCTGGCGGCCGGAAAGCGTAGTGGTCGTTATGGTGCGCTCATATTTCTTGATCTGGATAACTTCAAGCCGATCAATGATACTCATGGGCATGATGTGGGTGATTTGCTCTTGATTGAAGTAGCACGCCGTATTACCCTTTGTGTGCGCGATGTGGACACCGTCGCACGTTTAGGTGGCGATGAGTTCGTGGTGATGCTAAGTGACTTGGATATGGATAAAGCCGCATCCACCGCTGAAGCTGAAGCCGTTGCTGAAAAAATCCGTAACACAGTGGCTGAACCTTATCTGTTGACCATTCAGCAAGAGGACGATTCAGAAACCACAGTGGAGCACAGTTGCACGTCGAGCCTTGGTGTCGCGCTATTCATTAGCCACGAATCCAGTGTGGAAGAGATTATCAAATGTGCTGATATGGCAATGTATCAAGCGAAAGAAAGCGGAGGAAACCAGATCCACTTTTTTGATCAGACAATTTGTAGTGCAGATTAATCGAATCTGAAGTGATATCGAATCACCCACGTTAAGCTGAACTTGATTGAGCACCCCTATCCATTCCCGCTTTTGCGGGAATGGCGGTTGACAAAAAACACAAAGGGAAGGGGTTGGAAGAGTTATTACTGGTAGATGCACTTAGAAAACTATTGCAAGTCAGCGATGAGGTTGGATTTCCATTCGTGATTGTTGACGCGAAGGATGGTGCAAAAGCATTTTACGAAAAATATGGATTTACGGCTTTTGAAGATTTAGAAAACAAACTATTCTTAACCATAGCCGATATTCGCACAAATATCTAACCCTCAGGGAGCCGTTGCAGTGCGAACCAGTCGAACTTGATACACATCATCTCGATAGTCGCTGAAAAATTCGCCACGACCAAATCCCACACCAAAACTCCCATAATGACTTTCAGGATCCGGGGTGGCGGACCAATAATAATCACTGGGCGTATTCGGGAAAACTTTTAAATTAATGGCTGGGTCATAGCAGCGAAACTCAACCAATGATTTTAATTCTTTGCGATTAGGCAGACGCCAATCTTTATAACCGCCATACCCTTTAGTGTTATTGACTTGAGCAGGCCATTGCAAAGCTTGTTGCCAGGTTAAAGCGTTTGCTTTGCCTTGACAACTCCCCTTTTCCCAACGTTGCCCCACACTACAGACCTGCCACATCAGCCCAGTTTTTAAATGAGTCACCGTGCCATTTTGATGCGATTTAAATTCATCTGATGGGGTCATGGCCAGCATATTTTTTGTTTTACAGGTTTGGGCCCATGCCGTTTGAGCCAGACCAATCACTAACACACAACTGAGCCAATAGCGGATTCGATGATTAATCGGCATGAGCTTCTCCCGGGCGTGCAGTGCGAACAAGACGAACATAAAGCTCATCTTTTCGGGCACTAATACCGTCTCTGCCGCTACTAAAATCCAAATGCCAACTATAACTTTTATCAAACGCGGTGGGCGTACTCGACCAATAAGCGCCTTTACGAGTATTTGGGAAAAACTGTCTCTGAATCATCAAGCGGCTATTATCCAAACTCATCAGCGTTTCCAATTCCTGCAAATTGGGCAATCGCCAATCATGGAAACCGCAAAGGCCTTGTTGATTAACCCGATAAGCAAACGCATGGGTATTACAGTAAGTCATTTCTTTGCCTGCCACAAATCCGGTACAGATTTTACCATCGTGATTTCGATAGCCTGTTGCGCCACCATTGGTGGCCCACATAAGATTTCGCCAATTAAACTGATCTTCTCGTGAGTGCAAATCCGTCCCTGTTGCTTTTGCGGTTTTCACTTCCCAAATTAACCCCGTGTGATTATCCTTAATGCATGACCAATGTTTTGCGTGTTTTGGCAAAGCACGGCCTTGTGCATCGAGTTTAGTGAAATACAATTGATTGCGGCCATGCGCACAGTCTTGTTGATCAGCCAATTCACCTTGGCAGGTTTCTGCATTGCCTTCTGGATAACTTGCCGCCCAATTCACTCCAGTATCATTTAAAGGGGGCACGGTGGAGGCCGGCACAATCGTTACCAAGCGTTGCACACTCGCCTTGTGTCCCGCTTTATCGGTTGCCGTGTAGGTCAAGGAGTGTTCACCCAATGCATAGGTTTTGATTTTTCCCGTTACCTTAACCGCCACTCGACCATCAAAATCATCCATGGCGGTCGCCCCCGGATCCGTGAAATATTGGTGGCGTTCAATGATTAAATCCCCCCCATTCAAATGAATTTTAGGCGGTTGGGTGTCCTTTTCAGGCAAAGTTGATGTTGTTGGCTCAGGTGTTTTTTCAAACACCGAACAGGATGACAAAAGCCCACTGAGCAGAATCACACTAACCGTGAAGTGCCATTGAGGCTTTAAACGGAATACAATTAATAAGTTCATGGATTTTTCACCAGGGTCTTTTCTAAAACCTGTCGTTTACTGTTATCAAATCGCTTAGAAGCATCCAAGAAAATGCGCATTTTTTGAATGCTGGTGACGTAATTGACCGTCTCCGTTCCGACAATTTGGCGCGCCGCCACTTCCACGTTGTAAAGCCATTTGTATGGATCTAACCCCATCTTCTCGGCCTTACGTTGTAGTTTGCGAACTTTAGCAGGCCCGGCGTTATAGGCGGCTAAGGTTAGGTTTTCCTGCTCTTCGCGCGCTAAATGAGGGTCACTAAAGTAACGATCGCGTATAAAAGCTAAATATTTAACCCCCGCGTGGATATTGGTTTCCAAATCCTTAATATTCGGTAAATTAACATGGCGGTCTTTAGCCGTGGACAGTTTAATTTGCATAATTCCCAACGCACCCGCAGAACTGCGTTTATGGTTATTAAAGCGAGATTCTTGATACGCCAAAGCGGCAATCAACTTCCAATCAAAGTCATAGTAATCAGCGTATGTTTGAAAATAATATTTCAAACAACTCACTTTGTTTAATAAATCATGCGCTGGCGGATTTTTAATCCAATAATCATTTTCAAAATACTTTTTAAAAACCATATTGCCTAAAAAATGACCAGGCCTGGCATGATCATGAATAAATCGATTCGTAACTATTCACCCCCCCCCACGACTAATCAACCTGATGAAGGGCGATGTCATCCGTCATAAAAGCTAACGGCTCCCCTTTAAAAAGCGATGCCATGGCCTGTGAGCCACTGACACCTTGTTTACGTGCCGTTGATAAATAACTGCGAAC
>Ga0210017_1000240_pt1 | contig 44116 bp, 54 predicted proteins | sample CryGeyCG2014_020_FD_183966 | JGI IMG/M metagenome (GOLD analysis project Ga0210017, IMG submission 183966) | Groundwater microbial communities from aquifer - Crystal Geyser CG08_land_8/20/14_0.20 (SPAdes) (version 2) | ecosystem: Environmental > Aquatic > Deep subsurface > Groundwater | place... | reverse complement strand
GATTTCCCCTTCTCCCCGCTCAAATTCCGAGAGGACTATTTTAGAGCTCATAATCTCTAATTCAGTTGGCGATTCGCCAGAACTTCGAGAAATTTCAATCGGCCAGTCAGAAGGCCGATTCCAGCGGGTTTTCTGACTCGGGTGAGCTATATTTAAATATGTTCCCTCGGGCAGCGACTCTAACTCATCATTATCATCCGGATCACCAATGGCTACTACTAAGATATTTGATTCAAGGAAAGCTACTGAAGTAACATCGGCGCTATAACCTCCTCGCCGATCTTCTTTCATTCCTTGTGATTCCCAAGTATGCCTACCATCTAACCCCCAGAGGTAAACCCCTTCTTCGGCAAATTTCCCTCGAGAGGGGTGCCAAATTCCAACCAAAATCTGAAGAGGATTATTGTTAGAAATAGCCAAGGAAGTAATCTCTTCTCTTCTTTCTTTCAACCCCGGCGGTCCACCTAAACACTCAAAGTGTTCACCTTTATCATAGGAAATATAGACCTTAGTCTTGGTAGCCAAGACCACGGTTTCTGGTTGGGTAGTCGATGAACTTTCGTTCATCTTCACCCTTCGCTCCGCTCGGGTAGTCGAAGTTTTCAGAGAAACAAATTTCTCGTTTTCGGGAAGCCCTTGAGCAATAACTTTCTGCCAGGCCTTTCCTCTGTTCTTAGAAAGAAAAAGCCAATATTTCCCCCGGCAATCCACCACCGCCCAAAGACTTTTCTCATTTAGAGAAATTAAGTTAACATCTGAGTAGGGAAGAATAATATTTTGTTCTTCCAAGGAAATCAGCGAGTTAGAATAAGCCTTAACCGGTAATGTTTGGAAGAAAAGCAATCCAAACAAAACAGCCAACCACAAAACCAAAACCTTTTTCATCTCTCTGTCCCCCTTTTTTTATTTATAAATTAAAGTGCTATCCTAAATTATTTTAAACAAAATAATAAGTTTTGTCAAATTTTTCCCCGGGCAAATCTCTTTCCAATAATTCCTCCTGCGAAAATCAAAATACCGCCAAAAATGAATATTAAAGGATACCCAAGAGGACCAATTATCAATCCGCCAATTATGGCGCCTACAGCCGTAGCTAAAGGAGCAAAAATGGTATCAATGGCAGCTGATTCTTCGGGATATTTTCTTAATTTGGTAGTTAAAAGCCCACTCCTCCCAGCGCCTGCCATTAATCCTCCAATATATTTTCCAAGCATAATAATAAAAATATAATAAAAGTTCAAAATAGTAACTAACCCGCCGAGTAAAATTGAAAAAATGCCGGTAATTTGACTGCCACGGGAGATATTCATCTCACTCTTAAATTTACTGACTTGTTTTATTACCCAGATAGAAATTGGTAAAAAGATAAGGGATAATAAAGAGTTAAAAAGCAAAATTTGGTTTTGCGACCAGCCAAGGACTTTTAAAAACAAAACGAAGAAAGTATTATTAAATCCTGCTAAAATTAAAACCAAAAAAGAAATGGAAACAAAAAATGAAATATCTTTTTTCTTAATATCGCTTAAAACTTTTAGATAATTATTTGTTGATTCTTTAACTGTAATATTTTCAGTTAAATTAGTTGTTTGTTTTCTTAATTTAGTGAAGCAAAAAATAGCGTTGAAAAATTGTAAAACTAAACTTAAAACAAAAACGCCAAGGAAATTAAATTTCCAGATAATTAAAGCGCCAATAGCCGGCGCAATGGCATCAGCATAAGAAGGAGCAGAATAAAACCAGGCGAAAGCTCGGTCAGGATTTTCTAATTTTGAACCCATCAAAATTGCCCGAGAACTGACAAAAAACAAGGCAGCGGAAATCCCTAAGATTATTTGGAAAATATAAAAGGTAATTAAATTCGGGAATATAATCATTCCCAAAGCATAAATTCCGTATCCAAGAATTCCTAATGAAGCCAAAATAGCCGGATTTATTTTGTGGCTTAAAAATCCGGCAATAGGAGCAAAAAGAGCGATTGGCAGATAAATTAAAAAATGAGTATAACCAACCTGAGATATTGAAAAATTTTTAGCAACTAAAAACAAGGGGAAATACAAAGAAAAAAGTTTATAACCAAACATCAAAAAGAAATGCGATATTGTCGCATCTCTGGTAATTCGCTCAAGTTTAGGAAGAGAAAACATATTGAGTTATTTTAGCAAATTTAAGTTCAATTTAGAAATAAATAGGGGCAGCCAACGCAGTTGGCTGCCCACCTTTCGCCTTGATGGAGATTTATTTACTCCATCCATCCATGATTTCAGTAAGCATCCCTCCTGCTTGTTTGGCGAACTCTCGGTTAGGAGCATCCCGTGATGCTAGGAGCCGGAGACAAAGCCGGCACATGCGCTTTCCCCAACCGCTGAGCAATCGGTTTCCTTCCGGTCCGTCAGCGAGCTCCCGAAGCTCCTGAGGAGAAACATACCGTGTTTCACTTTTAGTAGGTTTTTCCTTAACTACACCGACGTGGATCGCAAATGCCCAATCTCCCCCGCTTTTGAGCACCGCCGGATACATCGCCACCATCGGAAGCATAGGAGGTATTGAGATTCCTGTTTCTTCTCTCGCCTCCCGAGCAAGTTCCTGAACAACAATTCTTTCATCGAGAGATTTGGATGCATTGTCAGCGTCTACTCCCCCACCAGGCAAGTCCCATTCACCAGCAAAAGAAGAACCAGTCGGCCGCCGTCTAAGGAGGAGCTTTCCTTCCTCATTAAATATCCCGGCAAAAACACCAATGGTTGGCCTAACTACGGCCGGCCGCTCATCTTTTACAATGTTTTTTGCTTCAACTGCATCGCATTTTTTACATTTTCTGAACTCGGCTGTGTAACGACCTCCTGCCACATACCAAAGCTCTTTTTTCCATTCTCCCCATTCATGAATACATTCTGCCATCTTGGCACCTCCTTTATTTTTTCTCCTTTTCTTGAATTTTTGCGAAGATGTTTTCTTTTACCTGTTTAATGCGCTCAGGATCAGGTTCGCGAACTCCCGGAATCCCTTCAAAATATTTCAGGGCTTTCTCACCATATTCTCGGGCTTTCTCTACGTCACCGGTTTGAACATGGCATTCGCCAAGTCGGGCCCAAGTCAAGACAAATCCTCGCTCGTCATTGGCAATGCCCCGGAAAACTTCCGCCACCTGATAAAACCAGATGGCCCTCTTTATATCTTTTTGATATTGGGTTATATAAGCGAGGTTTTGAAAGAAGTCTCCGATTTGCCCCGGCTCTTGGGCGGCATTGATTGCTTCCCAAATATCTTTTTTTGTCGCTTCTATTTCCGATACCGAGATTGGTATTTCGCCATAATCTTGATTGATAAATATTTGAAAAGCTGTGTAGGCGCGTTGAACCGGATTTTTCCGCCTTAGTAGATAAGCTTCTCTATAGCGCTTATCGGCTTCTCTATGCTCTTCCATTGCTTGCAAGGTTCGACCTTCATAATGGCGAATTAGTCCAAGCAAAGATTCTATCGCTTCGTTTTCCGGAAGAAGTTTTATTTTCTCTTCAGCTCTCCGGAGAACCTCTAAACCTTTCTCCAATTCGCCTTTCCGTTGGAGTTCTCCTGCCGACTTAACCATTTCTCTTATTTCTTCACCTTTCATTGTCTTAAACCTCCTTATTTATATTTTCTCGATTTTCAAGTTTTATTAAACTAAAAAGAGCTACAATTTTGCCCTCCTTTCTTTGATTTACTACTTTAGCAAATTGATTTTCATTTGTCAAGGGGCTATAATAGAAAATGCGAAGAGGATTTTATCCTCTTCTTAACCTTCGTCCCGCTACGCGGGACTCGGTGTGGCGAAAAGGACTTCGTTCTCATCTTCACCTTCGCCCACCGAGTGAGGCGAAGCCGAGCGAAGGTTAAGAAGAGATTTATCTCTTCGCCCCTACGGGGGCTCGGTAGGCGATGAAGTTTACCTCCTTCGGAGTTTGCCTTCATCTTCACCTCACTTCTGCTTTCGCAGAAGCTCGGTGTATGACTAAAAAAACTCGGACAATCTTGTTTTTTATCTGTGTCTTTTTATTCCTTTCAGTGGCGCCTTCGGTGGTTTTTTATTCCCAAGGTTATAGGATTGATTTGAATCCGCCAGCTGGCGGAAAAAAACTAACTCAAACTGGCGGGCTTTTTTTGAAAATTGAGCCAAAGCAGACAGAAATTTATATTGATGAAAAATTAATTAAAAAGACTGATTTTTTCTTTGGGTCTACTTTAATTGAAAATCTTTTACCAAAAAAATATAAAGTCGCGGTAAAGAAAGAAAAATATCAAAATTGGGAAAAAACTTTAGAAATAAAAGAAAAAGGAGTTACTGAGGCAAAAAATATTCTTTTGATTCCAGAAAATCCAAATTTTCAAATTTTAATTAAAGGAGTAAAAGATTATTTTTTCTCTCCAGATGAAAGAAAAATGATTTTAAAAAAGGAAAAGGATAATGATTGGTATTTAACCTTATTTGATTTAGAAAAAAATGTTGAAATATTTTTAATTGAGGGGAAAAATTTTTCGCAAAAAAAAGTTGAATTTTTAAGTCTCCAATGGTCCTTTGATTCAAAAAGAATTCTTTTGGAAAACGCAATTGGCGAGGAGCAAAAATACTTTATTCTTGAACTCGATAAACCATCGCCTATTATACCAATACCTCTGAATATCACTGAAATACCCGAAAAAATTTCTTTTAATTCCGTAAATTCTCAAAAAATATTTTTACAAAAAGATGGTTCTCTTTTTGAAGTAGATTATAAAGCAAAGGAAATTTCAGGGCCGATTTTAGCCAATTTAGTAACTTATGAAATTTCTAATAGTAGTATTTTCTGGTTAGATGTTTCGGGTTTTCTTTTTAATTCCGATTTCTCGGGTAAAAACCGAAATAAAATAAATTTAGAGCCATTTTCCGTTAAAGAAGAAACAGAATATCAAATTTTTTTAAAATTGCCAGAAATTTTTCTTAAAGAAGAAAATATTCTTTTTAGGTTTGATTATGATTTAAAGAAATTTGAAAAAATTTTCGAACCAATAAAAAGTTTAGAATTCTCTAAGGATTCAAAAAAGTTATTATTTTTCAATGATTACGAGATCTGGATTTACTATCTAAAAGATATTTTAGAACAACCTTCAAAAAAGACCGGGGATTCTCAATTAATTGCCCGTTTTTCAGAGAAAATTGATAATTGTTTTTGGTTAAACAATTATTATTTAATTTTTAATGTTGGAGAGAAATTAAAAATTGCTGAAATTGATGAACGAGATAGAATCCAAATTTGGGATTCGGCTTCATTTCAAACACCAGAAATATTTTTGAATCAAAACAGTAAAGAATTATATATTTTAAGCGGAGAAAACTTATATAAATCAGAAAAAATAATTAAAAAAAACTATCTTTCTTCAATTACAGCCCGAGAACGTAGCTGTTTTAATTTACTAAAATATTTATTATTTATTTATTGTTTACCGCCTCTATTTTTACTTTAAAATCTTTCCAGTTCATTTCGCTAGCTAAAGCCATTGCGCATATTTCTTTAAATTGGCAGTATTGACATTGCCAATTCTGAGGATAATCCGAAAGACGTTGAGGAATCATATCAGCATCGATTTTTGTTTTGAGATTAACTAAATCTTTTAAAAGAGATTGGACAAGATTTTGATTGTAATTAACTAAAAAATCTTTTAATTCTAATGTATCTTTACTCACATAAAGTAAAATTCCTTTTGGAATTTTGAAAAAATGCAAATAAAGCTGGATTTGATTAATATTCTCTTCTTTTGGCTGGATTAAGTTTTTAAAAATCATACTATTCATACTTTTCACATCAACCACATAAAGTTCATTATCTAAAGTAATTATGGCATCAGCCCTACCGCCAATTATTTCTTGAGGCGGGATATTTATTTCAGCAGCCCTGACTATTCCTAAAGAGAACAAATTATTTAAAATTTGCATCTGGATATAATCACCGTGGTCAAACATTCTCAAAATCCTCGCTTCCATTTCTTTTCGGGGAGCTTTTTTGAATTTAAAAAAGATTGCCCGAGGGCACTTTCCAGCATCAGTAATATAAAAACGACTTTGCTCTCTATTTTTTTGCTTATCCAAATAAAATTGGTCAATAAGTTCTTTTAACATTTTTGCTTCGCAAAAATCGCTGATTTGCGCTGATTTATAGCTGATTTACGCTGATAACTAAGCGAGGCAACAAGTTTCAGAGTAAATTTCGCAGGTCTGTTAGCATGGTTTCACCGAAGGCGAATAATAGACCGAGAATTTAGATAGTCAAATTTCGCTGGAAATTTGAACTATCGGTACTCTGAAACTCTGTTGCCGAGCGGATTACCTCTTTTGCCACTGGGGGGCTCGTCTTGCTCTTTTTAAGCCGAACTTCTTTCTTTCCCGCATTCTGGAATCGCGAGTTAAAAAGCCCGCTTTTTTTAATCTTTTTCTAAAATCTGGGTTAAAAAGAGTGAGGGCTCGCGAAATCCCATGTCTGATAGCTTCAGCCTGAGCATGTAGGCCACCTCCTTTTACAATAACTGAAACTCTGAATTTATCAAGACATTTCATCTTTTCCAAGGCAGCTTGAATAATCTGTTGAAGTTCCGAAGTTGGAAAATAAATATTGTATGGCTTTTGATTAACTAAAAAGGCTTTTTCTCCTCTAGTAAAAAGCCGGACCCTCGCCACTGCTGTTTTTCTTCTCCCCACTGCCTCCCAATATTTTTCTGCTTTGACTGCTGGCCTCTTGGCTTCTTCAACTTTTTTAACTTTCGCTTTCTCTACTTTTTTTAGTTTTTCGCGCCTCATTGGCACACCCGCCGAAGAGAGGGGTTTTTTCTTTTGTTTTCTTGGCTTTTTAGTTATTTCTTTGGTTTTTGGCATTTTTTGTTTCATGTTTTATGTTTCAATCTTAAGCCTTTTAATCATTTTCGCTCTTAATTTATTCTTGGGTAACATTCCAAAAACTGCTTTTTTTAAAACTAAATCAGGATTTTTTTCGAAAACTTTCTCCAGTGGAATTTCCTTTAAACCGCCTAAATATCCGGAGTGCCGATAATATTTTTTTTGTTCCATTTTTTTGCCAGTCAATTTTATTTTGTTAATATTTTTTATCATCACAAAATCACCCATATCTTTATAGGGAACGAAATCAGCTTTATGTTTACCCCGAAGTAAAATTGCAATCTCTGTTGCCAATCTGCCCAACACTTTACCAGTGGCGTCAATAATGTGGGTTTCTCGTTTCATAATTTAAAATTTTTAATTTTTAAACAATGTTCTAATTTCTAAATTTTTAAACATTTAATCATTTAAAATTATTTTTAAATTTGAAATTTACTTAATTAGTTCTATTATGGCCATTTTTGCTCCATCTGACTTCCTTAATCCTAATTTTATAATTCTTGTGTATCCTCCGTTTCTTTCTTTATACCTGGGGGCAATTTCTTCGATTAATTTTTTTACTACCTTTTGAGATAAATAACGGGTTAAAAATCTCTTTGCGGTTAAATTATTTTTTTTTGCTTTAGTAATAAATTTTTCAATAATTTTTGAAGTCTCCTTAGCTTTAGCCTCGGTTGTTTTTATTTTTTCTTTTAAAACCAAATTATTAACTAGCGCTTTTAGCAAGGCCTTTCTTTGATCTTTTTTTCGCCCAAATTTCCTTCTTTTTTTTAAGTGACGCATGTTTATTATTCTTTTAGTTCTAATCCTAATTTTTTCAGAGCTTTTTTAATCTCTTTTATTCCCTTTTGACCTATCCCTTCAAGTTCTAAAAGATTTTTTTCATTTTTTCTTAAAATCCCGGCTACAATTTTAATGTTGTTTTTTAGTAAAGCGTTGGTGGTTCTAGTCGATAATTTTAGCTGCTCTATTTCAATTTTAGTTAGCTCTTCTTCTTTTAAAACTTTTTCTTTTGGAGCTTTTTCAGGTTTTTTAAAACTTTCGGCGAATATTGAAAAATGAGAAAGTAAAATTTCTGAAGTCTGAGAAAATGCCTCCTCGGGAGTTATCGTTCCATCGGTTTCGATTTCCAAAAATAATCTATCAAAATCGGTTCTTTCCCCTACCCGCATATTTTCTACCTTAAAGGTCACTTTTCTAACCGGGGTAAAAATAGCATCAAGAGCAATAACTCCAACCCCTAATTTATCTTTTTTCCTTCTTTCTGCAGGCTCGTATCCTAATCCCTTTTCAACTAGAATTTCCATTTCCAGTTCTGATTTTTTATCAGTTAAGGTAGCGATATGAGCATTTTTGTTTACTAACTCTAATTGAGCCGGCAACTCAAAATCAGAAGCTTTTATTTCTTTTTCGCCTTTTATTTTAAGAGTTGCTTTTTGAGGCTCTTCAGAATAAATTTTAAATCTCAACTGTTTCAAGTTCAGTGAAATAATAATCACATCTTCTAAAACGCCGGAAATTGTTGAGAATTCATGATGGACTCCTTTGATTTTTACTTGGGTTATAGCTGCTCCCTGCAACGAAGAAAGTAAAACTCTTCGAAGAGCATTCCCAATGGTTACTCCGTAACCAGGATATAAGGCCTCTATTTCAAAAACGGCTATATTTTCTTTTTTTTCAATGATCTTTGGTTGGAGTGGTAATGGTATCATATTATTTAATTTCTAATTTTTAATTTCTAATTTTTAATAAAATTATTTTAAAAATTAAGGAATTAGAAATTGTTTAAAAATTAAAAATTTTAAATTATTATTTAACGAGAGTAAAACTCGAAAATTGATGATAATTCAGCTGGCGGCATTGCTTCTTTAAAGGTAGGCATGCCTATAACCTTGCCTTCTAACTTTTCTTTATCTAATTGAAGCCAAGAGGGAAGTTGATGTTTCTTCAAATAGGTAACTAAATTCTGAAAAATCTTTTTCTTTAGTTTCTGTGATCGAATAGTAATTCTATCTCCTTTTTTTACCCGATAAGATGGAATGTTATTTTCCTTAAGGTTAATTAAAAAATAACCATGACTAACTAACTGTCTAGCTTGAGACCTCGACTGAACAAAACCCAATTTAAAAATTACATTATCTAAACGGTTTTCTAATTTTTTAACTAATTCTTCCCCAGTGTCTTTTACCGTTCCTTTTTTTTGTAATATTTCTTTTACATATTTTTTTAACTGGGTTTCTTTCAAACCGTACCAGTTTTTAAGTTTTTGTTTTTCTTTTAACTCTTTCCCATACTCAGAAAGAGAAGATGATCTCCTTTTTCTTTTTTGTCCCGGAGGATAGGGCTTTTTTATCATTGGACATTTTGACGATAAACATTTCTCGCCTTTTAAAAAAAGTTTTTGACCTACTCTCCGACAAATTTTACACCTTGAATCTAACATCTCTAATCAATCTCTAATTCTCTCACGAATTATCTCTAATGTTTATTAGCGATTATTAGAAATAGAATTCGTGATTGATTGGTAATTATACCCTTCTTACTTTTGGCGGTCGACAACCATTATGGGGTACGGGAGTTATATCTTTAATAGAAGTAATATCCAACCCCCGAGCAGCCAAAGATCTCAAAGCTGATTCTCGACCAGAACCTACTCCCTTTATTAATACCTGAATTTTTTCTATCCCTAATTTTTTGGCTCTTTGAGACAAAGCTTCTGCCACCTTTGAAGCAGCAAAGGGAGTAGCTTTTTTTGTTCCTTTAAAGCCAATATTTCCAGCACTCGCCCAGGTCAAAACATTACCTTGAGAATCAGTTAAAGTAATTATAGTGTTATTATAAGTGGCGACAATATAAACCCGACCCTCTTTCGCTTTCTGAGGAGTTTCTATTTTAATTTCTTTCCTCACAGCCGCATCAACTTTCTCTCTTTCCTTTAGTAATTCTTCTTCAGTTTTTTGAATAATACGTTTCTTTCCCATATTTTTTTCACTCCGTGAAAAACGCTGATTTACGTTGATTTAGTCGGCCTTCGGCCTCTGCCGCTGATTTACGCTGAAAATATATCAGCGTTTATCAGTGTACTTATCAACGTTATGTCAACGGTGTTAGGTTGGTTCGGGCAATGGTTTTTTTCCTGAACTCATTGTTTTTCTTACGTTTCCTCTTACTGTCCGAGTATTTGTTCTTGTCCTCTGTCCTCTAACCGGAAGCCTTTTGATATGACGAATCCCCCGCCAACAGCTTATATCTTTTAATCTTTTTATATTCATCATTACTTCCCTTCTCAATTCTCCTTCAATCCTATATTTTTTCTCAATAATTTCTTTAAGCCGATTAATTTCTTCAGCTGTTAAATCCTTGGCTTGTTGGAATGGATTAATTTTAGCCTCATTTAAAATTTTCCGAGCCAAAGAACGACCTATTCCATAAATATAGGTCAAAGCAACTTCTATTTGTTTATTCTCAGGGATATTAATCCCAGCAATACGTGGCATATAATTATCCTTGGCGTTGTTTATGTTTGGGATTCTTACAAATTACATAAATTCGTCCTTTTCGACGGACAATTTTACAATTTTTACAAATTTTTTTTATAGACGATCTTATATTCATACAGCAAGTTTTTATTTATAAAAACGCAGCTGGAGATGAATCTTTAGATTCATCGACTCATCGAAAGCGATATACGAATTTACGAATCTGCGGCTCCGGATACGAATATTTACGAATGAATGATTCGTATATTCGTAGTGATTCGTAATTCATAGGGTTCATTTACCTCTATACACTATTCTGCCTTTTTTCTCATCGTAGGGACTCAGCTCTACCGTTACTTGATCGCCTGGTAAAATTTTAATTCGATAAAGTCTTAGTTTCCCGGCAAGATGGGCGATTATTTCTTGACCAGAATCCAGCTTTACTCGAAAATGAAGACTGGGCAGAGCTTCAATGACTTGACCTTTTTTTAATAAAGCTTTTTTGTTTTCTTTTATCATAAAGAATTATTAAAGATAGCAAATTTTTAAAAATTAGTCAAGAATCAGTTTTAATTTAATCTTTTCTATTTCCCCAGGCACTTTTTTAACCCAAAATGGTGAAAGCCTTACTTGAGAATTAGTAATTTGGGGTATTTCTCCTAAAAGAATTTGGGTTTCTTTTAAAGATTTTCCAATTATTGCCTCTTTTAGAGAATCTTCGTCAATAGCAGAATAAACTTTTCCACCAAATTCTAAATTTAAAACAATTTTATTTGAATCTTCCGTTGAGTCTATTGTCCAATTTGTCTTCAGGCTCTCTTTGTAAAGTTTTTTATCATTTGAAACCTGCGAAGATATAAATTCTTTAGCAAAATTTTCTAAATCAGATTTTTTAAAGGTTAAAGCTCGAATCTTTCCTCTAATTCGGGAGTTAAATGATTCTTTTTCTTCTCCAGCCTTTGGTCCGGAGGTTTCAATTATTTCTTGAGATGTGGCCTCATCTAACAAAATATACCCGCCTTCCATTTTGTCTTTTAAAGAGTTTTTAGCAACTGTCAATAATTCTTTAGTTAAAGTGTCTTTAGTTTTATCTAAATCTTCTTGCGAAATTACCGAAACTTCCCCTCCTCCAGCCATCGCCGAAAGAGATTTTCCAGTAATCGAGTGATATTGAGGTAAACCAGCTAAACCAGGAATGGAAAAAATAGAAGGTTCAATGTTGTAATTCTGACCACTCTGGGCGGCTATGACCGTAACGTCAGTATATTTTCCAGCCGGAACTAAAATTTTATTTTCTGAAAAAAACAGCTTTCCATTAGACGAAATAAATCGAGTATTTTTCACTAAAACTTGGTCTTTATTGTAATTATTATAAACCCTGATTACTCCTTGGGCTTTTTTAGAAATTTTTCCTGAGGAAAAGAAGTCTCGATTAATTTCTTTTTCAATTTCAAAAATCTTCCCCGGTAAAAGATGATTGGTCAAATCAATTTGGTCTACTTCAGAACTAATCTTAATTTTTTCTTTAAAGTTTAAAGAGTCAATTTTTGGCCAAATCTCAATTTCTGCGTGAGAGTATTTAAAATGAAAAAATCCGCCTAATAGAATTAAAAAAATAAAAAGGAAAATTAAGATTTTCCCAAAAGGAAAATGAAATGGTTTTTTAACCTCATGGATTTCTCTAAATTCTTCTTTTCTTTCTAATTCAATTTTTTTTGGTGGAATAATATCAAAAATTTTTTTATTTGGCATACGTCGTTAGAAATTACTTTTCTAAAACTAATAAGTGAAAAAATTAGTCTGCCCCCCATTAGAATTGCCGAATTTCTAACGGAGTGTAGCAAATTAAAACTAATGAAATCCATTGGGGACCGTTTAGAGTATAGGTTTTATCTTCGATATTTTTTAAATCTTTTGGATAAATTAACTTTACTATAGGCTTGCCGATAAAAGCAAAATCTTTCCAATTTTCCTCTTCTTCTAAGATTTCTTTGATTTCTGGCAATTGACTTCCTTCTCCAAAAAGATAAAAATTAGAAAAAAGAAGAAGTTGTTTAGCTTCATTTAATTTAAATTTTAAATTGGAAAACCAATCATAAATAGCTACTCTTATTGTCTCTTTTATTTTTTTTCGAACTCCCTCTGAAAGCAACTTTTTCAAATATTTTTCTTTCAAGATTTGAGATGTTCTTTCGGTAAATCCGAAATTTTGATATAAGGCCTGAAAAAAATCCCTCTCTCCAGTCTCAAACTCAGAAATATAAAGCATTTTTCCTTCTTCCATTAAAAAAATTTGAGTTAAATCGCTTCCAATGTTAAGAAAAATACCATCTGAAAAATCCTCGCTAAGGGCTAATTTTAAATTTTGAGCTGGGTGAATTATTTTTGAAATCCTAAAGCCTGTTTCTTCAAATATTTTTTTAAATTCTTCAAAATAATATTTTAGCAAAAATATTGCCACTACCCTAAAATTTAAATTCTCTCCCCTAAAACCACAAAGATAAGGTACATCGTAGCCGTCAATTTTATTTCCTATAATTTCTAACTTTAAGAACTCTAAATCTTCCGATAAAATGCCGTGTGATTGAGCAAAAATTTCAGAAATTTCCCTTTGACTTTCATTTAAAACCTTTTGATAGATTTCTTTTTCTTCGTTTTGTTGAATTTTAATTTTTGGATCTGGTCTTTTTAACTCCCGAGATAAGACTCTTATTTTAAAAATATTAGCCGGAAGTCCCAACAAAACGGGTAAATTTTTCTGTTTTGGGATTTTTCCTTTAACCTCCTCAATTGATTTTAAAATAGCTTTCTTAATTTTATTTTTTTCAAAAGATATTGAATCGAAAATTGAAAACTTTTCAAAGGCTTGAGAAGAAGCTCCAAGAATAGTAATTTTTTCGCCTTTTGTTGTAAAATTTAGAGCTTTTACTGTTTTAGTATCAATATCTACAGCTAAAAAATATTTTTCCTTATCTTTTTTAGTCCAGGGAAAAATAATTTTCATTTTTTATAATTAAAGCGAGTGATAACAGGTGAAAACAAATAACAAGAAAAAACTCTACTACTATATTTTACCATAACCCCGCTCTCTAGTCCAATTAAATCACGGCTAATATACAAAACTTAAGGCATAGAGGGCGGGGTCAAAACAGCTTTTATTCTTCTTATGCCCAAGCGTTAGCGAAGGGCGAAAGAAGAATTCGGCTTCTTTTTATTTTAAAATAGCCCGAATTCTTCGCACGCCAGCTCCTGATGATTCTTCTTTAATAATTCTAAATCTACCTAATTCAGAAGTTCTGTTTGCGTGAGGACCGGCGCAAATTTCTTTGGAAAAATCGCCAATAGTGAAAACGGTTACTCTTTCAGGATATTTTTCTTTGAAAAAAGCCAGGGCGCCACATTTAATCGCTTCCTTATATTCCATTTCTTCCTTATTTATAGCTAAATCTTCCTTAATTTTTTCATTAACCAAATCTTCCACTTTTTTTATCTCTTCTGCCGTCAATTTTTGAGAATGAGAAAAGTCAAATCGCAATCTTTGTGAAGTAATATCCGAACCCATTTGTTTGACATGTTCTCCCAAAACTTCTCTTAAAGCGACGTGCAATAAGTGGGTGGCAGTATGGAGTTTTGGAGAAAATTCCCCTCCCCCACCGAATTTCTTTTCTGCTCCAGCTCGGGAAATTTCCTGGTGTTTTTTTAATTCCTCTTGAAAATATTTTATAATTTCATCTTTAAAAACATCTTCTCTTTTAAAATAATTCTTCATCTCCTCTAAAGATTGTTCTAGAGGAAATCCATAATTTTGGAAAAGGTCAAAAAATTTTTTCCCTATCTCTTTTGTTTCTTCTTGAGAAAAATAATTAAGTTGGCCTCCTTGTTTTATCTCGTCTAAACTTGCAACTTTTTTATCCCACCAATTAAAAATATTATAATATTCTTTTAATCCCTTTTCTAAACTCTTCTCAAACTTTTCTTCTTCGTTTTGAATTACTGTCAAAATATCGGTTTCTTGCGATTTAACTTCGGGATAAACGTCTTTATAGATTTCAACAACTTTTTGCCCTAAAGGAATTAAAAAATTCTTTGATAAATTAAGCAATCTCCCATAACGAATTGCCCTTCTCAAAATTCTCCTTAAAACATATCCTCTTTCAACATTGGAGGGTAAAATTCCTTCCGAAATTAAAAAAACCGAGCTTTTTATATGATCGGCAATAATTCTTTTTGCTTTTTCGTTTTGACTTGGGGTATCTTTCATTATCGGCAAAAATAAATCGGTTTCATAAACAGAAGGTTTTCCTTGACAAACCATGGCCAACCTCTCCAACCCCATTCCCGTATCTACTCCTTTTTGTTTTAAAGGAGTTAAGTTTTTGTTCCTATCCTGATAATATTCATTAAAAACTAAATTCCAAACCTCCATGTCGTTAAAATGAATTTCGGTTGTTGGACCGCAGGGACCTTCTTCGCCAGTGGGTCCCCAAAAGTTATCTTCTCTACCACAAAAACGTAAATTTACATTTTTTTCAAAGAATCCAAATTTAGACCAGATTCTGGCTGATTCTTCATCACGTGGAACATCTTTATCGCCACTAAAAACCGTAACGGTCATTTTGGATTTTGGAATTTGGAATTTGGAATTTAAGAGCTCGTAAGCGAGCTCAATTGCCTCTTCTTTAAAATAATCCCCGAAAGAGAAATTTCCCAGCATTTCTAAAAAAGTCAGATGTTTTTCATCCCCCACCTCCTCAATATCAGAAGTTCGAAAACATTTTTGACAAGAACAAACCCTTTTCCCGTAAGGAGATTTTTCACCCATATAATGGGGTTTAAATTGCTGCATACCGGCAGTAGTGAATAAAACAGTGGAATCAAGAGGTATTAATGAAGAAGAAGGCACAGTCCCGTGCCCTCGTTTTTCAAAAAACTTTAAAAATTTTTTCCTTAATTCATTAGAGTTCATTTAAAATTTGAAAATTAGAAATTTAAAATTTTATTTAGGTATATCTATCTGCTACTACTGAAGCAACATAAGCTTCAGGTTTTATCTTCGGTTCGAACCCATTACCACGGATAAATCCGGTTACTTCTTTAATCATCTCTCGGGTGACGCCATTTTCGCCAATATCGGCATGAATATAACGAAATTGATAATCCAATGGTTCGGTTATTGTTTTTAATTTCAGAGATAATTTTTCCCTTAACTGTAAAGCTAATTCAATCGAAAGTAAAACTTCTTCTAAAACTCTTTGATGCCAATTAAAAAATTTTTTATTTTTGTAGGTAATTTTTTTGAGAAAAAACCGACCTCCCTCTCCTTTCCTTAAAATAACTACGGCTACTGGGAAAAATGGTTTTTCGCTCGAGGGAGAATCGCAACCGACAATAACATCGTAAAATTTTTCCGGTTTTTCGGTTATATAAGCAAAAATCTCTTTGATTACTTCGTTAATAGAGAGATTACCTTTGGTTGGGCTGTAAAAATTTCCTTCTAAAATCTGTTCCATACGTTGATTATCTTAACAGATTTTAGAAATTAAATCAACCCCGTTAGAAGTATAGTATTTTCTACTTCTATTCAAAAACCTGATTTAGACTTTATTTCCTGGGAACTTCTAACGGGGTCAATATTTTTGACCGCTCTTATAAAATCATCTGCTCTCAAAGAAACTGCCCCTATTAATACTCCATCCATCTCAGCTTTTTCAATAAAACCTTTAATATTCGTACTATCTACGCTCCCACCATATATAACTTTAACCTTTATAGATTGACCGAATAGTTGAGCCACAGTTTTCCTAATTAAAATTGCTCCTTCTTTAGTATTCTCGGGAGTAGCTACAACACTCCCCTTAGTTGTGCTTATTGCCCAAATTGGTTCATAAGTGAAAATTATATTTTTGATGTTTGATCTTTTAACTCCTTCTAAAGCTTTCTCCAATTGACTCCTTATTTCTTCATTACCCTTTTTACCTCTTTTCATGCTTCCGACACAAAAAATAGGTTTAAGGTTATTCTTTAGAGCTACTTTTAGTTTCTTATTAACCATTGTATAATTTTCTTTTAAATACTTTCTTCTCTCGGAATGACCGATAATGACATGACTCACTCCTAAATCTTTCAACATTTTTGGAGAAATTTCGCCAGTGAAAGCGCCTTTTTCTTCCCAAAAACAGTCTTGGGCGCCCAATTTAAAATTCAAGAAGGGCTTTTTAAAAACCGAAAGGTAAATAAAAGGCGGACAGATAATAATTTCTGCTTTTTTATTGTTTTTAATTCCTTTTTTAAGCGAATTAAAAAGTTTTTTGGCTTCTTTTAAACTAATCGGATTACATTTCCAATTAGCAATGATTAAAGGTTTCATAAAAAAATTATTTTTTGTGTTTTAATTTTCGATACAGCCAAAAAGCTATCCCTAAAACGATTAAAGTAATAATCAGCCAGTCAAATTTTTGGAAATAAAATTCAAGATTTGACCAATTTTCTCCCATTACCACTCCGGCCCAAGCCAGCCCGAAAGACCAAGGTAGAGACCCAGCCAGCGTATAAAAAGAAAATTTCCAAAAAGGCATTCTGCTAATACCTGCCGGCAGAGAAATAAATGTTCTAACGACTGGAAGCATTCTGGAAAAGAAAATACTAAAGTCTCCGTACTTTTCAAACCATTTCTGCGCCAAATCTAAATCGTGCTCAGAAATAAAAATATATTTGCCGTATTTTTCTATCAAAGCCCTCCCTCCGTAAAACCCGACAAAATAGGCAATTATTGAACCGAGTAAATTTCCCACCGTTCCGCAAATCACCACCCACCATAATGAAAACTGACCGCTAAAAACCAAATAACCAGAAAATGGCATTATGATCTCGGAAGGAACTGGAATACAAGCGCTTTCTAAAGCCATTAAAAAAATGATGCCAGGATAGCCAAGAAAAGAAATTCCATTAATAATTAAAGAACTAACAGTTAAGAAGAAAGAGGAAATCATTGTTTTCTAAGATAGGCAGCTGCCGTCTCCGGTTTAATTGTTGAAATCTCTATTCTTGTCCCAATTTCAAAGCCAGCCCAAGTTCCGGTTTTTGGCAAAATTGTCCAGTGCCAGTGATAATAGGGGTAATTTTTTCCGTCGCAGGGAGAAGTATGGAGATAAAAATTGTAAGCCGGGTCGCCAAGCCCTTTATAAAGTTTTTTGAGGACAACTTGAAAGGCCTCAGCCAATTGCCATTTTTCTTTTTCAGTAACTCTTTCAAAATATGATAAGTGTTTCTTCGGAGAGACAATGACCTGGAAAGCAGATTTTGAGGCAAAGGGGCAAATCACCAAAAATTCTTTGTTTTCAAAAATAACTCTTGTTTTTACCTTTCTTTCCCATTTATTCATCTGGCAATAAACACATTTGCCAGTTCTTTTGAAATAGTTTTTTGAATTTAAAAGGGCTTTTTGTAAATCAATGTCAATTAAAGGAGTGGTAATAATTTGGGAATGGGGGTGGGGTTGAGAAGCCCCAGCTTCAACTCCGTGATTATGAAAAATTGAAATATATTTGACAAAAGATTTTTTCATTAACTCTTGATATCTTTCCTGGTAAGTATCGAAAACCTCTTTTACTTGAGAAATTTTAAAATGAGGAAAATGTTTACTATGGTCCCTTGTTGCCACTAATTCACAAAAACCAACTGCATTCATTGTTTGATATAAGTTTCCCTCAATTTTTTCCTCTAATTTTGGTTGGGGTAAAAAAGCAGGGTATTTATTAGGAAAAACAATCGTTGTCCAATTTTTGGGAAATCCTTTTTCTAAATAGACTTTTTTACCTTGAACAAAAACTAAAATTGGCTTTTCTTGATTTTTAGTATTACAAAAAGGACAAATCTTCTCTGGAACTTTTATTTCAATCCTTTTTTCTCTTTTAAACATTTCTGGCCTTTTCGCCCTGCCAGTAGCAATGACCACCCAATCTCTTGAAATCAAATCAAAACGTAGCTCTGATGGAAATTTTAACTTTTTAATTTTTTTAATCATATTAAATTATTTTACTACAAATACTAAAAAAAACAAAATGGGGGCGCTCAGTCTTTGACCGAAACGCCACCTTGGATGCAATGAGCTGACTCTTAGACCAGCTCTTGAGCAAAGAGTCAAGATTTACGGATTTGTGCTGTTTATACTTTATTGAACTATTTCAATTCTGTCAAGATTTGGCAGCCGTTTTTGGTTACAATAATGGTGTGTTCAAAATGGGCTGCTAAAGATTTATCAGTAGTTATCCAGCCGTGACCATCTTTTGATTTTTTTATATGCCAGTCGCCAACTGTAACCATAGGTTCCAAACAAAAAACCATTCCTTCTTTAATTTCTTCGCCCGTATGCCTCTTTCCGTAATTTAAAATTTGGGGTTCTTCATGAAGTTCTTTTCCGATTCCATGACCACATAAATCTCTGACCACATTGAATCCCTGACTTTCAACATATCTCTGAATTGTATTTCCAATATCACCAATTGTATTTCCGGGTCTAACTTTTTTAATCCCTCTCTTTAGCGCTTTTTTTGTTATTCGGATTAACCTCTGAGCTTCAGGAGAAATCTTCTCTACTCTATTCCGACCCGCGGACGGGTTTAGGACTGGCACTGTCACTGCCATATCCGAATGAAAACCTTTATATTTCATTCCAATATCTAAAGATAAAATATCTCCTTCTTTTAAAACTCTTTCCGAAGGTGCGGCATGGACAATTTCTTCGTTTATCGAAGTACAAAGACAAGCTGGAAAATTTTCGTATCCCTTAAATGAGCATTTTCCTCCTGATTTTAAAACAAGGTCTTCAGCGACCTTGTCTAATTCTTTAGTGGTAATTCCTGGCTTCACTCTTTTTTCTAATTCTTTCATAATTTTTGCCAGGATTTCTCCTCCCTCTCTCATGATTTTAATCTCTTCTTTAGTTTTAATTTCAATATTCATTTTTAATTTTTAGACCGCCTTCTGCCACCGAGCCCCGAAGGGGCGAAGGTAAAGATGAAGGCAAACTCCGAAAGAGGCAAACTTCATCGCCATTATTTTAATTTCTTTTGGAGTTTTTATTGTAATCATTTACCAAGTTTTTATTCATAAAAACGCAGGTGGGTTCAAAGAAGTAAACTTCTTTTCTCGCCCTCACTAACGTTCAGGTAAAAGAAGCTTTAGCTTCTTTGACCAAACCGAGCTTCCGAAGGAGTCAAAGAGATAAATCTCTTTTCCATCTTCGTTTTCGCTATGCGAAAACTTGATAAGCGAAGGCGAAGAAAAGAACGAAGTTCTCTTCGCCTATATGGCCTTTAAAATCTCCTTAAAAACATCGGCGACTGACTGTTCACCGTTAACTTCTTTTACTTTTAATCCCTGTTTTTTAAAAAAATCAATTATAGGTAAAGATCTTTCTTGAAACTCTTTTAACTTGCTTTTAATTACTTTTGGATTGCTGTCTTCACGAGATATTAATTTGGAACCGTCAAAAGGACAGTGTTTTAGTTTAGCAGTCTCTTTAGTATATAAAATTGCATGTCGCATTAATTGACAAATTCTTCTTTTACTATTCCTCCAAATCGAAACTTCTGGTTTTTGTTTAATTAAAACTACTTTTATATGCGAGGTTCCGTAAAGTTTCTTTAATAAAGGAGTTATTTCTTTTCCTTCAAAAAGAGTTTTTGGAGAACCAGATATTACTATTCCTTTTCCTTCTTCTTCTAACTCTCTAACTTTATTCTTTACCCAAAAAGTGATTAAAGGAGGACTCATCCATTTTCCTGATTCTCTTAATTTTTTTTCTTCTGAAATAAAATATTTTTTACCACCAATTTTTACAAAGTCGCCCTTTTTGGAGATTGCAAAATTCTTCTCTATTATATCACTTGTCTCTAAATGAAAAAGGTTAAGTTTTTCCGCCAATAGCTCAGCTTGGGTTCCTTTTCCAGAACCCGGCGGACCCATAATAATGATAACTTTTGGATTTTTAGAAAGTTTCGTACTCATGCATTTGGAGTTGGGCTTTAATTTGGCGAAAAGTCTCCAAAACCACCGAAACAACGATAAGTAAAGAGGTTCCGCCAACTAAAAATTGAAATTGTTGGATCCCCGTTACTCCCTGAACAATGGAAGGCATAACAGCGATTGCTCCTAAAAATAAAGCGCCGATTAATAAAACCCGATTTAAAATATAATACATAAAGTTGGCGGTACTTTCGCCGGGCCTAATTCCGGGGATAAATCCACCCATTTTTTGGAGATTTTGAGAAATGGCTTTTGGGTCAAAAGTAACGGCTGTATAAAAATAAGTAAATAGAACTACTAAAAGAAAATATAAAATTCCATAAACCCATTGATTCTGGAAAAAAGCGCTAATGTTTTTAGCAATGTTACCAACATTACCTCCAGCTCCACCTAAAAAATTGGCAATCATTGAAGGAAAAAGTAAAATTGAAAGGGCAAAAATTATGGGTATCACTCCGGCTGGATTAATATTTAAAGGTAAATAGGTGGAAACGCCGCCATACGTACGCATTCCTCTAACTCTCTTAGCATAAGATACTGGAATATTTCTTCTAGCCTCATTGATCAAAACTACTCCAGTAATAATTATCAAAGCCATAGCAAAAAAGAGGATAATGCTGGGAACCTTAGCTGCCCCGCCTGTTTCAACTTGGAGGAACATTTGACGGATACTGTTTGGAAAATCGGCAACAATTCCAGCGAAAATCAAAAGGGAAACGCCATTGCCAATTCCTTTTTCAGAAGCTAATTCTCCTAACCACATCAAAAAGAGAGCGCCAGCAGTAATGGTTAAAATTGAAGTTAAAAGTAAGGTTGGCGAGAGTGTTCCAATTACATTTTGGCGTTGAAACATCATAATCATTGCATAGCCTTGCAAAGCAGCTAAAGGAACAGTGGCAATTCTACAATATTGATTAAATTTTTGGCGGCCAGCTTCGCCTCCTTCTTTATAGATTTTCTCGAGTTGGGGAAATATCATTGTTAATAATTGAAAAATAATTACGGCGGTAATATAAGGACCTAATCCCAGCATAACAAGTGAAAGATTATCTAAAGCTCCGCCAGTAAAAACATTTAAAAGGCCAAACATTTGAAATTGATTAAAAAAGTTCCTTAGATTTTCGGCATCAACTCCCGAAATAGGAATATTAGCCATTATTCGAAAGACAACAAAAATTCCTAAAACAAAGAGGATTTTGTTTCTTAAATCACGGAGTTTAAATATTTGGATAATTTTTTCGTACCACATAATCAATTTTATTTAACACTACCTCCTACCTGTTCAATTTTTTTCTTCGCAACCTTTGAAATATTACAGCCTTCAATAATTAATGGTTTTGTTATTCCCCCTTTCCCTAAAATTTTCACTTTTGGTATTTTCCCTTTTATTCTATGAATTAATCTTTTTTCTATCAATACCATAGGGAATACTTTTTCTCCTGAGCTAAATTTTTTCTCTAAAATATCTAAATTCAAAATCACGAGTTTTGGCTTTTGGCTTTTGACTTTTGACTTTTTTTTATGTCCCCTTAATTTTGGGTATCTTTTTATCAGTTCTCGGATCGCTGGTTTCAACCTTCGACCTGATCTAGATTTTTGCCCCTTTAATCCTTGTCCAGAATAAGTACCTCTTTTTCCGCCTCGACCAATTCTTTTTGGCTTTTTTAATTTATGAATAGGTTTAAGTTCGTGTAATTGCATATCAGCAATGAACAAAAAACAGTAAACAGAGAACAATTTTTAATTCTGACGTTCTTTGTTCTCTGTTCTTTGCTCTCTGTTTAGTAATTTTAGCTTTTTTAAAGCTTCAATGGTTGCTTTAGCGTTATTTAATTTATTTCCGGTTCTCCCTAAAATTTTTGAAGAAATATTTTTTATTCCAGCTAAATTACAAATTACCCTAACTGTTCCGCCGGCTACCATTCCTCTTCCTTTTTTTTGAGGTTTGAGTAAAACTTCGGCTGGCCCAAATTTAGCATAAGTTTCATGAGGAATAGTATCTGCAACAATTGGAACTTGAATTATATTTTTTTTAGCCAATCTTGTCGCTTTCTCCACTGCCTGGGCAACATCTACTCCTTTAGCCACTCCTAATCCAATTTTTCCGGTTTTATTACCAATCACTATTACCGCCCGAAATCTAAAACGCCGACCGCCTGCTTTCATATGAGAAATTCTAGCCAAATCTAAAAGCTTGGATTCAAACTCCTCTCTTCTATCAGTTTCTTTTGTAATTGTTTTGTATTGAGTAATCATAGAATTAAATTTTTAATTTCTAATTATTAATTTTAAAACAAATTCTAATTTTAAAATTTTAAAAATTATTTAAAAATTTGGATTTAAAAATTGAGAAATTAAAACTTTAGACCTCCTTCTTTTGCTCCTTCAGCTAACGCTTTTATTCTACCATGGTATTGATAACCTCCTTTATCAAAAACAACTTCTTCAAATTTTTTTTCTAAGGCTTTCTTAGCAATTAATTTTCCAACTTCTTTGGCTCTCTCAACTTTTGCTTGCCCGTCCGTTTGGCGATGGCGGGACTTTTTTATCTCTAAGTCGCTAGCCGCAACTAAGGTTTTTCCTCTTTCATCATCGATCAATTGAGCATAAATATGTTTTGTTGATTTAAAAACACAAAGCCGCGGCACTTTTGCTGTGTCGAATATTTTAGCTCGAATTCTTTTACGTCTTCTTAATCTTTTCTCTTGTTTTTCTAACATTGAAAGAAATTTTTAGATATATGCAACCTTTGGCTGCGATATTACCCCTCCCTTCTTCCCCTAATCCTTAGAGAAGGAGAAAAAGAGGTGAGGTCAATATCGCGACAGAAGAGAACTTCATTCTCTTCTTTACCTTCACTTTTGCTTCGCAAAAGTTCGGTGAGCGAAGCGAGTAAATATCTATTTATATCCATATATTTCTATTTTCTATTTTCTATTTTGCGGCAGTTACCACTTTTTTACCCACTTTTCTTCTAATCACTTCACCCAAATATCTTATTCCTTTTCCCTTATATGGTTCAGGAGGTTTTACTTTTTTTACCTTAGCTGCAATTTGACCAACCAATTCTTTATTAGTTCCTGAAACAGTAACAACATTTTTCTCTACTGAAAACTTTATCGCTTGGGGACATTTAATTTTAACTAGATGAGTAAAACCAACAGATAAAACCAAATCATTACCTTCGAGCGAAGCTCGATAACCCAAACCCTCTATCTCTAATTTTTTTTCATACCCTGCGGTTACTCCCTTAATCATGTTAGCTAAAAGAGCTCTGCTTAATCCCCAAAAAGCCTTAGTTCTTTTAGTTTCAATTTGAGGAGATAAAAAAATTTCTTTCCCTTTTATTTCAATCTTAATTTCAGGCCGAATTTCTTTTTGAAGCTCGCCCTTTGGGCCTTTGACTGTTACTCTTTGACCTTCAATTTTTACTTCTACGTTTTCCAGTATTAAAATTGGTTTTTTACCTATTCTTGACATAATAAAATTTTTACAAACATTTGACAAATTTATTTTGATTATGATAAGCTATAAATAGCTCAAAATGAGCAAATTTGTACCTTACCTTGAAAGGAGAAAAAATGAAGATAAGGGGATTAAAAATAATGGGAACTTATTTAGGATATATGGGAGTAGTATATGGAATTACATATTTATTTTACCATTATCTAGGCGTACTAGGTGTGATTCCTGCCATCATCCTTGCTGCTGTAATTGGATGGAGAATTCTTACAACGCCCTTAGTCCATAACGAACAATAAAAACCTTCATTCCCCAGTCAGCCCGGAGAATATTTTCCACTATCTCACGGGCTCTTTTTTTCTTTCCAATCCTGAAGCGAGGGAACCAATTTGTATGGGACTTGCTATTGTACAAAAACCGTTAAGCGAGGCAAGTGGTTTCAGGGACAGTTAAAATCTTTAAGAGAGGGAATCGAATTTCGGGACCATCCGCAGGCAAATTGTATGGTTTCGCCGAAGGCGAAAATTTGCCGAGGAACTGAGTTTGCGCCTCGCTGGGGCGCAGAGCGTGTCCCGAAAGTCGCATCCCCGAAGCGGCTCACCATATTTCACAAATTACTTCCCCTCCCAATCTCTGTTTCCTGACCTCCTTATCTGTCATCAATCCTTTTGAGGTAGAAATAATGGCTATTCCATAGCCTCCTTTGACTTTTTTAATTTTTTTAGATGGTAAATAGATTCTTTGACCAGATTTTGAAATTCTTTTAAGGCCAGAAATTGCCGGAATTTTATCGATATATTTTAAGGTAATTTCCATAATTCTTTTTGTTTTTTTGCCCTTTTTCTCAACTTTCTCAATAAATCCATCTTTCTTTAAAATCATAGCTATTTCATATTTTAAATTAGAAAATGGAATATTAACTGTTTCTTTATTAACAGCCTGGGCATTTCTTACTCGATTTAACATATCTGTAATTGGGTCAGTCATATACCAAGCCTCCGCAGAGGCGAAGGTGAAGAAGAGGACGAACTCCTCTTCGCCTACCAAGCCTCCGCAGAGGCGAAGGTGAAGAAGAGGACGAACTCCTCTTCGCCTACCAACTACTTTTTTTAACTCCTGGTATTAATCCTCTGTTCGCCATTTCTCTAAAACATATCCTACACAATCCAAACTTTCTCATATATGCTCTTTTTCTTCCACATCGAAAACATCTTCGAACGATTCGACTCGTGTATTTGGGTTTCTTCTTTGATTTTGCTATCTGAGCTTGGGTAGCCATATTATTTAATACGAAATCCTAACAATCTTAACAATTCCATTCCTTCTTCTCTACTTTTGGCATTGGCAACAACGGTAATTTCTAAACCAAAAAGGTTTTTGGTTTTTTCTGGCGAAACTTCGGGAAAAGCAATCTGCTCCCTAATGCCGATAGTGAGATTTCCTTTTTTATCAAAAGATTTTTGATCAATTCCTTGAAAGTCTCGAGAGCGAGGAAGAGTAACGTGAATTAATCTTTCTAAAAAATCACGCATTCTTTGCCCCCTCAAAGTAACCATTGCTCCAACTGGAACTCCTTTTCTTAGTTTAAAAGTAGAAATTGATTTTTTGGCTTTAGTTACGACGGACCGCTGACCAGTAATTAAGGTTAAATTGTCTAAAACAGCTTCTAAAATCTTCCTTTGTTCATCTGAAGTTTTTCCAGAAATCTGTTTACCAAAACCAGTATTTATTACGACTTTTTCTATTTTAGGAACAGCCATAGTGTTTTTATAGCCAAACTTCTCCATCATCTGGGGAATTACTTCTTTTTGATATTTTTCTAATAAGTGAATCATATAATTTCGCCACACTTTTTACAAATCCTATATTTTTTTTCTTCGCTAATTTTATATCCTACTCGAGTGGATTTTCCGCATTTCGGGCAGATCAGTTTAGCATCGGAAATATCAATGGGAGTAGGGAGGGTTATAATTTCACCTTTTTCCCCTGCTTTCTTTGGTCTTTTATGTTTTTTCCTCAAATTAATTCCTTCAGCTAAAATTTTTCTTTCTTTTGGAAAAACTTTTAATACTTTACCTTTTCTACCTCGGTCCTTGCCACTTATTATTAATACTTGGTCTCCTTTTTTTATCTTCATTGAACGAGTTTTTTAGAATAAAAAATGAAGTTAGAAATGAAAAATTTATTTTTCATTGACTTTAAACTAATTCTTCAGCCAAGGCAACAATTTTTTCAAATTTCTTTTCTTTAATCTCTTTTGAAACTGGCCCTAAAATTCTTCCTCCTTTTGGATCTTTTGTTTTTCCTTCTAAAATTACGCAGGCATTATCGTCAAAACGAATGTAAGACCCATCTTTTCTTCTAAAAGATTTTTTTTGGCGAATTATCACTGCCCTTACTACATCGTGTTTTTTTACTAATCTCCGGGGTTCAGCTGTTTTTACTGTGCCGACAATAACGTCGCCAATCTGACCGTATCGTCTTTTAGAACCACCTAAAACCCGAAAACACTGCAAAATTTTTGCTCCAGTATTATCGACGACTTTTAACATTGTCCGAGGTTGTATCATATAACTAAATTTTCAATTTCACTACACCACTCCCTCCACCCTCCCGCCTTCGGCGGGCCCCTTCTTTTTTAATTTTTAAACAATTTTGAAATTTAAAATTTTAAATTGTTTTTAAATTTGAAATTTAAAATTCTATATTTTCTGAACCACCTTCCATCTTTTTTCTTTTGATATTGGTCGGCACTCCTCAATTACAACTCTATCCCCAACTTTATATTCTCCCCTCTCATCGTGAGCTTTGTATTTTTTGGAAATTTTGTATCTTCTTTTATATTTCGGGTGTTTTTTAATTCTTTCTACCAAAACTACATCCGTTTTTTGCATTTTGTTTGATATAATTTTGCCTATAAATTGTTTCTTTACCATACTTATCAGCATTAATCGGCTGAGATCAGCATTAATCAGCGGGGACCGCCGGATTTATGCCGATTAAGCTGATTTATGCGGATTTTAATAATGTAAGAATTCTCGCGATATCCTTCTTTGTCATACGGATTTCTCTAACATTTTTGACTTTTCCTGAGGCTAAATCACATCTCAACTGTCGCAACTTTTCACGCAAATCCTCTAATGTCTTTTGTAATTCAGTTTTTGATTTTTGTCGCAATTCAGAAATTTTCATAATTTTTAATCGGTCTCTAATTCATTCGCGAATTAGGTTCGCGATCGATTAGCGAGATATAAATTTTGTTTTTATTGGCAACTTATCAGCTGCTTTTTTGAGTGCCTCTCGGGCAATTTCTTCTTTAACACCATCTATTTCAAAAATAATTCTACCAGGTTTTATTGGAAAAACATAATGATCGACCGCTCCTTTGCCTCCACCCATTGGAACTTCCGTCCCTTTTCTGGTTACTGGTTTTTGTGGAAAAATTCTAATCCAAAGTTTTCCTCCTTTTTTTAGGTATCTTAAAATAGCTCTTCTTGCTGCCTCAATTTGTCGAGAATTTATCCATCGCGACTCTAAAGACTTTAACCCAAAAAAGCCAAACGAAATCTCAGTTCCTCGACATTCAATACCTTTGCTTCTGCCTTTTCGCCATTTTCGATGTTTTACTTTTTTCGGCATTAATATAGACATAGTAAATTAAAAACTATTAATTAAAATTTTTCACCCTTGTAAATCCAGACTTTTATTCCAACAACCCCATAAGTACAATAAGCCCCCCCTTGAGCATAATCAATATCAGCCCGAATGGTCTGGCGAGGCAATCTACCCTCTTTTAGCCACTGTCTTCTGGCAATTTCTGATCCGCCTAATCTCCCTGCAACTTCTATTCTTGCTCCTTTTACCTCTTTTTGAGACATTATTTTATCTAAAACCTGTTTTATTACTCTTCGACAAGGAACTCTTTTTTCAATTTGTTGGGCAATATATTGAACGGCAAGTTCAGCAGATAACCAAGGATTTCTTATCTCTCTAATTTCAATTCTTATCTCTTTTTCTTCTAAAAATTTTTCTAATGCTTTTTTTAACGCCTCAACTCCTTCTCCTCCTCGACCGATAATAAGACCGGGCCTAGCGGTTGAAATTATAATATTTACCTTTCCCAAAGATCTTTCAATCTCAATTTTTTCTACCCCAATTTTTGCCAATCTCTTTTTTAAAAATTCTCTAATTCTAAAATCTTTTTCCAAGTATTCGGAAAATTTTTTCTCATAAAATCCTCGGGAATTCCAGTCAGTAATTTCTCTTATTCGATAGATTTTTGGATGAACCTTATGCGACATAGTTTTTAGAAGGCTTTTCGCCGAAATATTCTTTTTATACCTTTTTCAATTTTTGGTTTAGGCACCTCTATTTCTGGTCTTGGCTTTGGTTTCTCAACTTTAGGACTCCAACCCTCCCCACTCCCTCCAGCTTCGCGGGCCCCTTTTTCAATTTTCTCAACTTTTTTGATTTTTTTAACTTTTTTGACTTTCTTTGGTTTTCTCACTATTTCATCCAAAACAATCGTTATATGAGAAGTTTTTTTCTGAATTTCCGAAGCCATTCCCCTCGCTCGTGGCATCCACCTTTTATATTTTGGTCCTTCATCAACCAAAATTTTTGAAATATATAAATTTGATTCATCTAATTGAAATTGATTTTTCGCATTAGCAATAGCTGATTTTAAAAGTTTAAGTAAAGGGGCGGCTGCTTTTTTTACTGTAAAACTTAAAATTGTCTGAGCTTCCTCAGTTGATTTACCGCGAATCAAGTCAGCAACTAATCTTACTTTACGAGGAGTAATGCGTAAATAATTTAATTTAGCAATCACAGCCATAACAATAAATTTCAATAAATTTCTAAAAGTTTCTATAAATTTCTGAAATTCATAAAAATATGTAGCCTTCGGCTACCCGAGCGACAGCGAAGCGTGGAGATGAACGAAGTTCATCGACTACGAAACTAATAGAAACTTATTGTTTTAATTTTTCGGTTTCCTTCTCTGTCACCTTCGCCTCCTGCTCGCGTTGCATTCTTCCACCGTGTCGCAAAAATTTTGTGGTTGGAGCGAACTCTCCTAATTTATGACCAACCATTTCCTCAGTTACTTTAACAATGATAAATTCTTTACCGTTATAAACTCCGAAAGTAAAACCAATCATCTCTGGAGCAATAGTGCAAGCTCGACTCCAAACTTTGATGATTTCTTTTGTCCCGGGTTTCAATTTTTTTATTTTTTCAAGAAGTTTTTGGTCAATAAATGGACCCTTTTTTAGCGATCTTGCCATATTACTTTTTCTTTTTTCACCGAGTTCCGCCACAGCGGAACGAAGGTGGAAAAGAGATTTATCTCTTTGATCTCGGAGAAAAGAGATTTATCTCTTTGATCTCGGAGAAAAGAGATTTATCTCTTTGATCTCCTTTTAATTATGAATTTATCTGTCCATTTTTTCTTTCTAGTTTTTACTCCTAAAGCCGGTTTTCCCCAAGGAGTTTTTGGATGTTTTAATCCGATTGAAGTTCGGCCTTCTCCTCCTCCATGAGGATGGTCAGGTGGATTCATTGCTGTTCCTCGGACAGTTGGCCGTCGACCTTTTAATCTAACTCTTCCCGCCTTACCAACGACTTCAAAACGATGTTCGGGATAAGAAACTTGACCAATAGAAGCAAAACAATCTCCTAAAACTTTTCTAATTTCTTTGGAAGGCATTTCCAAATGAGTAAATTCTCCTTCTTGAGCTATCACTTTGACTGATGTTCCAGCTCCCCTGGCTAACTTTCCGCCTTGACCGAATTCCAATTCTACATTATAAACTTGAGTTCCCACTGGAATGTTTTTTAGTTTCATTCTATTTCCGGGTTGAAGCTCTGCTTTCTCAGTACAAATTATTTCGTCACCGATTTTTAAATCTTTCGAAGCTAAAATATATCTTCTTTCCCTATCTTGATATTCCACCAAGGCCAGAAAAGCTGTTCGATTAGGATCGTATTCTATAGCGACAACCTTTCCCGGTACCCCTATTTTTTCTTGAGCAAAATCAACAACTCGGTAGAGTCGCTTTACTCCCCCACCTCGGTGGCGGACAGTAATTCTACCGCTCTTTGCCCTGCCGGCCCTTTTTTTGAAAGATAAAAGCAGCTTCTTTTCTGGTTCTTTTTTAGTTAATAATTTATGTGCTTTCATAATTTTTAATTTCACTACACCACTCCCTCCACCCTCCCGCCTTCGGCGGGCCCCTTCTTTTTTAATTTTTAAATAATGTTCTAATTTCTTAATTTTTAAACATTCGGTCATTTAAAACCGAAATTAATTAAAAAATTAATTGAAGGTTGAAATGAATTGAAAATTCATTGATATTGTTTAGAAACCGAACTTCCATTTATGGAAGTGAAGGTGGAAAAGAGAGCGGAGTTCTCTTTGACTATTAGAAATTAGAAATTTAGCGAGGTAGCACCTCGATCTTTTGCCCTTCTTTTATTTTAATAATGGCTTTTTTATATCTCTTTCTCCAACCTGAAATTTTACCCAACTTTCTTTTCTTTGGCGAAACATTTATAATTTTCACAGATATTACATTAATTCCGTAAAGAGCTTCAATTGCCTTTTTTATTTGAACTTTATTAGCTTTGGGAAAAACCTTAAAAATATATTGATTTTTCTTCGTTAAATCAGCAGCTTTCTCGGTAACATGAGGGGATTTTAAAAGCTTCCAAGCCTCGCCTACTTTTACTTCTTTTTTAACTTTTGGCGTTACTGCCTCAGAGGGTTTTTCTACTTTAACTTCCTTCGGCCTTGCTTTTGGTTTGATTTTTTTCTCGACTTTTTCCTCTTTTTTAACGTTCTCTTCGATTTTTTTTCTTTTTTTAAAGATATTAAGTATGGCCATAATTTTTGTTAATTGTTTTCTGCTACTGTTCTTTAAGGAAGGTTTCTTTTATTACTTTTATACTTTCCTTTGGCATAATTAAATACTTGAAGGAAAGTAAATCCAAAGCATTTAAATCTTTGGCTTGGATAACTTCAACATCAGAAAGATTTCTAATTGCTAAAATTAAGTTTTTATCTATTTTTGGTAAAGCGATTAAATTATTTTTTCCTTCACAAGGAAGTTTTTCTAAAATTTCTGCCATTAATTTCGTTTTTGCCTGTTCTATTTTTAATTCATCCAATAATATTATTAGATTATTTTTGGCTTTTCCAGATAATGCCATAAAAAGAGCTAATCTTTTCATTTTCTTTGGAATTTCTTTTTTGAAAACTCGTGCTTTTGTTGGGCCAAAAGTCACTCCTCCGCCTTTCCATAGAGGAGAACGGATTGAACCGTGTCTGGCTCTGCCCGTTCCCTTTTGACGCCAGGGTTTTCTTCCCCCGCCCCGAACTTCCCCCCTATCTTTGGTATGAGCAATTACCTGCCTTCGATTTGCCATCTGAGAAACCACAACCTGATGAACCAAATCAGGATTCATTTTTACATCAAAAATTTCCTTTGGTAATAAAGTTTGGCCAATTTCTTTTCCTTTTTGATTGTATACTATTGTTTTCATACTTGACAAATTTATTTAAGGTTGCTACAATAAGAGTAGAAAGGAGGAAAGAAGGATGCTAATTGCTGCAAAAATATTAGCATTCATAGGGGGTCTATCAGTATTTACCTCATTAGTGGAGGCTTTAGCTGAGCTGACGAAAGGTTCTAAAACTCGGGGTCTATTCCTCAAGTGGGGAACATTATTACTCTTCATTGCTGTTATGCTGTTGTCAGCCACAATGGGTTAATACTGATCAAGTTACTCTACGACTAAGCCCGGGAAACTGCCTTTGGCACCCGGGCTTCTCTCTTCTCTTAAGTGAGCCGTTTGGCTAAGAAGAGCGCTTCGGAGGCCGAGCGGGCATGGTTCCGAGCTTTAGCTCGAAGAGCGAGGCCGAGAAACGAACAAAAATTTTCTCGCTGGGAAAATTGATTGTTGTCTCTTCGTGACAAACGGCGAGCGATTATCCTCTAATTTCCAGCAATGTTCCCCTTCTTCCAGGTACCGCACCTTTCACTGCCAATAAATTATTTTCTTTGTCAATTTTTACGATTTTTAAATTTTTAACTGTTACTCTTTCAAATCCCATTCGGCCTGGCATCTTTCTTCCTTTTATTACTCTTTCTGGAAAAGAGCAACCTACTGAGCCGAGGGTTCTCTCTTCATGTTTTGTTCCGTGAGTAGCCGGCCTGCCATGAAATTCCCATCTTTTCACTGCGCCGGCAAAACCTTTTCCTTTAGAAATTCCTGAAACTTTAACAATCTCTCCTTCCTGAAAAATACTACCATCTATCTTATCTCCGATTTTATATTGTTCACTGTTTTCTATTCTCTGTTCTTTAAGGTATTTAAATTCTTTCCCCCTCATTGTTTTTTTTATTTTTTTTGACTTTTCAATTTTTTTAAAACCGAGCTGGATAGCTGTGCATTTATCTTTATCTTCAGTTTTAACTTGAATAACAAAACAGGGGCCAGCTTCAATTATAGTTACTGGGATTTGATTTCCTTTTTCATCAAAAATTTGTGACATCCCAAGTTTTAAACCTAAAATAAATTTCATGGAATCAACGAATAACGAATCTAATACGAATTTACGAATTACTAATAAAGAATACCAGGCATCACCCGGTATCTTCTTAATCTAATAAATGGATTATGCCCTCTTTTGATTTTATATAAAAAAAGAAATAATTGCAAATTTCATAAGCTTTTAAAATTAAAAAATTCGCTTATTCGTAACAAATTCGCTATTCGTTGATTTTTTACATTTTTATTTCGATGTCAACTCCAGCAGGTAAGGTTAAACTTGTTAAGGCATCAATAATTTTCGGATTAGGACTTAAGATATCAATTAATCTTTTGTGGACCCTTATCTCAAACTGCTCTCTTGAGTCTTTGTGTACAAAGCTTGATCTGTTGACTGTATATTTGTGAATTTCGGTTGGTAAAGGTACGGGCCCTAAAACTTCGGCTCCATGACGCAAAGCTGTCTCAATGATTTGTCGAGAGCTATTGTCAATAACTTTAGAATCATAAGCCCGCAACTTTATACGAAGCTTTGGCTTTACTTCACCTTCGACTACTGTTTCTACTTTTTTCTTTGGCATCTTAAAAGAACCTTCCAATTAAAAATTTGAAATTTAAAATTTTAAATTTACTTCACTATCTTTGCAACTACTCCTGCTCCTACTGTTTTTCCACCTTCTCTAATTGCAAATCTTTGTTTTTCTTCCAGAGCAATCGGAACAATCAATTTAATTTTCAAATTAACAGTATCTCCAGGCATAACCATTTCTGTTCCTTCGGGCAAAGTTACATCACCGGTAACGTCGGTGGTGCGGAAATAAAATTGGGGTTTATAACCAGCGAAGAAAGGTGTATGTCTACCGCCTTCCTCTTTGGTTAAGATATAAACCTCGCCTTCAAATTCAGTGTGAGGGGTAATTGTTCCGGGTTTAGCTAATACTTGACCTCTTTCGATATCTTCTTTTTTTAATCCCCGCAAAAGTATTCCAACATTATCTCCGGCCATTCCTTCATCAAGAGTTTTCTGGAACATTTCAACTGAAACAGCGGTAGTTTTTGTTGTTGGTTTAATACCAACCAGTTCCACTTCTCCGTTTGGCAAAATTTTACCCCTCTCAATTCTACCCGTAGCCACTGTCCCTCGACCAGCGATTGAAAACACATCTTCAATAGCCATCAAAAAAGGTTTATCTATTTCTCTAACCGGTTCTGGAATATAATCATCAACTACTTTCATTAAATCTAAAATTGGTTTTGCCACCTCATCATCAGCTGATTTTGCCTCTAAAGCCTTCAAAGCCGAACCTCTAATTATCGGAATTTCATCACCTGGAAATTCATATTTCTTTAATAACTCTTTGACTTCACTTTCAACTAAACTAATAATTTCTGGGTCATCAACGACATCACATTTATTTAAAAAGACGACCAATGCCGGTAATCCTACTTGTCGAGCCAAAAGAATGTGTTCTCTTGTTTGAGGCATCGGTCCATCCGGAGCGGAAACAACTAAAATCGCTCCATCCATTTGGGCCGCCCCAGTAATCATGTTTTTAATATAATCAGCATGACCGGGACAATCAATATGGGCGTAGTGTCTTTTTTCCGTTTCGTATTCAAGATGAGAAATGGAAATTGTTAAACCTCGAGCTTTTTCTTCTGGAGCCGAGTCGATCTGATCTACCGATTTCTCGGTTGCTTTAAAACCCTTTAATTTGAGGACATGCAAAATGGCTGATGTTAAAGTGGTTTTCCCATGGTCAACATGACCGATGGTGCCGATATTAACGTGGGACTTCGCCCTGACAAATTTTTCTTTTTCCGCCATAAAATATAATCCAAATCTACAAATTATATCCGAATGCTCCGAATATATTTTTGATTTAGCATTCGTAGATTCGGATGCTATTCGTAGATTAGGATTGCTTTATTATATTATTTATTTTATTAACTTTTAGAAATTAAGTCAACCCCGTTTAGAAATTTTACCCCGCATTGTCTTATTTTCCTATTTAATCAGAAATTTCTAACGGGGCCAATGGTTAAATTGTTAATTATCTTCTCTTTCCCTCAATAATTTCTTGAGTAATATTCTGGGGCACTCCTTCATAATGATCAAATTCCATTGTAAAGGTTCCTCTTCCTTCAGTCAAGCTGCGAAGAGCAGTGGCATAGCCAAACATTTCAGCTAAAGGAACTTTCACTTCAATCACCTTCATATTAATTCTATCTTTTGTTTCTTCAATTTTTCCTCTCCGAGCTGATAGATCTCCAATAGTATCACCAAAAAATTCTTGAGGTGTAACCACCTCTAATCTCATAATTGGTTCTAAGATTACCGGATTTGCTTTTTTTATCGCGGATTGAAGAGCTATTGAGCCGGCAATTTTGAAAGCCATTTCTGAAGAATCTACTTCGTGAAAGGAGCCATCATAAAGGGAAACTTCCATATCAACTATTGGATAACCAGCTATAACCCCTTTTTCCATTGCTTCTTTTACGCCTTTTTCAACTGCTGGAATAAATTCTTTTGGAATAATTCCTCCTTTAATTTCATCAATAAATTCAAATCCTTGACCCCTCTCTCTTGGTAGAACTTTTAGCCAAACGTGACCATATTGACCTCGACCACCTGATTGTCTAATGTACTTCCCTTCGGCTTCAGCTTCACTTCTGATTGTCTCTTTATAAGCTACTTGGGGCCTTCCAACCGAGGCATCAACTTTAAACTCTCTTTTCATTCTATCGATAATAATCTCGAGATGAAGTTCTCCCATTCCAGAAATGATAGTTTCTCCAGTTTCTAAGTCTCCTTTTATTCTAAAGGTCGGATCTTCCGCAGCTAATCTTTTCAAAGCCATACCCATTTTTTCTTGATCGGCTTTCGTTTTTGGCTCAATTCTAATAGAAATAACTGGTTCAGGAAAAGTAATTTTTTCTAAAATAATAGGGTTATTTTCATCGCATAAAGTATGGCCAGTGGAAGTATTTTTTAGTCCGACAGTGGCAGCAATGTCTCCGGCAAAAATTTCAGAAACTTCTTCCCTTTCTGCAGCATGCATTCTTAAAATTCGGCCAATCCTTTCTTTTTCTCCAGTTGTTGAATTTAACAAATAAGAACCTTTTGTCAAGGAGCCAGAATAAACTCGGAAATAAGTTAAAGTACCAACATAAGGATCTGTAGCAATTTTAAAAGCCAGGGCAGCAAATAATTCAACGTCTAAAGGTTTTCTCTCAATTGTCTCGCCAGTTTTTGGATTAATTCCTTTTACTGGTGGAAGGTCTATTGGACAAGGTAAATAATAAATAATTCCATCGAGCAAGGTCTGGACTCCGATATTTTGAAGAGCAGATCCGCAAAATACGGGAATGAGAGTGTAATTTAAGACTGCTTTTCTTAAAACTTTTCTCAATTCCTCAATTAAAATTTCTTGTTTGGCTAAATATTTCTCTAAAAGATTCTCATCTTCAGCAGCAATTTTTTCAATTAATTTTTCTCGCCACTCTTTAGCTTTATCCAAAAGATTCTGAGGAATCTCTTCTTCTTTGACTATTTGACCAAAATCACCTTCAAATTTTAGAGCTTTCATTTCTAATAAATCAATAATTCCTTCAAGTTTGTCTTCTGCGCCTATGGGCAAAGAAAGAGCTACGGCATTTGGAGATAATTTTTGCCAAATTGCCTCTAAACTTTTTTCAAAAGAAGCCCCAATTCTGTCCATTTTGTTTATAAAACAAACTCTGGGAACGTTAAATTTATCAGCTTGACGCCAAACAGTTTCTGATTGGGGTTCTACTCCGGCTACTCCATCGAAAACCACCACTGCTCCATCCAAAACTCTTAGGGATCTCTGCACTTCGGCGGTAAAATCGATATGACCAGGGGTATCAATAATGTTTATTCTATATTCGTTTTCTTTCCCCGCACCAGAAACTTCGTTTCGGTGCGGGACTGGTCCAGCACCAAGCTCCGCTCCGGTACTGGGTTTTCTTTCCTGACTTCGAGGCGTCCAGAAACAAGTGGTAGTAGCAGCAGTAATAGTAATTCCTCTTTCTCTTTCCTGCTCCATCCAATCCATAATCGCTTTACCATCGTGAACCTCACCAATTTTGTGAGAAATACCAGTATAAAACAAAATCCGCTCGGTTACAGTTGTTTTACCGGCATCAATATGAGCAATTATTCCTATATCACGATAACGTTCGATTGGATAAAGTCTTGGCATAAAATATAATTTTTAATTTCAAATTTTTAATTTTAAAACCATTTAAGCGAGGGAAGTAATTTTAGGGACCATCCGGAGCCGAGCGGGCAAGGTTCGAGCGAAGCGAGAGAGCGAGGCGAGGAAAGGAACGAGCGAGCGCGCTGGGCGAGCGAAGTGTGTCATAAAAATTATATTTCCGAAGCATCTTACCAGGCAAAATGGGCAAAAGCCCTATTCGCCTCTGCCATCCTATGAGTATCTTCTTTTTTCTTGACGGCTGCTCCGGTATTATTTGCTGCATTAATCAATTCTTCGGCTAATTTTTCTTTCATTGATTTCCCTCTTTTTGATTTAGTTACACCTAAAATCCAACGTATTGCTAAAGCCAACCCTCTTTCTTGAAGAACCAGTCTTGGAACTTGATAAGTAGCCCCACCAATTCTCTTTGGTCTAACTTCTAAAGCGGGTTTTACGTTTTTTATAGCTTGCTCAAAAGTCTCTAAAGGCTCTTTTTGAATTCTTTCTTTAATAATATCAAAAGCACCGTAGACAATTTTTTTGGCTTTTTCTTTTTCCCCTCGCTTCATCACCTGGTTAATAAATTTAGACACCGTCACATCGTTATAAACCGGATCAGGCGAATTAATATGTTTTATCTTCTTTTTTCTACTCATAAGTTATTAATTTTTAATTCTAAAATAATATTCTAATTTCTTAATTTTTAAACACCGAGTTTTCACGAAGTGAAAACGAAGGCGAAGAAGAGATTTATCTCTTTGACTATTTAATCATTAAAAATTATTTAGAAACCGAACTTCCATTTATGGAAGTGAAGGTGGAAAAGAGAGCGGAGCTCTCTTTGACTATTAGAAATTAGAAATTGGGGATTATTTCTCTCGTTTTGTACCATACTTTGACCTTTCCTGTTTTCTTCCTTCCACTCCGCCAGTGTCCAATACACCTCTAACTACATGATATCTCACTCCTGGCAAATCTTTTACTCTTCCTCCCCGAATTAAAACTACCGAGTGCTCCTGTAAATTATGACCTTCACCAGGAATATAGGCAGTGACTTCCATTCCACTAGTTAATCGAATCCGAGCCACTTTTCTTAAGGCTGAATTTGGTTTTTTTGGAGTGACAGTAAAAACTTTCAAGCAAACTCCTCTTTTAAATGATGATGGGTATTCGATTGGCCGATTTTTTAAATAATTAAAACCAAAAATCAAAGCCGGTGTCTTATGGCGCTTGATAATTTTCTTTCTGCCTTTTTTGATGAGTTGATGAATGGTTGGCATAGTGGTATTACCAAGTTAGGTCGCGGCACGCGACGATTGCCTTCGGCAATCGCGCTAACACCGCTCCTTAAAAACCCTCGGTTTTTAATATTTTCCTAGACGGGAGAACCGAAGGGTTCTCCCGACCCCTCTCCATTATGGGATGTTTTATTAGGATGTCTTATCTTAGATAGTCAAAATAATTAAGCGCTTTGCGCTTATATTTATATTTTAATTTAGCAAATATTAAAAATAAAGTCAAAAGAACTTACAATGAAGTCAATGAAGCTATCGCTTCATCTCTACCCTTCGCTTCGCTCGGGTAATTGAAGTAATTTCTGTTTAGCGGTTAAATCTCTAAAACATCAACTATTTGTTTAATGAGCACCACTACTACTGGCGGAGCTAATAAACTATATGAAGGGACTCCCTCATTATCTAAAATTTGCCAAGGTTTCTCTTTCACTATTGCTCTTTTTTCAATCTCTGACCATTGAAAATCATATTCTGGAGTAATTTCATAATCATCAATATATTTTTTTGCTTCTTTTATTGGGATAGAATTTCTCAAAAGAATTTTCGGAATTCCGTAAAGTGAGAAGGCCTGCTCTATTAACTTCTCGTCCTTTTTTAATCTCTCTCTTATTGGTTTTATTCCCAATTCGTCTCCTTCTTTCGGAAGCATTTTTGCGCCTTTACAATTTGGGTTGTCGCAAATTAAATAAAATTCTTTTTTATTTTCATCGTAAGCTACTTTTGAAGTTGGAAGCAATTTTAGATTTCTTGAAGTTTTACAGATTGGACAAATTCTCCTCCATTTAATTCTCTCATCAATCACGCTTTCTGGTACATCAATCAAAACAAATATATCCGGGTCATCTCGATAGCCAATTAAATCTCGGAAAAACAGCGAATACGACACTTGATCTAAATCTCGAGGGAAACCGTCAATAAAAAGGGTCTTCTTTTTTCTCTTTAATATCTCTCTTTTTACCAGGGCCAATATTAATTCGCTTGGCAAGAGAACCTTAGTGCTCCGCTTCTCTAATGCAGAAATTATATCTTTTAAAGGGGAAAATCCCCGATAATTTTTTTCAAGAAAAGTTATTAATTCTTTTTTTCTTTCTCTGTCTCGAAGGTCTTCATCTATATCTCGAATCATATCTCCGATAGAAAAGTGATCTATCTTTTTAAGACTAACGGCTTCAGCAAACATTTTAGCATAAGTTCCTTTGCCAGAATTCTTTTTCCCTAAAAGATAAGCAACGAAAGTATTTTTCTTTAAGTATTCTTTTAATTTTTTAATTTCCGGCCCTGCTTTTAATTCAAAATATTTTTTTCGGTCTTTCGGGTTAGTTAAATTAAACCTCGCGCCAGGTTTGGCTTTGATGCTGGGTTTTTGATTTAATCCTTTAATTTTAGTCTTAAAGATTGGAAATCGCATAATTTTCTCCATTAGAAATTATTTTTATGTCACCATCTAAATCAGTTCTTAAAATTCTACCATATCTACCCAAAGTGTCCAAGACCTCTTGATGAGGATGGCCGTAGGAATTATTTTTACCAGATGAAATCACAGAAATTATGGGTGAAACTACGGCTAAAAAATCTTCAGAACTTGATGTTTTACTTCCGTGATGTCCAACCTTTAGAACGTCAGAATCAATATCAACCTTTTCATTTAAAAATTTTTTTTCTACTGATTTACTGATATCGCCGGTAAAAAGGAAAGAATTTTCTCCAAAAACTAATTTAATAACAATTGAAGTATCATTGCTATTTTTAATAGTTTCTCCTTCTAAATTTTCAGAAGGATTTAATATCTGGAAAATGCTTTTTTGAGCAACTATTTTTTGGCCAGCTTTGGCAATAAAAATTTTAGCTCCTTCTTTTTTAATTAACTTTAACCATTCATTATATTCTGGAGTATCTCTTTTTATCCCTGTCCATAAAATGTTTTCTATCTTATATCTTTTTAAAACTTCAATTAATCCGGATAGATGGTCTTTTTCAGGATGAGTCAAAATTACTAAATCAATTGTTCTATCCCAGAAAGGTAGATTCTTGCCTAATTTTTCTAAAATTTTCGAAGAGGGTCCACCATCAATTAAAATCTGGTGCTGTTGAGGTGTTTCAATAAAAATGGCGTCTCCTTGGCCAATATCCAAAAAAATAACTTCAAGGAGTTGGGGCTTATTTAAATCGGAAACGGCTTGCCAAGCTAAAATATTGAAACAAATTAAAAGAGCTAAAATAAAATAGATAAAATTTTTAATATTTTTTCTCATTTTTCTCTAATTTTATTCATTTAGCTAACTTTTAGCAAAACAACCCAAAACCGCCGAAGGCGGTTTTGGGCAAAGTTACAAAAGATTTTTTAAATAAATTTCTAATTTACTTACCTAAAATTCTGAACATCTTTGTCCCGCAAGTCGGACAAGTCCCAGTCATTGCTCTTCGCTTGGTTCCTCCTTTTCCCTTCATCGGCACTTCTTTAGGATTTTGCATTTCCACATTCTTTTTTTTACATTTGACGCAATAAGCTGTAGTTTTTTCAGCCATAATAAAGATATATTTATTTTATCAATTTTTCAAACCGACCTTTACCCGCCCTTTTAGATATGGATTTCTTATTCTCTACCAACCTGGTACTTAAAAGGTGCGGGGTTTATTTATCCACAACTTATTTTACCTTAATTTAAGCTAAAGAGATAGTCAAGCCCTGAACAAATTTTAGGCCTTACCATAACCTTATTAAAAGCATTAATCCTAATCCTAATAAAAACACAGAAAAATGGGTTATTGACTCACGAAAACCTATTTTTTGCTTAATTTCAGGGATTAAATCTGAACAAGCAATATAAATAAAATTCCCGGCAGCGAATGGTAAAAGAAAAACGACAGATTCACCTATTCTTTCCGAAAGAAAAAAACCAACAATTCCCCCAAAAATTACAGTTACAGCTGATAAAAAGTTTAAGATTAAAGCTTTAATCTTTTTGAAGCCACCATAAATTAAAATTCCATAATCCCCTATCTCCTGAGGAATTTCATGTAGAGCCACTGCTAAAGTAGTAACTACCCCTACCGGAAAGCCAACGGCAAAGGATCCTGCAATAATTACCCCATCAATAAAATTGTGAATTCCATCTGAAATCAAAATTAAATAGGAAAAAGGCATTATTTCTGGGTGATTTTTAGCGTGATGATGATGCCACTTAATAAATTGTTCTAAAATAAAAAATAGGCAAAAGCCGAAAAGTAAATATAAAAATATCTCTAATATAGCCATTTCTTCAATACCAACTTTATCAATTGCTTCTGGAATTAAATGTAAAAAGGCACCACCAATTAGGGCTCCAGCAGAAAAAGCTACTAAAATTAAAAGAACTTTATCTAAAATTTTTTCCTTTAAAAATAAAACTAAAATTCCAATAAAGGCAATTAAACTAATAAAAAAGGTACTGATTAAAATAGAAAATAAAACACTCATAAAAAAAGAGGTTAAAAATTATTTTTTATAAAAAAGACCGCAAAAACAATGGCCATTTTTTTCAATTTCTTTTTTCATATAAACGCAGGGGCAAATTATTTTTTTATCTTCTTTTTTATCTCCAATAACTCTCCGGCAGGGACAATATCTTTCTCCAAGCTTTTTTTCTCTTTCTAACAAACTTTTAACCAAAAACTCAACCACTTTTCTGTTTTGATTCAAAGAGAATCCACTTTCTTTTGCCCATTTTTCATAACTTTTGATTATTTTTTTTATATTTTCCATGTTAAAGGTTCTCTTCTAACCATTTCTCAATATTTTCTTCAGATTGTAATCCAATGAAAAAGCTTTTTGGCTCTCCGTTTTTAAAAAGTAAAACATAGGGTATTCTGTCAATGTTATATTTTTGGGAAATTATTGGAGCTTCATCAATATTTACTTTGGCAAAAATAATTTTTTCTTTAAATTTCTCAGCTATATTTTCTAAAAGTGGAGAGATAAAACGGCAAGGCAAACACCAATTGGCCCAAAAATCAACCAAAAATGGAATTTTGGCATTTTTAATTTCTTGGGTAAAATTTTGGTCAGTTAAGCTAATTATCATATGAAAAACCTAATTTAACCAAACATTAAAAGTTCTGGTTTAAAAATTAATAAAATTCCTAAAATTAAAATTAATAATCCGCCAATTAAAGTTGCCCAGTAATTATATTTTTCAGTGAAACCAACTCTGTTCAGAGTAATTATTGCCAAAGAAAAAATAATTAAATCATCCAACATAAAGATAAAAGTGTAAAGCAAAAGATAAAGATAATAACTCAACGGGTTTAAGGAATTTAAAGTTAAAACTCTCGTGAAAGTAGCCGGCAAACCGGCTGAACAGAAAAATTCAATCAAATTTACCCCAAGGGCCAAAATAATTATTCCGCCAAAAATCGCTAAAGTAAGGGGGGATAGAGCTAATTTTTCGGCATGATTTTTCAGTCCATTTTTAATTCTATCTTGAAACCCTAGCTTTCCATCAGAGACTTTGCAAACACCCGGTCGATATTTTATAAAATTTCTTATCTGCCAGACTCCAACTCCTAAAGCAAAAATACCAATTAAAATTCTTGTTAAATTTACATAAGATATAGCTAAAAACAAATTCAACCAGGCACTTAAAATTAAGTAATAGACAATGCCCGAAGCTAAAATAAAAGTCCCGCCAATTAACCACATTCTTTTTCTTGAACGAGTATTGATTAAAAGGGCAATTAAAAATAATAAGACCCACATTGCACAAGGATTTAGACCATCCAAAGCTCCTAAAGTAATAGTTAAAGCTGGCAAAGACATTTTTGAAATATCTACCTCGCCAAAAATCGGAATCTTGATTTTTTGAGGCGTTGGTCTTTCTCCTATTAAACATTCTCTTATGCAGCTTTCGAGATCTCGGGCAATTTGTTCATTAAAGCCAATAAAATATTCGGTGGGAGTAAAGGTTACCGGTACCCATCCTCTTTCTCTCTCGGGAACTTTGTATTTCTCATAAAATTCTTGTAAGATTTTTTGATTTTCTAAACTAGAAATTACTTCATATTCTTTTACTTCAATCTCGGGATATTTATCTTTTAATTCTTTCAAAAATTCTTTCTCTGCTTTACAATGAGGACAAACAGCACTATAAAAAAAATGAACCCCCACACCAAAATTTTTGTCAGAAAGAACAACTGCCTGTGCTAAAATCTCTTTGGTGTGGGGGTGAATTTCTATTTTTTCAGTCTGAGCAAAAACAGAGTTAAAAATCCCCAAAGTAAAAAATAAAATTAAGATTGCAGAAATCCACTTTTTTAGCATATTTTATATTTTAGCAAATTATTCCACCGCCCAAAAGCTCTTGACCTTTGTAAAAAACCACTGATTGTCCGAAAGTGATGGCTCGTTGAGGTTTTTCAAACACTACTTTTATAAATCTGTCTAAATCTGTGCTCTTATCTGTGTAAATCTGTGTAAGCTTTGTCGAAGCAGACCTGTGGCTGTATCTTATCTTCGCCTTAACCATCAGTGGGAGTTTCGGCATTTTCCCAGAAATCCAGTTAACATTTTTAGCAACTAATTCTTTTTTGTACAAATCCTTTTCGTTTTTAGTAACAATTAAAAGATTTTTCTTTAAATCCTTATCTAAAACATAATAGGGACCGCCAGGAAGTTTTATTCCTTTTCTCTGACCAATGGTATAAAACCACAAACCATCGTGTTCCCCCATTTCCCTTCCTCTAAGGTTCGACCTTATAAGGATTTTCCTTGCCCCGTAGTGAACTTGTTCTACTATGGGACCGGGTTTGGTTTTTAAATACTTTTTCAAAAAATCATTTATATCCGCAGGCACAAAGCAAATTTCCATTGATTCTGGAGTTTTAACTACCGGCAATCTAAATTTTTTTGCTAATTTCCGCACTTGATTTTTTGTTAAATCTCCAACTGGAAATAAAATATTTTTTAACTGATTTTGGTTTAACATCCATAAAAAATAAGATTGATCCTTTTCTTTATCCCTTCCTTTTAATAATTTATAACGAGCTTCTCTCGATATATCATATTCTACTTTCTGTTTTCTATTTTCTATTTTCTCTTTTATCGCATAATGGCCGGTTGCCACAAAATCAGCACCTAAAGTCAATACTTTTTCTAACAATAGTCCGAATTTTATTTCTTTATTACAAACAACACAGGGGTTC
>Ga0210017_1000237_pt1 | contig 44343 bp, 44 predicted proteins | sample CryGeyCG2014_020_FD_183966 | JGI IMG/M metagenome (GOLD analysis project Ga0210017, IMG submission 183966) | Groundwater microbial communities from aquifer - Crystal Geyser CG08_land_8/20/14_0.20 (SPAdes) (version 2) | ecosystem: Environmental > Aquatic > Deep subsurface > Groundwater | place... | reverse complement strand
TTCGCGTGCTTCCTTTAATGAGATGTTTAATTTTGCAATGAACTCCTTTTTGCTTTGAGAGGATAATGCCTCTTCGATGTTGGCCCCAATAGAAGTCCCCGACCTGAGTAATTGTTTAGATAGCACATATTCGTTTTTCTGAGTCGTCAAATATTTATAAAGAGAAATGATCTCCAGCGCAAACTGAAAGCTTTTATCTTTGACCGCGTTATCTTTAACCATTACGTAATTCTAAATTCTTAATTCTAAATTCTTAATTTCTTCGCGGGCTCTGCCACCGCCGTTGGCGGGACTTCGCTCCGCTTCGCGGACTCTGCGAGAAATATTCTCTCATAGCGACTGAAGGATTTCTACCTATAATCTTCCGTCGGAATCCTGTAAAATTCCTTTTACATCGTAAACGATAGTATGACCGTTTTTCAACGAATTCATATCCATTTCCTTGAATTTGTCATGCGCGACGGCAAGAACGATGGCATCATATCCGATTTTAGATTCCGGCTTATCGAGCATATTGATTTGATATTCATGTTTGACTTCATCCGGGTCAGCCCAGGGATCGTAAACATCAACCTTGCAACCGAATTGTTTTAATTCATCGATGATGTCGATGACGCGCGAGTTGCGGATGTCCGGGCAATTTTCCTTAAAAGTTATCCCCAGAACGAGTACTTTTGATCCCGAAACCGTATGCCCTTTTTTAATCATCAGTTTAATAACCTGACCGGCAACGTAAAATCCCATCGAGTCGTTGATACGTCGTCCGGATAGAATCACTTCGGGATGATAACCGACTTCCTGAGCTTTGTAAGTCAAATAGTAGGGATCGACGCCGATGCAATGTCCGCCAACGAGTCCCGGTTGAAAAGGAAGAAAATTCCATTTGGTTCCTGCCGCGGCTAAGACTTCGTGAGTGTCGATTCCGAGTACATTGAACAGTTTCGCCAGTTCGTTCGCAAATGCGATGTTGATGTCGCGCTGGGAGTTTTCGATCACTTTAGCGGCTTCGGCAACTTTCAACGACGTGGCGAGAAATGTCCCGGCTGTGATGATGGATTGATACAGTTCGTTGACTTTCTTTCCGATTTCGGGCGTTGAGCCGGAAGTGATCTTCCGGATCTTCGTCACCGTGTGAACTTTATCGCCCGGATTGATTCTTTCCGGCGAATAGCCGCAAAAGAAATCGACGTTGAATTTCAGTCCGCTCTCTTTTTCAAGAATCGGCACGCAAACCTCTTCAGTACAACCCGGATAAACCGTCGATTCGTAAATGACAATTCCGCCCTTTGACAAAATCTTCCCGACGGTTTCGGTTGCTTTGACAACCGGCGTAAGATCGGGATTTTTATATTTGTCGATGGGCGTCGGAACCGTCACGATGAAATAATTGCACGGCTTGAGATCGAGATAGTTCGTCGTGTAGGTCAGACGCTTAGCCGACTTTAAGTTCTCGGTTTCGGTTTCGAGAGTGCGATCGATGCCGTTTCGCAGTTCGTTTACGCGTTTGGCGTTGATGTCAAAACCGATGGTGTCAAATTTTTTCCCAAATTCAACAGCCAGCGGCAAACCGACATAGCCAAGCCCGATGATTCCGATTTTTGTGCTTTTCATTTGCATGCTTCCTCTTAAAATATTTTCATTGTTAAAAAGTTAATTTTTTATGGTGGCTGGTGTTAGGTGTCTGGTTACTGGTTTCTGGTTACCGGTTTCCTGTTGCCTGTTACCCGTTACCGGTTTCCTATCTCCTGTTACTGGTTTCTGGTTACTGGTATCTGGTTTCCGGTTTCGGGTGTCTGGTTTCCGGTTTCTGGTTTCGGGTGTCTGGTTTCCTGTTACCTGTTGCCTGTTGCCTGTTTCCTGTTGCCTGTTGCCTGTTTCCTGTTGCCTGTTGCCTGTCTTTAAAAATTCTCCCACGATTTGATGAGTTTTGTCAAAGAGGCACAAAGATGATCATATTCACTATCAAGCGCACATTGAATTTCTTGATTGGTATATGAGCAGTCTTTTGCTATTTCAAGCCAACCGCGAGATTCTTCTGCGGAGCCCAACGCATCAATAAGATGCCGTAAATAAATACGCTTATATTTGCGTTTCGCAAAACCTTCCCTGATATTCATCGGAACGGATCTTGACGATCTTCTCAATTGATCAGTCAGCGAGTACATTTCATCTCTGGGAAATGTTTTAGTCAGCTCGAAAATTTTCATGGATAATTCGTAAGATAAATTATATACCGTCAAATCTTTGATTGACTCAATTTTCATTTTTAAATATCTCTTCTTTTCCCCGTTACCTTTTTCCTGTTACCTATTACCTGTCTCCTGTTACCTGTTGCCTGTCTCCGGTTTCTGGTTTCTGGTATCTGGTTTCGGGTGTCTGGTTATCTGTTGCCTGTTACCTGTCTCCTGTTTCCGGTTTCCTGTCTTCCGTCTCCTATTTCCCTGGTTTCCGGTTTCCTATAATTTTAGCGGCAACGGAACTTTCCGACCGGTCTGCGCTGATTTATAGATTGCAAGAACCACCTCGAGAGATTTCCTTCCGCTTCGTCCATCCGTATTGGCTTCTGCATCGCCGTTCAATGTAGCGATTACGTTTTTGTAATAAGGTAAATGACCGAGCCCGTAAATGTTCGGCGGATTGTAATTCGATTCCTGAACTAACCGATCATCATCGTCATATTCTTCAAATTCCCACTTATCAATATGATTCACTGCGACGCCTCCGATTTTGACGGTTCCTTTTTCACCAATAACCGTGATACTGCCTTCGAAATTTTTCGGATATGTCAGCATCGTTACATTCATTGAGCCGATCACGCCATTTCTAAATTTGATGATCGCCGAGCCGGTATCGTCTGTTTCGATATGCCGCGCCATCGTCGCCGTTTCCGCCATAACACTTTCGACAGGACCGATCAGCCAGCAAATGGCATCGACATAATGACTTGCCTGATTCATAAAAGCGCCGCCATCAAATTCCCACGTGCCGCGCCATTTAGCCAGGTCGTAATAACTCTGCGGTCTCTGCCAGAATACATTCGATTGAACCACGAAAATTTTCCCAAACCGGTTTTTATCGATCGCCCTTTTCAGCAGTTGAAGCGTGGTGTTCAGCCGGTTTTGTTTGACGACAAATAAATGAACATGATTCGCATCGCAGGCTTGTATGAGTTTGTCGGCTTCTTCAAGTTTAGTCGCCATTGGCTTTTCGGAAATGACGTTGATACATTTTTTTGCGGCAAGAATTCCGTGTTCGGGATGTAAACCGCTGGGCGTGCAAACCGAGATCACATTGATGTCTCCGCGCTGGAGCATCTTGTCGTAATCCGTATACCAATTTACGCCGTATTTTTCGCCAGATTCGCGTGCGCGTTCTTCGAGGATGTCGCAAACCGCGACGAGTTTCAGTTCATCTTTTAAAGCGGCAATGGACTCGAAATGGTTTCTCGAAATTCGACCGCAACCGATCAGAGCAATGTTTTTCATAGTTATTTCTCGCTAAGGGTTATAAGGTTAGAAAAGGACGCAAAGGTTTTTTAGGGAAAGTTAAACCAGGTTATTTACAATTCGAGTAATTCCATCTTTCAAATGTGCTTCATTGAAGTTAATCAGTAAGCCAAGCCTTTTATCTGCCAATCGCAAATATGTCAATAACTGTTTTTTATGAACAGGCAAAATAGATTCCACCGATTTGATCTCAACTATTACTGCATTATTGACCAACAAATCAATCCGAAAAGCTGACTCCATTCGGAGATTTTCATAAACGACCGGAAGGATTTTTTGCTTCTCGACCCGAAGGCCATTTTTCTCCAGTTCGTATGCCATCAAATCTTCATAAACCGATTCAAACAGACCAGGTCCGAACTTTGTGTGCAAACAAAAGGACACATCAAGAATGATTTTAGAAATTTCGTTTTCAGTCATCATTAGTTCAGTATGAGTAAAAATTATTCATTTTCTGCGGACTTGTTATTACTTGGCGTCCTTTGCGAGCAACTCCTCTTTCTCAAGAAAGTACTCTAATCCGCATCTTGGGCATTTCACCTCGTGATCGAACTTGGGCAGGATTTCTCCGCATTCACAGACCCAGCCTTTTTGCCGGGCAGGGACGCCGACCATCAGTGCATAATCCTGAACATCTTTCGTCACAACAGCTCCGGCGGCGATAAACGCATGTTTACCAATCGTATTCCCGCAGACAATCGTCGCGTTCGCGCCAATCGATGCTCCAACTTTTACCAATGTTTTCCGATAAAATTCCGATCCGCGTTGAGGATATTTGCTTCGGGGATCCATCACATTTGTGAAAACCATCGACGGCCCACAAAAAACGTAGTCTTCCAGTGTTACGCCTTCGTACACCGAAACGTTGTTCTGGATTTTTACGAAATTGCCGATAACTACATTGTTGCCGACATTGACGTTCTGACCGATCGAAACCTTCATGCCGATTTTCGATCCGGCCTGAATATGCGAAAAGTGCCAGATTTTCGTTCCGTCACCGATCTCAACGTTGTCGTCGATATAACTGCTTTCATGGACGAAAAATTTCATATGGATTTCCTATAGATTAGTTGGATATTTGAGAATACATAGATGCACTCACACATTCATGCACCATCCACTCCTTCACTTACGCTTTATAAAATTCTTTGATCTTCTCAACAACGTAATCCTGCATTTCCATCGTCAATTCGGGGTAAACCGGTAATGCAACCGTGTGTTCAGCGGCATATTCGCTATTCGGGAAATCGCCTTTCCGGTAACCAAGGTCTCTGAAACATTCCTGAAGATGAAAAGGCACCGGATAGTAGATTTCAGTTCCTATCTGATTTTCTGAAAGCCACTTCCGCAACTCATCACGCTTTTCTGAGACGGAAAGGATGTATTGGTTGTAAATATGAAAATCGCGTCGATAAGCAACTGTCGGCGTTTTAACTTCCGGAATATTCAGATGCGAATCGTAATAAGTAGCGTGAGCCTGCCGAGCTCGGCTCCAGGATTCTAAGTGAGGGAACTTGACCAGCAAGGCGGCCGCCTGAATCGTATCGAGACGAAAATTGCCGCCAATCAACGAGTGATAATATTTTGGATGCGATCCATGATTCCGAAGTTTTCCCAACTTTTCCGCTAACGTCAAATCGTTGGTCACGACCATTCCCCCATCACCGATTCCACCCAAATTTTTGCTTGGGAAAAACGAAAAACATGCCATTAAGCCCATCGTTCCAGCTTTTTTTACTCCCGACTTGGATGGATAACGTGATCCAATCGCCTGCGCGGCGTCTTCGATGACTGGAATGCCATAACGATTTGCAACATCGAGAATTAAATCCATGTCGGAGCATTGTCCGTACAGATGAACAGTAATGATCGCTTTCACTTTGTTAATCTTGTCTGGGTTCTGATCGAACCATTCGCGCAGTTTCAACGGATCAATATTGTAGGTTTTAGGATCGATGTCCGCAAAAACCGGAATCGCTTTCAGACGCGAAACCACGCCGGCGGTAGCAAAAAACGAGTACGGCGTCGTGATGACCCAATCTCCTGGCTGAATATCCAATGCCATCAAAGCGACGAGTAAAGCATCGGTTCCGGACGAAACGCCGATTCCATATTTAACACCGGTGTAATCGGCAATTTTCTGTTCCAGATCGGCAACCTCTGGTCCATTGACATAATGAGTCGATTCAATCACGCGGTCTATTGCGTTTTTCAGTTCGGGACGGATTGTCGCTAATTGGGCATTTAAATCCAGTAATGGAATTTTCATGTATGAGCTCCTTAGTAAAACGGGTAACGGGTAACGGGTAACGGGTAACGGGTAACGGGTGACGGGTAACGGGTGACAGGTGACGGATAACGGGTAACGGGTGACGGGTGACGGATAACGGGTAACGGGTAACGGGTAACGGGTAACGGGTGACAGGTGACGGGTAACGGGTAACGGGTGACGGGTAACGGGTAACGGGTAACGGGTAACGGGTGACAGGTAACGGGTGACAGGTGACGGGTGACAGGTGACGGGTAACGGGTAACGGATAGATGTTTCCTTTTCTCCGTCCTTCAGGCACGGCTTCGCCTCCTCAGTCACATGCACCGACGAGGCTTCCATTTTTACAGCCTTTATTTTATGCTCAAACTACAGAATTTATGTTCAGAAAAGATTGGAAATGGCATCGGTGAAACGGGCAAATTTCACCTGATCGTTCAACCCATAATCCAGTTGATCGAAATGCATTCGGCTGTAAAAAATCTTGTTGGTTGGTTTGAGGCATTTCGCTCGCAATTCATGACTGTTATTTTAAGAAATTCAACCTTGTTTGACAATATAAAATTCAGACGAAAACTAGAACTTTCTTCCTCAATTTTTAAAATTTGCTATGCCCGCGTGATTTGACACACATCCCGAAGTTTCGGAATTCTATTTGGCTTACTGAATTTTCCATTCATGTTTGACGAAAATTAATCCGCCATTTCCGGTGCCGACTTGCCGGCTGAGAGGACTTGAATCATTCGGAATAATGGTAACAGAAGAAGCGTACCGCACATAATCGACTGTATCGTTTGATTCGGTCATCCATAAATCGATAAAATAAACGCCTTCCCTCAACGGTGTTTCCGGAATTTGACAGCAAATCTCGATATCTTTATTGAGAACTGGAATTCCTATTGCCGAATCGGCTGTATTCATACCGAAAAGAGTCCGTCCGGTTTGATCTTTCAGAAGTATGGCAATTTGCGGGTTCACAACTGACTTCACGGATTTCACCCGAATAAAAATATCCATTGATTTCCCAGATTGAACGATATTGCCGAGATGACGCGAATTCGACCGAATCTCGAGGCTGGTGAATCGCGCCTTGCCGGTTCCGGAGCGTGTGGATTCCGCCAGATCGAAAGCGGAGTGATCGCCGGACGAAACTTGCGTCCGGTAGTAAAAATCAATCGCTTCGTTTGGCTTTCCGTCGAAGACGATCATTCCCTTTTCAAAGACAATACAACGACTGCATAACCGCTCGATTGCTGGCAGGTTATGACTGACGAATAAAATGGTTCGACCGCTCCGGGCAATCGACTCCATTTTATCGAGGCATTTTCGCTGAAATGACGCATCACCGACCGCCAATACTTCATCGATCAACATGATCTCGGAATCGAGATGAGCCGCGATGGCAAACGCCAGTCTCACTGACATACCGCTGGAATATTTTTTCACTGGTGTATTCAGAAATTGTCCGATTTCTGAAAATTCCACGATTTCCTGAAATTTTTCCCGAATGGCGTGACGACTCATTCCCAGAATTGCGGCGTTGAGATAAATATTTTCACGACCCGTCAAATCCGGATGAAAGCCCGTCCCCACCTCCAGCAGGGACGACGCGGAACCATTCAGAATCGCTTTTCCTTCCGTCGGTTGGGTGACGCGGGAAAGGATTTTCAGCAGAGTACTTTTGCCAGCGCCGTTTCTGCCGATGATTCCAAGCGTCTCGCCCGATCGAACGGACAGATCGACATCCTTCAATGCCCAGATGAATCCGTCATTTTTCCCCGTATTTGAATTGATGGAGCGAAACGGGCGCGATATCCAATCCGAGAGGGCTTCCCGAAGTTGATCGAACCGCTCTGTATCGCCAAGCGGATATCTTTTCCCCAACCGCAATATTTGAATCGCGTCGTTCGGCATCTTCATATCCGATCCGCAAACTGCGTTTCAACGCGATTAAAATAGAGAACGCCGACTGGCAGAAGTATGCAAATCGCACCCAACGAGGACCCGAGAGCGTTCCAGTCAGGCGGCAAATTCAAAATAGCGGCACGAAATCCGTTGACAATTCCCGTCATGGGATTCAAGTTGAACAGCCACTGATGTCGCTCTCCAACAATCGACGCGGGATAAATGACGGGCGTCAGAAACATCCAGATCTGAATACCGAACGGGACGATGTGACGGAAATCGCGGTATGTTGCAGACAATCCGGCGATGAACGAGCCGATGCCCGTCAATAATAAAATTTCTGCCACGATCAGCGGCAATAAAGCCAACAGATTCCACGTAATCGCGACGCCGGAAAACCACATGAGTCCGAACAGAACAACCAGCGCCGCGAGAAAATCGAACCAGGCAGTACCAACTGCGCTCAACGGAATCAACAGGCGCGGAAACCAGACTTTCCGGATGAGTCCGGCATGATTCATCACGGCATGATTGCACAGCGTCATCGCCGAAGAAAAAAAAGTCCAGGGAAGCAGTGCGGAATAAACGAAAATCGGATAAGGAATATTTTGCGAGGGAACTTTCATCAATCTGCCGAAGAGAATCGAAAAGATAATCATTTGGATCAGCGGCTGAAGGAGCGCCCAGCCGATACCGAGTACAGTTTGTTTGTACCGTACTTTGATCTCTTTCCAGATAAAGAAGAACAGCAATTCCCAATGGCGCAAAATCTCACCAAGATTCAGGCGCATGATGCCTTTCTCTGGCCGGATAACAGTCTGGGTTTCGGTCATTCTCTTAACAAACCGGTCGGCTGGGGTAAACAAACATTTCATTAATCAATAAAGTGTGAAGCGAATCGAAATCGAGGTTGTTTTCCAACTCGTAGCAATAACAGTTACGACAAAGATTCGCCAGAAACTCGAAATTACTCCGGGTGGATTCTGGATTTGAATTCAGGAAAGCCAGTGAAAACAGGCGCTGAAATGCATCGATTGGTTTCAGACGGTTGATATGATTTTCTGAACCCTTTCGGATAAGACAGAGAGAATGAACTTTCCCAAATTCCCGCATTTTATCAGAAAAAAGCGTGGACAAATTGATCGTTCGCTTGTTCGGAAAAGCATCCGTCTCGCCAAGAATATCGGCAAATTTCTGCCAAGTTTTATAGGATATTTTTGCTTTTTCAGGACCGCCGACTGCGTAATAATCCACTTTTTCAAAAAGAAAAGCCTCGTCATCGCTAATAAGATTCCATCCTTTTTTCATGAGTCCCAGCGAAATCGTCGTCTTTCCGAAACCGGATTTTCCCGCAAATAGAACGGACTTTCCCTCATATTCCAGACAGGCGGCGTGAATAAAATACAGTCCATACTCTTTGAGAAATTCCGCCAAAGGAATTGTTAAAATCCAGTTTCCAAGCGCGGCGCCACAGGAAAGTGTACTGCGACCAATCACGGCAAAGACGCTTCGTTTCGCATAATCAATATCGATGTTGATCGCGCCGCTTAGATATTTTAAATGAAGCAAGTTGGCTTCGAAATCATAAGCATAGGAAAAATCGCCGGTCGGTTTGCATATCTCCCGATCGTCGTCTTCGACGAGAATGTAAAAGTGGAATTCCGACCGAATAAAGTCGTTTTTGTTTTGGGGACGATAGATAAAATCGTCGGTGAGAATATCCAGCAGACTCGCGTCGTTCGCGTGAAGATGAATAATAAAGTGCAAAAGATTAAGTTGCCGCGAATACGGATACATGATCGGTTCTCAGACGTTAAGAATTAATTTTTCTTCGGACAGTGTAGAGATGAAGGCGCGATAATCCTTGCTCGCCTGTTCGGAAGTCGTATCAAAAGCATCCGCGACCAGATGAATGATCTCGTCGTCATTCCGATTGCCGTCTAGATTCGACCAGATGTAACTCCCCACCACATTGAGCCGAAAATAAAAACCCGTCTGGACGTTCAACAGCAGGCTTTCGTCGTCAAACATTTTCCACTCGATTTCATCGGCGCGTTTATGAGCGCTCATTTTTCGTTCTCCCATTTTTTACCAGTTTATCATCTCAAGGATCGTCTTTTTCCGTAATTTAAAATAATTCCGCCAGTTCATTGCTAAATCTTTTTGGCAATAAAAATCGCGGATGACTTCCCGGGGAGGCAACAATTGCCGAAACAGATAACGCGCTTTTTCCCAAAACCCTCTCAGATAAACCATCGGCAAAATGATCCGCGCTTTTGACGGAGAGTACGGCGGAACGCCTCTCAAAATAGAATCGGCGTTGATCTTGCTGGAGTCAATCGGGTTGTATTTTTTCAAATACGGCGATGACGCGGAAACCGGAAGCCGTCCATATATTTCAACGCAAATCCGAATAAAAATCCGCCACAATTTCTCCATCCGGTACTTGACGATCAGCCGTTTGAATTCCCCAACATCGAGCGTCGGCGTATCCATGATCTTGAAAAAATCGATCAGCCACATCAATTTGAAGTAATGATGTTTGAAGGCGTGATAAAGCAGGTAAACCGCCAGATATTCGTTGGAAAAAGTCGGATAACGTTTATCGCCGATCGCAACCAGCCGGGAATTTTTCCAGAAATCGTCGATGTCGAACTGAAACGCATGCAGTTTTCCGCTGAGATTTAGATGAACATCAACAGCCACATTCGTTGTGGTTGAACGAATATAGTGACGGGCAAATGAATACTTCTGAATGATCGACTCGGGAAAGACCGAATACAAGTCTTCCGATAGCTGAAAACCCAGATCGGTCAGCACGCCATCCAGCGCGGCAATCGATTCCGGTCTGACGATGATGTCCAAATCTCCGAAAGCGCGCAGGTAAGAGGCCGAATAGAGTTCGCACGCCGTGACGAGTCCTTTTAGAACGCGATACTCGATCCGACGTTCTGAAAGTTTTTTATCTAACTCAGCCAGAAAATTTTCATAGACCATGACGCGGGTCGCGTTAAAAACCGCATAGGTTCGCGCCTGTTGAAAAAAATCTTCCGACAAATCCGGAAAATTTGTCTGCAACTCATCGTGATAAAAATAAGCCAGCGACAGAATTTGGTGATAATTGCATTTTTTAATGAGAAGCGGTTCGTCGAAAGTCATCTCCTTAAATCCGAGTGAAACGGGCGCTTTCTCGTTGACGACGATTTTACAGAGTTGCGTTAGGAAGAACTGCTCGTTTTTCATTATAGAAAATATAGAGACTTTTTCGGTTGAGATAAAGAGTTTTTTTAGCAAGAAAATAAGAAAAATCGACTATTTCGGATTCGATCCCAATCGACCAAGATTCTTCAATTTCGACAACAGGATTTCACTCAGAATTTTAAAACGACTGGTTGATTTTTCTGACGGATTTGAATGAATCCGAATCGCTTGACCGTCGATGGCGGTAACTTTACCGATGAGTTTCGATTCACTGACAATCCATCCAAGCCGATTGGCGTCGCCTTTTTCATAGTAATAAATATGTCGTCCGAACCGAAATACACCGAGAACGCGATGACAGATCAGCCGCGAACCGCTGTGAAAGACGATCAGATCCCAAACTCGAACCGGTTTTCCATCTGATGAAAAAGGAAGAATCGTCAACAACGCTCCTGGCGAGATCGACGGCAACATGCTGTTACCGCAAGATGCTATCGTCACCGGTTGCGTCGCAGACCGCAATAACTCGTGTAAATCTTCCACTATTTGAATCAACTAAATTATCGGTTGTCAGAGCGGCGGCGGCGGTTCATCCGGAAGTGTTCCGGTCTGGAGATCGACCCGCAGTTGATCTTTCGTCAGGATTTGCGGCGTATCGTACTCGTTCTTTTCGCCGGATTCGTCAACCCTATCCGATATATCTGATAAATCGTTACCTCGATTGGTCATTCATTACCCATTTTCTGATTATTTTCTGAAATCCAATCTATTTCAATAACACCATTTTTCGGGTTTTTACATTTCGATCGGTTGTCAGACGGGTTAAATAAACACCCGAGCTGACCGGTTTGCCCATCTGGTCTGTACCGTTCCAAAAGACTTTATAATCACCGCTATTTTGGTGTTGATCGACGATGGTTTTCACTAAAGTTCCATCCAACGCATAGATCGCCAGATTAACTTTTCCAGCCCGGTCGATCACGTAATGAATCGACGTCGTGGCATTAAACGGATTGGGATAGTTATGACTTAGGGAAAACTTCATCGGTTGCGGAGTTTTCCCGTTCACGCCGCTGACAATCAGATCGGTACGGACTGCCATGATCCGGTAACGCAGTGTTTTCAGACCATCACCAGCCGGCGTCGTGATCGTATAAGTACTATCTTTTTTCATATCAACGGAGTTCAACGTCTGCTGATCGATCAACGTCAGTTCGAGCACATCCGGCAATCCCGCCTGAGCAGGATCCCAGAAAATCGTGCTGTTCTGATCCGAAAAGTTGTAACTGGATACGATAAAGTCCCAGTACGTCGTATCGGTTTCCGGACGCATGTCGTAACTGGCTTTGATCGGATGGCTTTCCCAGTAATTTTCCGGGTCATTTTTATCATTATGCGGAAAGTAAATATCGACGAATGAATCCAGGTACGGCGTGATATTGCGAGCATCGTACATATCGTAATTGCTGTACGAACCGGCTTTCTGGCCGATTCCGTTGTATGTATCCCGCACATCTCCGTTCGAACTGCTACGCACCGAAAGTGGCAGAAACCAATCGACGGGGGAACTCATCATATTACAGAATGGATTCTTGTTAACCGTCGGTACGGATTTGGAGAGATCAACGTCAATCGGCGGAATTACCAACCGCAGAGAAACCGGTGAAGAAGATTCCGTTACGCCGCCAAGCCGCGTTGCAATATAGGTACTTCCGGTCAACGGTGCGGTCTTGTTGACATCGCAAGAAAATTCGACGCCGTACAAAGGACTCGTGTTGCTCGATCCGGTTACCTCGAAAGTATAGTGATCTACCTCCGATTCGATCAATGTGATTCGAAAGCCCTGTTTGGTGACAACGCTGGTTCCTATTTCATTACTTTTAATCTTTCTCGCCCAGTCACTGGGATGACTCAGATCGGTAACATAGGACCGGACATAGATGTCCTTTTTTTTGTCTTCGGACGAAAAATCGATTCTGAGCTGATCGGTCTGACCTTCCGGTAGAGCCGGAATAGGATTGTAAAAAATCGTCGAATTACCATCATGCCCAGTCTGCCCGACAGAATAAGATGCGGTATTTGTGGAACTGCCGTTAGTTGAGTCCTTCAATTGTTCGACCCAGAATCCGTCCCAGATCAGGAAATCGCCGCCGTTGGTAGCGTTATAGGCAATATATTCGTAACCGTTCCAGCGATGCGACCATTGCGAAATCAGACCTTGCGAGGTCGCCTCAGACAAGGTTATTTCAGAAACACCGGAATTGGTCGTCAACTCGACTTTTGCATCTTTCCAATCGATCACGATTGGTAGCGGGTTGGCGAGTTGATTCAGACCGGGATGGCTTTCACTCTGAGGTGGGTTGAGCGGAATGTAATAAGAATCGTCCAGATCGATCTCACTGCCGAAAACCGGGAAATTGATTGCCGAGCCGTACCGGTTGTAAAACCAGTATCCGAATCCCGGCTGAGGCAGTGCTGGATCGCCATGCCAGCCGCCGTCATAATCAGGTTCTCCCCAGCGAACATAGGTATTCCAGGTGATATCCCAGCGGGAAAAGCGCCAGTTGGTATTTTGAATGTTAGTTTGTTCATCCTTCCACTCGGCTCCACCAAAATACGGCCCGAAAATATTATCGGGATTATTCGAGACGGTTTGCAGGGGCAATCCCATGAATACCCAGCGTTCATACGGGAAATTCTCATAATAAGTCGGACTGTACTGCGGCACCACCGTTCCGGCGGCGAAAGCCAGCCAGTTGTCATTCCAGTTCGATGTAAATACCCGGATTTCCTTGGCCGAGTAAATCTTCAGATATGGTTCTTTACCATCGCTTTTCAATTGATTCCATGTGGCTACATCGATTTTCAGATCGTAGAAATCGTTTGTATTCATAACGACATTCTGATCGATGATCGTACCATTCGAGGCAATATCTTCGATTGTGACAGTCGCATTGCTGTCGATAGTCGTGATATAAACGTGCGACCATTGCCCGCCGGGTTCGGTTCCGGGCGGCCCTAAATAGACGATATAATTATGGCCTGCGCCATAGCCGTATTCAGATGAAACGTAACAGGCCATGTCGGATGTCCCCATCGTGCCGGTTTCCAACCAGGTCCCCGTAAAAACAGCCACGTTTTCTGTCGCGGTCAGTTTGAACAGTTCCTGAGTATAACCGATTCCGTTATTCCCGACGTAAGTGTAATAGTCGTAAGCGTCCAAAGATTGATCGGTGGCAATTTGATTCCATTGGTTGTTATTCCAGCAATATAAATTCATGGTTGCGGGTTGCGAATAGGTATTGACCTTGATTTCTTTTTCACTATTCGTACCGTCCGGCAAATAAAAATAAAATTCCTTCGCTACATTCAGTCCGGAGCCGACTTTTACATAAGCGCCATCATCGCGGCCGGAATCCGCCTGTTTCAATGATCCGACCATAACCGCCACCGAATCGGTTGCATGAACGTGAAATGTTCTTCCGCCCGGCGAATCGCCGAGAGCATTAACGCTTTTGACTTTTAATAAGTCCTGACCTTTATTGAGAGTGCCGGACCATTTTCTACTGCCGGAACCGATCGCCTTGACTGATGTATATCCAGAACCTGTCGTCGGTGTGTTAGTTATGTCTTCCACATATACCGATGTTCCATCTTCATAACTGATTACGTCCAACCGCCATTCATCAGCCGATGGACCGGAAGGGACAAACACGAAGAAATCAACGGTTCCATTCGTATGCCAATAAGGAGGGACATAATCATATTCCCAGTCTGAAATTGTGCCGATCATGGTTTGGATCCGGCGACTGCCGTTGATCCGGAAATAGTCGCCGTCTTTAATACCGGCGTAGTCGTCATTAACAGTTCCTTCTTTGATATAGACGATATAGCTTTGTCCCTGCGTCAGGGTCAGATTCTCGTGGGTATCATCCGAATCGCCATCTTCATCGCGATCAATGATATCGACTTCGGTGATTAAACCATTCCCCACTACAGATGTAACGGCCACAAAAGAAATTCGGTCGGAGTAACTGCTCTGAGGCGGCGCGAAAATATTAAATTCGCGGGCTATATTACCGGCAAAAATCAGCCCGGACAAAGCACAAACGACAAATAATATTCTCAAACTCATTCGAAAATATTTTTCTCTCATAATCCCTCCCTTAAATAGAAGTTGTGATAATGAAAATTTCTAACATTTTTCTCTGGAATTGATCCCTCATCAGATAAAAAAGTCTATCACACCGGAAGATACGTCGATTATAAAGTACGTCAATTAAATTGGCGGCGGCGGTTCGTCCGGAAGCGACGGGGTTTCCTCAATATTCGTCACAAGATCGACTTTCAGTTCTCTTTTTTCGACGATTTTGGGGGCAAAATAGACCGGTTTTTTATCTTTTTCTTCCAGCGTATTTTTGTTTAGGTCGTCCATAAATCTTTTCTCCCCTTTATTATTTTACAAATGACATTTTTTTCATTTCGGTACGATCCCCGGATATCAATCTGTACATATAGATTCCGGATGATACCGGTTTGCCTGACTGATCCGTTCCGTCCCACCTGAGTTCGTACTTTCCGGCAAACAGATGTTGGTTCGATAGCGTTCTGATCAATTCGCCGGTCATTGTATAAATCGTCATAGTTGTCCATGCGGGTTTTTCCAGGACAAACGGAATAACGGTTGTCGAATTGAACGGATTCGGATAGTTGGCGCCGAGCCCGAAATGCACAGGTTGCGTCTCTTCTTCCACTTTGGAAAATGGAATGAATTCCGCCGTAATCTGAAACATCGTTTTAATATCCTCAGAAGCCGCCGAAGTGGTAAACGTGTAGGAATTCTGGGTCTTCATATCAACCGTGACTTGCTTTTCGACATCGAGCAATTCCACGCTCCAATCGCTGGTAACGGACGAGCCGTCCCAACTTAGCGTGAAGGTCGTGTTCGGCATCTTTCCGGACATCACGGACATATCCCACACTTTCGTGGAAGAATCGGCGCGAACGTCGTAACAGACTTTTGTCGGGTGTTCAAACCAATAATTGCGAGCATCGTTGATGTCGTCATGCATGAAATAAATATCGGTATATTGGGAGAACATCGGCGTGAAATTTCTGGCGTCGTTGATATCATAATCATCCGACGCATCGCTGATGATGCCGATTCCGTTATAATCATCCCGCGCTGAACTATCCGCATTGAAAACCGAAATGGGAATAAACCAGTCGCGTTCGGACGCCGATGCTTTCGCCGTCGGATAATGGTCTGATTTTTTGCTAAGTGATTTTGTCCCGGCATTGATCGGTGGGATTTTTAATTCGAGCGAAACTGTCGTTAAAGATTCAGAAGATTTCGCCGCGTAGGGTGTGCGGAAAGTCGTATAGTAATGAACGCTTTCGCTGGGATGAAGCGGCGATTGGACAGTAGCGCCTACCAGAAAATCGAACCAAATCCGATTCAAATTCTTGGTATTCGTCAGCGCTGAGATTTCAAACCGGAATTCCGTTAACCCGCCATCGAGTGAATTCTTGGCAACGAGTTTCGCACTAAAGCCATTTGATAAAGCCACTGGCGTATTCAGAGAGTTTAGATCAAAAGTTGTTTTATTGAAGGAATTGATCGTTGCAATTTTACAGGTGCTACCGGCGTTAGAGACGATAAAACTGAACCGGTCAGTCTCATCGACGCCTGCAGTGCCGAGTTCGTCCTTTTTCGAACCTAATTTCGGATTGTAAAATTTTCTAGCATGGTCATTGAAAAAGTTGACTCTTACGACTTTATAGACAATCATTTCTCCCTGTGAAGGCATGATTTGTTCGACCCAGTATCCGTCCCAGACCTCAAACACGCCGCCGGCCATGCGATGAAACGGAATATAAATGCCGTTTTCGATATCCCATTTATAGGCGTAAGAATCGATCATTCCGGCAAAATTGGCGTCTTCCAGCGTCATCTCCTCCGATTCGCTTCCGGTGGTGACGTTGACAATCGTATTCTTCCAGTCAGTCGTGTAATTGAACGGATTGGCGACCATCGTGATTCCCGCGTACGAACCTTGCGGCGGATCGATTGGAATATAGTAATCAGATGTTTGTGGAACCAGCGTTCCCGTCACCTCAACATTTTCATTGGCGTAAGGATCCTGATACATCCAGTAACCGAGACCGGGAGTAATCGTCGCCGGATCACCCCAATCGGTATAGTCACCAGCAGGATTTGGGTCGAGTTCTTTCCAGCGAATGTAGGATTGATGGCCGATGTCCCAGCGGGAGAATCGCCAATAAGTGCCTGCATCCCAGAAATACGGATAAAAGATGGAATCCGGGTTCGTGTTTTCAGGTGTTACTGGAAAGCCCATCATCACCCATTTTTGTTGAGGGAAATTCGTATAGGTCAGCGTCGTCTGAGCAGACAAACTTGAAAACATGATGACGAGGAAAACTGCGATGAGAAGAAACCTTGGTAGCAAATTCTTCTTCATTTTTTTTCTCCCTACATGGGTTTGTTAAAATGTCTTTAATTATTAATCGATAATTCAATTATCTATGCAATACTATTTTGAATATAACGGTTAAACAGGTGATAGTCAAATTATTTTTCTAATACAAGATGAATCGTGTAATTCAGCGTCCGCTGAGAGGGAATGACATACGAAAAAACGCTTCTTTTCCGAAGAAAAGACTCCAGCGACGAAAACGACTTCCGAATCTCGTCGATCCGGCAACTGATCCGTTTTCCTGTTATTCTGCGAAATTGGCGTGGCAGATTCGGCGTCTTCCAACCGGTAATTTCTCTAATGAATTCTAATACCTTGCCAATCGTTTCCCGCTCCGCGTTCGCATCCTGCCATTTGCATTGAAAACCGGTGATGTTCAGATGACGGGAGCGTGTTTGCCCATTCTGTGTCCTTCCCACAATCTTTTCCAATTTTGAAAGGATTCGGTTGCGTAATTGCGTCTCAAAAGCAAGCGTATCAACCTCCTGAAAGACCTTCTGGAAACCGGCAGAGTGGAAAAAACCGCCGATCCATTCCGAAACGTTTGGATTAAATCGTTGACCATTGATGAAACTGGAATCGGCGAGCCACATCAATAGTTCTGCTTCATCCGTAACCGGCTCGATACCCAACAACCACGACAGAAAGTGAATCGTTCCGAGTGGATATTTGCGCCGATAAGTCATTAGGTCTATCCCGCGGATAAAATTAGGATTCAGCGAATATTGCTGTTCTGGAAATCCTTTCCCACTTTCATCGGGCTGGAACTCTAAAATGTGATGTCCAATCGATGGAATCGCCGGATGAAAAATGTCCAGATCAACCGCCACATATTTTCCCGACAACAGATTTCCGACAAAATCCGGCATCCCGAAGGTTCGGGACCAAATTGACGTGTAGTCGTAAAACCCAACGACATCCCATCCAAACCGCGTTTTCAGAAGAGCCGCGCTCAGTAGAGAATCGAGATCGTTGCCAATTATGATGCCTTCGATCTTTTCCGGATGAACAAACGGATCGAATGCCGCGAAAACGAGCGATTTCTCATGACAGTTTGTTCGATATAAAATGGGCATTTTCGCGCCGTTAAAATACTTGAGAAAAATATCTATTCATTGTCAGGTTTCAATCGATAGGCATTTTGGTCAAGCCGTTTTTTTGCAAATTCGTAATATTCCGGATTGATCTCAAAACCGAAATACCGTCGGTTCATTGCCTTGCTGACGACGGTAACCTGACCGGAGCCGAGAAATGGATCGAAAACAATGTCGTTTTCTTCGCTGGAATAAGAAAGAATTTTCCGGATGATTTCCGAAGGCAATTTGGTTGGCGTTTTCTGATCGCCGTGCCAGTATTCGCGATGAATCGACCAGACGTCTTCCTTGTCATGGTAATGCAAACTGCCGCCCTGCGCATCCCGCGCCGTCGGATCAAATCGCGAAAATGGAAAGAATTTTCGCTTTTTCTCGTCTTTACAGACAAATAGACAATGGTAATGCGACGTCACAAACCGTCGCTTCGTGACGACGCCGAATTGATATTTCCAGATCAGATGATTCACGGTAATGAATCCAATATCGTCGATCGCCGTTAAAATGTCCTTCAGATGATTCCACCCGGAAAAGACATACATGCTTCCCGTTGGTTTGAGAACACGAAAGGCGGCTGACATCCATTGATGCGTAAATTGTCCGTAGTCGGCAGTTGAAATCTCATGGTAGCCTTCCAGAACGCGGCTTGCCGTCCGATGATAATTGCTTCGCTTTGCCTTAAATTCAATGGCAAACGGCGGATCGGTCACGATCAGATCGACGCTTGCATCCGGCATTTCTGACATACCGACGAGACAATCACCCTGAACGATTCGGTTGAACTGAAAAGAATCGTTCTTCATTTGACGGTCATGTATTAGTTCCGAATGGCACGATCAGCGTTCCGGTTCGGCTGGCGACGCCGACCGATTTTTTCTGAAGCGTGATTTCTTTTTCTTCTTGCCGCCATCGCCGTAATAGTAATAGTAATTATAGTAATAATAGTATGAATCGTAACCGCCGGTAATATTGACGCCATTCAAAACAGCGCCGATCAAGTGTGTCTTTACCTGTCTGAGAAGTTCGATTGCACGCGCTACGACGCGGGTGTCCGTCACGCCGGCTTTGACAACGAGCAAAATGGCATCAGTCATTTTAGAGATGACGCTGGCGTCAGTAACGGCAATAATCGGCGGAGAATCGAATAGAACGATTTCGAATTCGCTTTTCATTCTTTCGATAAAGTTCTTCAGCTTCTGCGAGGAGAGGATTTCCGAAGGATTCGGCGGAATATCACCGCAGGTGATGATGTACAGATTTGGGATTTCCGTCGCCCGGATGATGTCGGAATCATTCAGATCCTCGATCATCGCATGGGTTAATCCGGGGCCGCGCGAGATATCGAACACCTTGTGCAGAATCGGCTTCCGAAGATCGCTGTCGATCAACAGCGTTTTCTTTCCCAGGCTGGCAAATGTGATCGCGATATTCACGACGGTCGTCGATTTTCCGTCGCCCGGGCCGGCGCTGGAGACGACCAGCGTCCGAATCGGATTATCGGGATTCATAAATTGGATATTCGTTCGCAGAGTTCGGTAGGCTTCCGCGACGGAAGACTTGGGATCGTAATGCGTCACAAGTCGGGATTTAAGAGAATGTTCGAGGTTTTCGCCTTTGAACACCTTCAAAGATTTCTCAGTGGCGCTTTTCACGTCAATCTTCGGAATGATCGAAACCGTCGCCAGCCCGAGTTTCTGCAGGTCTTCGGCGTTCTTGATCGAATGATCCAGATAATCCCTGACGAAGGCAATTCCGACGCCGAGGCCAAGCCCGAGAAACAATCCCAAAAGCATGTTCATCTTCTTTTTGGGTTTCACGGGTTTTTCCGGCGGAACGGCCGGATCGACGATCCGAATGTTGCTGATCTTGCTCGCTTCGGTGATGCGGGACTCCTGATGTTTGGTCTTCATCAGAATGAAGTATTTTTCATTGACCTGCCGTTCGCGGTCCAGACGCGCATATTCCAGACTGCTTTCGGGAAGTTTGTTGAGTTTGGCGGCGTACTGATTGACCAGATCTTTATATTCGGAGCATTTGGCTTCCAACGCAATTTTCTCGACGCTCGTGAAAAGGACACTGCGTAAAAGATCCGCAGAAATTGTAGACTGTTCCTCCGGCGACAAGCCCAAATTCGTCAGATTCTCTGCCTCTTTATATAATTTTATTTTTAGTTCCTGGATACGTCCATCCAATTCCCGAATCGCAGCATCGCCTGTTTTATATCCTTGAACAGCCATCGCTGTGATTTTTTGCGCTTCGATCTCGGCAATTGCCTGTCTTAACTGAGAAATCAAGGGATTAGTCGTGTTGACGGCGTCCTTCAACACCATCTGCTCGCGGTCTGTCAGCATCTTTTGCTGATTATCCCACTTTTTCTTCGAAACTTCCAATTCTGCCAATGAAGTGTAGTAGGTAGCCTCGAATGTTGACAATTGGTCGATAAGAGTCTGCGCCGTTTCGTCAAGACCGAAAACGCCCTCACGTTTTTGAAAATCCTTGAGCGCCTCTTCGGATGCCGTCAAGTCTTTTTCAATATCGACCAATTGTTCCTCGAGGAAATTTTTAACCTCGACGACCTCACCCAAATTGAATTCAATATCTAGTCTGTAATATTCCCGCGCAATCATATTGGCCAGAAACGCGGCTTCGATTGGACTCGCGGATGTCACGGTCAATCTCACCGCCTCGGTCTCGCGGATCGGTTCCACCTTCATGCTGGCCTGCAGTGCCCGTACCAGCGCCCGGTCTAGCGTATCCACGAGAGAAGTAGATGTATCGAATGGAATATTCTGAAAAATAGCTTCAAGTCCGAATATCAACGGCTTAAAAACTTTCTTAAAATCTATCCCTTTTTGTTGGTAATGCCGTGTACCGAGAATGTAGAGCGTATCGGCGTAAGGCGATTGTCTGAGCGCGGCAATGACGCGACGCGATAACGCATTGCTCTTGAGGACTTCAATCTCGTTGTTCACTTTCATCATGTTAGTCGGCATGAACGGATTTGAAAACAACGTAGAAGTTTGTCCTGCTCTGCCTGCCAATGAAAGAAGCGTCGTGGATTGATATTGAGGTTGCGCTGTAAAAGTGATATAGGTCGTGATGATCATCACCAGAACGAATGAAATTCCGATGATCCATCTTCCGTGATATAAAATGCGAAGGTAATCCTGTAAAGAAACCTCTTTTCCCTGAAAATCGGATTGCGATTGATTGTTTAATCCTTCCATCTCTTCCTTTTTTATCCTTTCTCAAACTTAGAACCGTTGGCGCGAACGGAATATCTTAAAAAATAGAGCAGCCCGATCGAGGTCAACGAGATGAATCCGACTGCATGCAAAATAACGGCAATTGCCTGCGCTTTGCTCAATTCGATGCCAAGAAATACCAGAATCCCGATAGCGCCTGCATGATAGGTACCGACATATCCGGGCGCGGACGGAACCGAAATGATCGCCGATGTCACAAAAAAGATAAGTAAGGTTTCGTAAATCGAAAATCGTATGCCCAACGAGACGCCGATGAGCCAGTTAATGAAAATGCAGATGCTCCAGATAGCCGCCGATTGTAGGGCGATCGTACCAAGGTGAGGCGTTTTCTTCAACGTTGTCAGTCCCTGTCGAAACCGATTGATAATATCCAGAATTTTTATTCCATGTCGGGTCTTACCTGCCCACTGATTGACGAATCTTGTGATGATCACCTTTTTCATTTCTAAAATATAACCCAAAATGCCGACAAGACAAATAACAAATACCGCAATGATTCCGCCTCTCCGAATGATATCGGGTAAACCCGGAAACAAAAATATCGTCATCACCATGATGACAGAAAAAGTAATGACGTCGATGATTCGTTCGAGAACAACCGTCCCGAAAATCGAAACTGTAGAGAGACCGGTCGATTGGTTCAGCGCGTAACAGCGAAGCAATTCACCAAATCTCAAAGGAAATACATTATTTCCAAAATAACAGATCATTTCCGATGCGAACAAATGCTTCATGGGAATTTTTTTCAGCGGCATGATGAGGTATTTCCATCGCCATGCTCGAAGAAAAACCGTGAAAACCATCCAAACCATTGCCAGCAGGAACAGCCAAAGATTCGTTTGTCGGAGCGAGGTCAAGAAAGCGGCGCCATCGAATTTCCTGAACCCAAAATAGAGTCCCGCCGCACTTAACAAAATGCCAGCCAACAATTTCCAGTTAAGTAATTTTTTACGCAATCCCAACGTCAATTTCCATTCCTCAAATCAATGATTTGTGTCTTCTGAAACTGGTCAGTCCGTAAGAGTTCCTTTTCCTCTTTTTCGCATGATTTTTCATCAGCGAGGACAATTGTGACATCATTTTTCTGGAAATCCCGGTAAACGATGCTTTTTAACATTCCACTTTTTAGATCGATAGTCAAAATGATAGATTTAAAAAAGGCGTTTTTATCTTTTGGCGTCAGTTGCAGACGGGTCAGACTGCCGGGCTTTTGAACGGTACTTTTCCCGATGTAAAATCCCGACCAGTTTCCTTTCATCAAATCGTAGATAAGTTTCATCCCAGAACGTGGGTTGAGGTCTTCAATGACCACTTGATCCGTTTTTTTATCGAAGCTCCAAAAGGTTTTGCCGTCGAAAATGACGGTTTGTTCCGGAAAATCAACACGAAACCGGTCGTTCTTTCCCAGATAAAACGCACCGATGGTTTCGCTGGAAGATTTCTGAGTCTGCGACTTCTGCTGAACGGCCAATCGAACCTGAAAAGGAGCCGATAATAGGTAATGTTTCTTCACCTGCTCCAATATTTCATTCTCAGAAGAAAACGCAACCATGAAACCGCATAACAGTACGATAAAATATTTATGGAGTAAAGGTAACATCATTAATTATAAAAATTTCTTGATATTATAACACTTTTCGGACAGCGTCATCGTGATATTTCTCACAGAAATGGGATTACGGATTGTCCGAATCTTCCGAATTTTCTTCGTTCAACGTTTCCAGATATGACTCATCAACCAGAACATCACGGGCTTTACTGCCAGTAAATGCGCCGACGATTCCGGCTCGCTCCAGTTCATCGATCAGCCTTGCCGCGCGAGAATAGCCGATACGTAACCTTCTTTGTAATAGCGAAATCGATCCCTGCTGATGGTTGACAACCAACCGGAGCGCTTGATAAAACAGCGCATCGCGCTCGCCCGTTCCATATTCACCGTCGCCGCCGATTTTCTCTTCCTGAACGGATGGAAGTTCCATTTCTCCCGGTTGCGGCTGTCTCTGAATGAACGACAGAATTCGCTCCAATTCATGTAACGAGATAAACGCGCAATGGACGCGAAATGCCTCTGGGTTTTGTGGCGTCGTGATGAGTCCGTCGCCTCTGCCCAATAACTTTTCGGCGCCGTTTAAATCCAGAATCGTCCGCGAATCGACTTTTGACGCGACCTGAAAGGCGATACGTGCGGGAAAATTCGCCTTGATGACGCCGGTAATGACATCGACACTCGGCCTCTGCGTGGCAATGATTAAATGAATACCGACCGCACGGGACATTTGCGCCAGCCGCGTAATCGGTTCCTCGACCTCTTTGGCGGAAGTCATCATCAAATCCGCCAATTCATCGATGATGATGACGATGTACGGTAATAAATCCTTTTCAATCTCGCCATTTTTCACCTTGGCGTTGAATTCGTCGATATTTCGTACCGTTGCTTCGGCAAGAACTTCATATCGCCGTTCCATTTCCATTTCGACGGAGCGAAGCGCCGTGATCGCGTTATCCGGGCGCGTGATGACAAACTCATCCAAATCTTCGCAGGTGATCAAATGATATTTTTCAAGCGCTTTATAAATCGAGAGTTCCAGCTTCTTGGGATCGATCAATACGAACTTAACCTCTTCCGGTTTAGCGTGATAGAGAATGCTCGCGATGATAGAATTAACGCAGACGCTCTTTCCCGAACCGGTTGCTCCCGCGATCAGCAGATGCGGCATCTTTGCTAAATCAACGGTGTAAATCTCGCCGGATGTGGTTTTCCCCAGTGCTATCGTCAGGAGCGATGCGGAGTCCATGAATTGCTTCGACCCGATGATACTTTTGATGTAAACTACCGACGGATGACGGTTTGGAATTTCGACGCCAACGACCGATTTGCCCGGAATCGGCGCTACGATACGAATTCGTTTTGCCTGAAGAATTCTCGCCAGATCATCCGACAATGCGGCGATGCGGCTGACCCGAACGCCCGACGCGGGTTCGATCTCGTATCGTGTGATGATCGGCCCGGGAGAGACATGAACAACCTTTCCACTCACGCCGAAAGTTTCCAGTGCATTCTCTACCAACACGGCATTTTCTTCCATCTCTTCCTTCGTTACCTGTCCCGAATATTCGGGATCAGGGACAGGATTTAAGAGATCCAGCGTCGGTAAGTGATATTTTTTCCTGACCGGCGGTGCGACGGTTGTCTCAGCCTGAGAGATTTTCGAATCGGTGATCGGTTTATCAACTGTAAAAGCCAAATCCACATCTTCCTCGGGTTCGGTGGGAGCAAAGGGTGGTTCAGTTTCTTTTAGAATCTCCGGTTCTTGCGGTTTTTTAGGAATGACCGGCAAAATCGGCGGCGTTTTGACAACAGCCCGCGCTTTTTTCTGTCGCTTGTTCATCAGCCAGATCGAAAACTTTTCGAATGGACCATAGAAACTCCAACTAAAATAACCTCTCATCGTAATCAAAGCGACAACAGAAAGCGTAACGATCGCTCCGTAAAAACCGAGAAAATCGTACATCATTTTTGCCAGCGCTCCGCCGACCAATCCGCTGTACCGAAAGCCAATTTCCGATGAAATCGATTGCCGGATCGCCGGCAATGCCAGCGCAATGGAAACAACGAGCGATAAAATGAAAACATAAATACTGAACCGGATCAGATTGCGCTTTTCTCTTCCTGAAAACAGCCACCAACCCCACAAAACGAGCAGGATTGGACAGATGAACGAGGCAACGCCAATCGTGAATTTGATGAGATAGTGTGAAATGAAAATCCCAACGATTCCCATCCAATTTTGAATCACGACGTTTGGGGAAATCGTCGGCTCTTCCATCGGATCAAACGAGAACAAGCTCAGGAACACAAGAATCCCGAGAAGAATCAGAAGCAGTCCGGTGATTTCCTGGCGTCTTTCGCTCATAACGTATGCGAGGAGACAAACGGCGCTTTGACGACTGTTGCCTGACTCATTTTTCCCCGAATGTCAATTTCGATAATGGACCCGACTGCGCTGAATTCTGCCGAGACGTAAGCGGCGCCGATTCCTTTATTCAATGTCGGCGATTGCGTTCCGCTGGTAACGACGCCGATTTCTTTCCCGTTAGCAAAAACTTTATAGCCGTGCCGCGGAATGGCGCGCTCGATCATTTCAAACGGGACATTTCGCCGATCCGCCGGCACAGATTTAACTTTTACTAAAACATCTCGTGCGATAAAATCGCCTTTGTCGAGTTTGGTGATCCAGCCGAGTCCCGCTTCGATGGGATTTGTCGTCTGGTCAATGTCGTTTCCATACAAAGCGTACTTCATTTCGAGACGGAGCGTGTCGCGTGCGCCAAGACCAATCGGTTGGATTCCGAATTCCTTTCCGGCATCAAAAATTGCATCCCATAATCGTTCGCTGAATTCAAGTTTATGGTAAAGTTCAAAACCGCGTTCGCCGGTGTAACCTGTTCGGGAAATGATCATGGGAATGCCCGCGAGTTCACCTTCACTGAAGTGATAGAACGGTACCGACTCAAGATCAACAGTTGTCAGCTTTTGAAGCGTGGCAAACGACTTTGGCCCTTGAATCGCCAGCAAGCCGGTTTCGTCCGAAATGTTCGTCAGTGAAACCTCAGCCGGAACATGTTCTTTGATCCAGTCGAAATCCTTCTCCAGATTCGAGGCGTTCACGACGAGCATATAATGGTCAGCGAAGCGATAGACGAGCAAATCGTCCACGATGCCGCCGTCCGGATAACACATCGCAGAATATTGAACCTGACCGACAGCAAGTTTAGAAACATCGTTAATGGTTATCGTGTTGAGAAATTTTTCCGCGTCTTTTCCTTTTACGATAAATTCGCCCATGTGCGAGACGTCGAAGACGCCGACTTTTTCGCGCACGGCACGATGTTCGTCTAAAAGACTGACATACTGTATCGGCATATAATATCCGGCAAACGGCAGAATTTTTGCGCCAAGGGCGATGTGTTTTTCATAAAAGGGCGTTTTCTTGATATTCACGTTTTCGTCCATGATTTAATCCTTTTTTTACATTTTATTCAATGCGACTTTGACATATTGCTCGACAGTGCCGGTTTCTCCGATTTGCTGATGCGCCTTTTTCAAAGCGTTCAGCGCCTCGCTTCGGCGATAACCAAGCGACAGTAATGCTTTCAACGCTTCATCGCGATCCTGTCCAGTGTAAAATTCGTCCGTTTCTTCCGGAACGGTTTCATCCTTTCCGACCAATTTTCCCCGAAGTTCGATGATGATGCGTTTGGCGGTTTTTAATCCAATGCCGGGGATCAGAGTGAGCGCTTTGACGTCGCCCGAAATGATGCGCCTCTTGAACTGTTCCGGCGATGCGCCTGAAAGAATCGTGATGGCCATTTTCGGTCCGATTCCCGAAATGCCAATTAACATCAGGAAAAGATTCCTCTCATCATCTGTCGCAAATCCGTACAGCGCTTGGACATCTTCGCGAACATGAAAATAGGTCAGCAATTTCGCCATTTGATGCGGCGCAGGTAAAAACTCATACGTTGAAAGCGGTATTGTTAATTGGTAACCGACGCCGTTGACGTCTAGAATCACCATCGTTGGTTCCTTGTGTTCGAGAATTCCTTTCAGATATGCAAACATCGTCAGCTGTTGATTAATCTATTCTGATTGAGATGGCAAATGGCGGCGGCTAAGGCGTCGGACGCGTCGAGTTGTAAAGACTTTTCGTCGATTCCGAGAATGCGTGAAACCATGAAGCGAACCTGCTCTTTCGTCGCATTACCATTGCCGACAACGGAAGATTTGATTTTCTTCGGCGCGTATTCGCAAATTTCTACGCCGCTGTTTACTCCGGCTAACAGAACGACGCCGCGCGCATGCCCCATCATTAATGCCGTGTGGATATTTTGCGCGTAAATGGCTTCTTCAACGGCCATCGTATCGGGTCGCCAGTTTTGGATGACGGCGAAAAGCCCGTTATAAATTTTTTGAAGTCTTTGAGGAAATGGTTCATTCGGCGACGTGTCGATAGAGCCCTGATCCAGGCAAACGATTTTATCCGAAGTTTTTTTCAGGACGCCATATCCGGTATGATGAATGCCATGATCGACGCCGATAACCCGAATTTCACGAACCATCAGGCATTTTCCTGAAGTTTGCTCAGAACCGCGTCATCTATATCAAAGTTTCCGTAAACGTTTTGAATATCCTCGTGCTCTTCGAGTGCGTCCATGAGCGACAGAATTTTTTGAGCAGTCTTTTCGTCTAATTTGACCGTGTTTTTCGGAACCATCGTAACCGAAGCCTCCACGATGGGAATACTGCTGGCGTTCAGCGCACTTTTAACGGCTTCAAACGAATGCGGCTCAACGCTGACTTCGAAAAATTCGCCTTCAATCGTCAGGTCTTCTGCGCCGGCATCGGTCACAATGAGCAAGAGATCATCTTCGGTGCAAACTTTTTTATCGACCGTAATGATGCCCTTTTTCTCAAAATTGTACGCGACACTTCCGGCTGTGGCGAGATTTCCTCCTGCGCGCGAAAGAATATGGCGGATTTCAGAAACTGTGCGATTCTTGTTGTCGGTCATGGACTCCATCAGGATCGCAACGCCGCCGGGCCCGTATGCTTCATAATTGATTTCTTCGTAAACGGTGCCTTCGAGCTCGCCGGTTCCTTTCTTGATGGCGCGTTCGACGTTGATAAGCGGCATATTCGCCGCTTTAGCGGCTTGAATAGCTGTTCTCAAACGAGGGTTGGCATCCTCATCGCCGCCTCCCATTTTCGCGGCGACTTGAATTTCCTTGATGATCTTCGTGAACGTTCTGCCACGTTTGGCATCAAGAGCGCCCTTCTTTCTTTTTATTGTGCTCCATTTCGAATGGCCTGACATTTGTACCTTCCTTTAATTTAATTTTTTTACTAATAAGAAATTATTCGTTCCTTTGATTTAATTTTTGTCTGTATGATCCACGCTTCCCGAAACCCAAGGTTCTCCACGCGTCTCAGCATGCGCTCTGCTTCTTCGCGCGTCTGGCAGTTACCGATCCGAATCTTATAATAGGGAGAATAAAATGCTTTCTCGACATCTTCCGGCGGAAAGTTGGTTATCAATTTCCGGAAAACAGAATCTGCCCGATCGAAATCGTTAGTGATGAACGCCTGTACTTTCCAGCCTGTTTTTTCAATCGTTGTCATAGAATCACCCATTACACGATTTGACGTGACCGGCGCGGCAATGTCCGAGATAATTTCCTGGACGACAGTCCCATCAAGTAACGGCAAGGAAGGTTCGTTCAACGTCGATGGATTAAACGTCTCGTCCTGCGGAGGAAACGTCTGGGAAAACGTTATGCTGAAGATGAAGAGTAGAAGAATCCAGGTCAAGTGTTTTTTCATCGACATTTTTGAACAAACCGAATAAAATATAAGAAATATTGAGAATAATAGGAAAAGATAACATCAAAATTAGATAGCATCAGATGATGCCAAGATCATCGGCTGGAATCCATCCCTGCTTGCCGTCAATCAACTCGATTTTCAGCCAATCACCATCTTTGTCGAGAATCGCAACTTTTGTACCTTCATGAACGACAAACAATTCCGTGCTTCCTTCCTGCGGCGCGGCCAAACTCTGAACACTGTAATGAATGATGATGCCCACATTTTTTCCGGTCTCAATCCGATGTCGTGGAATCATTCCAGCCATGGAAATTATCACGATCACAACAGAAATTCCCGTCAAATATTTCAAAAAAGTCCGCAACCGCTTAACTTCAGCGATTATCAGGATAGCAATGTCTATCGACGCAATTCCTATAAAAATTCCGACGAGCAACCCCCAACCTCTGGAAGAAAGCAGATTCGTTGCCTGCCGAATCCAGCGAAACAGGAAAAATTCAGGCGGCGGATCAATCCTGTCTTTAACGGTCAGGTTTGCCAATTTGAGATTGAAACGAACATTCTCATCATTCGGCAACCATTTCAGTGCGCGTTCGTAATTTAAAATCGCCAGCCCGATGGCACCGGTTCGATAGTAGGCATTTCCCAAATTGTAATAGAGAGAACCACTCTCGAGTCCCAACGCCAAGACCGATTGATATTGGTCGATCGCTTCCGAATAATTCTCATTTTGATACGCGGCATTCCCTTTTTCAAACAAATAATCGGCACTTTGATCATTTCCTGCGAATGCCACGGAAGTCAAACCCATCAGAATCACGAGGAATATTTTATGTATGTTCATGTCAGATCGCCTTGTTCAAAAGCGTTATCAGTTCTTTTTCCTCTTGGACCAACGCCGAATATTTCTCGGCATCTGCGGCAGTCGGCAAGAATCGCAATTGTTCCAGTTCGGATAAAATCCTGGCGATACGAGAAATCGTCTCATCGGCAATCGCTTTTTCACTCAATTGAGATTCTATTTCGGCAACACTGATTCCCGCCGATGATAAGTTCAAACGATCGGAAATAAAACCGACGAGAATTTGATTTAGAATCGAAGCCAGACCCGACAAATCGCCCATTTTTAGTTTTTCATCTAAGAGCACAAACGCTTTCTGGGATTTTGGCCAAGCGCGACGTTTGCGAGCGAAAGAAATGTTGGTTTCTAATTTCTCAATCCACCACCGGAAACTGATGGCGCCAATCAAAATCACGACGGACGAAACTGTCAACAGCCAGAACCAGAACTCCGAAAAAACCGAACTGCTGATCTGATTCCAACCGGAATTGTCACGCCGGATAAACCGAATATCCTGTCCCAGAAGCGAAACCTCTTCTTTGTTCAGACTAGACCGATCCGAAGCGAACGTCTTTCCTTTAGGATTGACACGAATATCAAATCCTCTCGCCGTCGCACTGACATAGCCGCCACGATTCGGGTCGAAATAGGAAAATGTAACCGGCGGAATTCGGATGCGCCCAGAACTTCGCGGAATTAGCACATATTCGTACGTCACAGTTCCCGAAATTGCGTCTCCTTGGTTGTTGACGCTCTTTCCGATCTTCGGTTCGAACACTTCCAGCGTATTGGGAAGTTGCAATTCAGGCATTTTCAACGAACTGATATTGCCCGTTCCAGAAATCTGATATTTCAGCGTCAACGCTTGATTCTCTGTTGTTACTGCGGTATCGATCGATGCCGAAATCGTGAATCTTCCAACGGCGCCTGAATAATTGGACGGTTTGCCTAACTCCGGTAAATCCTGAACGGTCACGCGCAGTGGACTGGATGAAACGCTGACGACTTTTGTTTGGCCGAACGAATTGTCGAAAAACGAATCGTCGAGGAAATCGTCAAAAATCGAGCGCCTTCTCTGCGACGGAACGATCACTTCCGCGTCGATGACAAACGGATCAACTACCAGATTACCGGATGTCGTCGGAAAAAGAGCCAGTCGTTTGATGATTGCCTTTTTATAGGTCACCCCGTCTAAATTCTCCGTCGTGATATCGGGTTCGGATTTGATGAGAAATTCCTCAATCCAGAAACCTTTCGCATCCGGCAATTTCTTCGGCGCATAAGTTCGCACATTTTTAAAATAGAGCGCAAAGGCAACATTCAACTCTTCGCCTTTATAAACCGTCGTTTTCGAGGGAATGGCTTTCAATAAAACGCCTTCGCCCTGAGACGCTTTGGGTTGTGGAGCGGGGGGAACCTGCTTTGTTTGCGGTTGCGAAGCTGATTGTCCCGAAACATCAACAATCACCGGTTCGGTTTTATAAACACTCCTTCGATATGTGATCGAAACAGACGGGATTACCAACTTCCCAGATTTGGTGGGCGCTATTCGCCAACTGATCGATTTAGAAGCATTCATACGACCGTTGATGATCTGGATACTGCTGGATTGCGACGGTCCCGCAACGATGACAAAGTCCGGACTTTGCGGCGGCGGAACATCCGGAAAATCGCTCGTCCCTTCGATTTGAATCGTGAACGTGATCAGATCGTCTGCGGTGATCTGATTCCGATCAACCGATGCTGAAACGCGGAGTTCCTCGGCATGCGTCGCGCCCGTCAGTACAAGCAGAAAAATCAGAATAATCAGTAAACCGAGTGGTTTTTTCACGTTCACCAATCTTTTTCCTTCTTAATACCTGAATACTGTGTCTTCATTCGTTCCTGCATCAGGTTTTTCTCATTTTCTTTGAGAGCGTCTAAAATTTGGGCGGCTTCTTTTTGGCTCTTCTCTTTTTCCTTCCGATTTTTCATCTGAGTCTGTTGCTGTTGGACATTTTGTTTCTGTTGCTCTTTTTGCTGTTGTTCCTGCTTGTTTTGCCCATTTTGTTGTTGATCCTTCTGATCTTTCTTCTTCTGATTCTGGCCATTCTGCTGTTTGTCCTGAGAGTTTTGCTGTTTCAGCATGGCTTTTGCCAATTCATAATTGTATTTGGCATCCATGTCCTTTGGATTCAGTTCAAGGGCTTTTTTATAAAATTGCAGACTTTCATCGATTCGGTTAGATTGATAGAGCGCGTTGCCCATGTTGTACAAAACGGCAGATTTCTGTTTTGGATTTTTCACCGGAATGGCGCTCTCAAACTCCCGAACCGCTTCTTCAACCCGATTGGATTTGTACAGTGCGGCACCTTTCCCGTAATGCGCCTCTTCCCAATCCGGATGATTTTTGATAATGCGATTGTATCTTCGGATAGCGTCTTCGTATTTGCCTTTTTGATAGAGTTTCAGTGCGCCGTCTGCCGAAAATACGTTTCTGCCCATTATCGTCAAGCAACAAATCAAGATGAGAATTTTGTTTATTTTAAGAAACTTCATCATTCTTCTTCCGCTTTGCGTCGTATTTTCTCTGGCAGAACTACTTCAGTGATGAGAAGCAACAATCCGATCGCCAAGAATATTTGATACCGCTCTTGATAATCGCTGTATTCGTGAGAACGTAAATCTTTTTTGTCCATCTGTAGGATTTCCTTGTAAATCTTCCCAAAAGCATCCGTAGTTTGGTTCAACGAGTAGAATCTTCCGCCGGTCGCGTTTGCGATCTGACGCAGAACAGTTTCCTCCATCGCAGTCGTCACGATTCTTCCGGATCGGTCTTTTTTAAATTCCATCCCCACACCGTCGGCGCTTGGAACCGGAATCGGAGTGCCTGTCGAACTTCCCACGCCGATCGTGTAAATCACGATGCCTTCATTTTCTGCCTGTTCGATGACATTTTCAATATCGCCTTCATGGTCTTCACCATCGGAAATCAGGATCACAGCTTTGTGCTTTTTATCTTTTGAATCGAGCGCCTTTGCCGCCGTTAAGATCGCGTCCGCTATAGCCGTGCCTTGTGTTCCAATAACGCCGGTGTCAAGAGCATCGAGAAACAACTTGGCGGCGCTGTAATCTAGCGTCAACGGACATTGCAGGTAAGCCGTACCGGCAAACGTCACAACGCCAACCCTGTCGCCTTGAAGTCCTTCGATGAATTTTCCCGCTTCATATTTCGCTCTCTCCAGACGGCTCGGTTTGATATCTTCGGCTCTCATGCTGACGGAAGTGTCGAGTGTGATAATGACATCAATGCCGCGCCGCTTGACCTCGGCAAGTTTCTTTCCAACTTTCGGACCGATCGCGGCGATCACTAAAAAAAGAAGCCCCCAAATCAGCAAATTCTCTTTGATCAGCCGCATCGCTGGACTGAAATCATCCAGCAGTTTATCGGACAAATCTTCGCCGGCAAGCAAACGAAGATCGTTTTTCCGACGTATCCGATAAACAATGATCAGCGCGACAATTCCCGCAAAAAGTAAAAACAGCCAGAACAGTCCCGGATGTGCGAATTTGACCATTACGGCATTTTCCTCCAAAGTGTCTGTCCCAATCCAGCGCTGATGAAAAGCAGAAGCACGCCCGGTAAAAGAAACCAAATGTACAAATCATTATAATTTGTGAATTCCTTCACCTTCACTTCAGTTTTTTCCATCTTGCTGATCTCGTTGTAAATTGTCGATAAGCTTTTTCCATCAGTCGCGCGAAAATATTTTCCGCCAGTTGTTTCGGCGATGACATTCAAAATACCTTCGTCGATTTCCACATTCATCATCCGGTATTCAATATGACCATCCGGAAATTGTACCGGATAAGGTGCCTGACCGCGCTTTCCGGCTCCGATCGTATAAATTTTAATGTCAAATGCTTTCGCCATGTTCGCCGCGGTGCTTGGATCGAGTTCGCCGGCGTTGTTTCGACCGTCTGAGAGCAAAATCATGACGTGGCTTTTCGCCTGGCTGTCGCGCAGACGATTGACCGCGTTAGCTATAGCCATTCCGATTGCGGTTCCGTCATATTTTTGTTCGACGATCGTTACCTGCTTCAACAATCCTTTTAGAACATCGTAGTCGATCGTCAATGGGCATTGCAAAAAACTCTCGGCGGCAAATACGACCAATCCGATGCGGTCGTCCTTCCGCCCTTCGATAAAATTCATCGCAACGGATTTGGCGGCTTCCATGCGGTTCGGTTTGAAATCGATCGCACCCATCGATCCAGAAATATCGAGAACAAGAATGATGTCGATTCCTTCCGTCGAAAATTCGCGCGTGTTCGATCCACTCTGCGGTCGCGCAAACGCCAGAATGAGCAATGCAACCGCTGTCACTTTCATCATAAAAAGCGTCTGAATTTTCCATTTTTGCTTGTCGCCGGATATTTCCCGGATTGGTTGAATCGACGGAAAACGAAAAGTCGCTTCCTTCTGATGGCCTTTTCGCAAATGCCACCAGATGATCGCCGGGATCGCTATTAACAAAAACAGAAAATACCAATCTGCAAAGTAAAACATAACCTCGAATCTCAGTTAAATCAGCGAAAAATTCCGTTCAATATAATGACCAACCTGTAAAATTGTTTCCTCATCAAAGTAGTTACCAATGATTTGTCCGCCAATCGGTAGATTATCCGAAGCATTTCCGAGTGGAATGCTCATGGCAGGAACGCCAGCCAGACTCGCCGGAACCGTATAAACATCGCTGAGATACATCGCCAAAGGATCATCGATCTTGCCGCCAATGGGAAAAGCGGTCGTTGGCGTCGTTGGTGTAAACAAGATATCTGTTTGTTGAAAGACTTTCACAAAATCTTCTTTGATCAGTCGTCTGACGCGCTGAGCCTTATCGTAATAAGCGTCGTAATAACCGGCAGAAAGCACGTACGTTCCCAGCATGATACGCCGCGTGACTTCGTCGCCGAAACCTTCTGCGCGCGTTTCCTTATAAACGGATTCAAGATCACCGCCGCGCTTGCTGAGTCCGTACCGCATTCCATCGTACCGGGCTAGATTGGAAGAGGCTTCCGCTGTGGCGATAATGTAATAGGTTGCAATGGAATATGGCGTATGTGGCAGAGAAACCGGAATGATCTCGGCACCGGATTTTCTGAAAAATTCGATACATCTTTCGATTCTCAGGCGTATTTCATCGTTCAATCCTTCTGCAAAATATTCCTTCGGTATTCCGACTCGCAGACCGTATATATCTTTTCCTAAACCTGCCGAATAATCAGAAACCGGTATATCCGAAGAGGTCGAATCGTTCGGATCGACGCCGGCAATGACGGACAAGAGCTTTGCGGCGTTCTCAATGCTCTTGGAAAAAACGCCGATCTGGTCTAATGATGACGCGAATGCCACCAAACCGTAACGCGAGACGCGTCCATAGGTTGGTTTGAGGCCGACGACTCCACAAAAAGCCGCCGGTTGGCGAATGGAACCCCCCGTATCGGAGCCGAGCGCCACGTCGGCTAAACCGCCAGCGACAGCCGCCGCTGAACCGCCGCTCGATCCGCCCGGGACGCGGGTTTCATCGATCGGATTACGAACCGTCCCAAATGCGGAATATTCTGTTGATGAGCCCATCGCGAACTCATCCATATTAGTTTTTCCAATGATCAGCCCATCCTGCGCGACGATTTTCTTAATAACCGTCGCATCATAAGGCGAAATATAATTCTTCAAGATTGCCGAACCGCAGGTCGTCGGAACGCCGCGGATTGAAATATTATCCTTGACAGCCACGATCAATCCGCTGAGACTACCAGAAGTTTTCGATCGCATGTTGCCCTCGATCTGTCGGGCACGTTCACCAACATCTCGAAGCTTCGGGATCGAAAGGAAAGCATGATACGGATTATCTTGATTGACGCGTGCGACAATCGCTTCGGCGCGTTGGGTCAACGAGTCTATTTTCACCGATATTATCCTTGAATATCCGGTTGATCCGATTTTTCTGATGTCGTTTCTTTCGACGTTTCCTTCGCCGAATCGAATTTCTTGGCTTCGACCGGTTTCTGCGCGGCGGTCGAGGCGCTTTCAATTTCATCCTGAATATCGCTGGTGGCTTTCTTGAATTCTCTAAGCGATTTGCCCAGGCTCTTAGCAAACTCCGGTAATCGCTTCGCGCCGAACAGAATTAAAAACGCCAAGAATATCAATAAAATTTCACTGAAACCAAAATTACCCATGTTACCTCCTAATGGCTATCTCCAAAATCTGATAAGATAGTAGACGACAACCAATCCTACCAATCCGATTAAATTAAATTTTAATGTGAATCCCAGTGTGATCGAAAACATGACAAGGTCCAGGACGCCCGGCCCGAGTGAGATATCGATCGACCGAAGAAAAACCTCTTTCACCACGCCTTCCGGCAGTGCCGATTTGATCAATTCACCGCACAGCGAGCCAAGCATGGCTCCAAGCAATAACACTCCCAGCACGAAAACCAACGCCATTTTTTTCCGGGATTTCTCCATCTTAGTTCTTTCCTAAAAAAGATTTAAATATTTGTAACCCATCATCGGAACCGAGAACTTTTTCAGCCGCTCTTTCTGGATGCGGCATCATGCCCAACACATTTTTATTCCGATTGACAATTCCGGCGATGTTCATTAACGAACCGTTTGGGTTCGATTCTTCCGTAACTTCTCCTACCGAATTGCAATATTGGAAGACGATCCGATCTTCATCCTGCAATTCTTTCAATGTCGATTCGTTGGCAAAATAATTACCGCTGTAATGAGCAATCGGCATTTTTAAAACCTGTCCGGAGCGATATAATCTGCTAAACCGGTTGCTCGTCGTGTTGACTTTCAAATAAACATCCTGACAGCGAAATCGCATGTGATTATTGGGAATTAGCGCACCCGGCAGAAGTCCCGCTTCCACCAAAATCTGGAAACCGTTGCAGATGCCGATCAGAAATCCACCGCGTTCGGCGAATTGGACAATCTCTTGCATGACGGGAGAAAATCGCGCCACAGCTCCGGCGCGCAGATAATCACCATACGAAAACCCGCCCGGCAATATAATTACGTCAAACATGCGAAGCGACCGATCTTTGTGCCAGATATAATCAACGTTCACGTCTAAAACTTTTTTCAGAACATGATAAGCATCATGATCGCAGTTCGATCCGGGAAATACGACAACCCCGAATTTCATTCGGAAACCTCCGCCATTTCAAACGTATACTTCTGGATGACCGGGTTCGATAGCAGTTTATCGCAGACTTCCCGGGCGATGACTTCTGCCTGATCGCGAGTCATTTTTTCTTTAAAAGTCAACTGAAAATATTTGCCTGTCTCGATGTGATTAAAATCGGTATAACCGAGCGAAACCAACGCCTGATGAATGGTTCTTGCTTCCGGATCGAGAATGCCCGGCTTATATGTGACGACAACTTTAGCCTTCCACATAATCTATCTCGCCCTTCTTCGGAGTGAAAAACGCACTCGCGGTTCTTCATATCCGACAAGCCACATCAAAAGATGCGTCACAATGAACATAAACATGATCGGGAAAATCACATAACCCTGAAAAATCAGCACCGATAAAGCCAACAACAGGATCGACGCTGTTCGGATAGATATAAACGCCCCTTGTGTAAAAGACATCGTCATTTTTGCGCTGAAACGGATGTTGCTGACCATCAGAAATGAGAGTACAACTACCATCGGCAAAGCGATTTTGGAATCGCCGTAATTGCCAAACAGCACATAATTGAACCATACAAACGAACCGATCGTCAGCGCACTCACTGGTACAGGCAATCCTGAAAAATAGGGGTTTTTGACGTACGTCGCATGAATGTTGAACCGAGCCAACCGCAATCCACCAAAAAGAAGTGGAAAGAAACTGATGATCGCGCCAATGATTCCGAGATCGGCGACATACAGGTCGTGTACCAAAATTGCCGGAGCTGCGCAGAAAGAAATGATGTCGGCCAGCGAATCGAATTCGATGCCGAAATCCGATTGTTGTTGCAATAAGCGGGCAACTTTTCCATCGAGTCCGTCAAAAATGGACGCTAGGGTGATCAACATCACCGCCGTGATATAATGCCCCTGAAAAATCTGAAGAATAGCTAAAAATCCCGAGAACATATTGAATATAGTAAATATACTCGGAATGGATTTCCTGAATCTCATAAAATTTCTCCAATGATTGTTTCGCCGCCAGCGACTTTCTCACCGAGCCCGACGCAGACGTGGACGGTAGGCGGAACGAATATTTCCACACGTGATCCGAATTGAATCATACCGAAACGTTCACCGCGTTTTAGATCATCGCCGGCGGTAACATAAGAAACAATGCGCCGGGCAACGATTCCTGCAATCTGGACGACCTTGATTCGTAATTGATCATTCTCAATCGAAATGACATTCCGTTCGTTTTCAAGCGATGTTTCCGGCTTAAAAGCAGACATAAATTTTCCATGTATATATTCGACGTTTTTCACGATGCCGCTGATTGGAACGCGATTAACATGAACATTTAATATCGACATAAAAATAGCGACTCGCGTGCATTTACCTACGAATGGGTCCTCAACTTCTTCAATCGAAACGACCTTTCCATCCGCCGGGCAGACAATCGCTTTCGGATTGTCCGGAATCAGCCGATTCGGGTCTCGGAAAAACCAAAGCGAAAATAGAAAAAACCCAAACGCAAACCAGAATAGAATCCAGAGCACGTCCCAGTTCAACTGCGAAGAAATCAGTATCAATAAAAAACTAATTAAAAATGTTGGAATGAGTATTTTTGCGCCTTCTTTTCTGATCATTTTTTCCCTCCGATAATCCGTTGCCACATCTCTTGATAAGTCGATTCAATATCACCCAGATCCAAGCGAAACCGATCTTTATCGAGTTTTCGGTTCGTTCCTTTTTCCCAAAACCGGCAGGTGTCCGGCGAAATTTCATCTGCAAGCAAAACCCGATCATGGTAACGTCCAAATTCCAGTTTAAAATCAACCAAATTTACGCCAATCGAGTTAAAAAACACCTTTAAAATTTCGTTGATTTTCAGTGCGTTTTGCTTCATGGTGGACAGTTCTTCATCCTTCGCAATTCCGAGTGCAAAAATGTGATCATCGTTCATCAATGGATCGTTGAGCGCATCGTCTTTGAAGTAGCATTCGACGATTGGTGATTTGAAAACGATCCCTTCCTTCACACCGTACCGTTTGCAGAGACTGCCGGTTGAAATGTTTCGAACAACGAGTTCCACAGGTACGATCTGGACTTTTCTTACCAGCATTTCGTTATCGGAAATCTGCCGGATAAAATGCGTTTCGATACCATCCTTTTCAAGCAAGTCGAATAACATCGAACTGATGGCTGTGTTGGCGACGCCTTTCCCGACAATCTGTCCTTTTTTGATTCCGTTGAATGCGGTCGCGTCATCTTTGAAATGCTGAATGACAAGAGTCGGATTGTCCGTCTCATAAATGATTTTTGCTTTGCCTTCGTAAAGCGCTTTACCTTTTTGCATGTAATTCCTCTCGTTCAAGTCGTTGAAAAATTCCTTCGATTCGAGACAGCACTTTTTTCAGATCAAATAATTCGTCTATATCCACGTCGGTCAGGTGCTTGCTCACCGCTGGGTCTTCTTCCAGTTTTTGTTTAAAATCGCCACCGTTTTGCCAGACTTCCATGGCGGCATTTTGAACCGCGGCATAGGCATCTTCACGGCTCATTCCTTTATTTACAAGCGCGAGCAGAACTTCCTGAGAGAAGATCAGTCCGCCTGTTTTCTCGAGATTATGTTTCATGTTTTCCGGATAGACAACCAAGTTGTCAAGGACGCGGGCAGTTTCAGTCAGAATGAAATCGGCGCAAATGCAAGCATCAGGAAGAATAATCCGCTCGGCGGATGAATGCGAAATATCGCGCTCGTGCCAGAGCGGAACGTTTTCCATCGCCGTCACCATATAGCCACGCAAGAGTCGCGCCATACCACAAATTCGCTCGGACAGAATTGGATTCCGTTTGTGTGGCATCGCTGATGAGCCTTTCTGCCCTTTTGAAAAATATTCCTCCGCTTCCAAAACTTCCGTTCTCTGCAAATGCCGAATTTCCGTGGCGATTTTTTCCAGACTCGCTCCGATCAACGCCAGCGTTGCTACGAAAAAGGCGTGGCGATCTCGCTGGATGATCTGGTTGCTTACCGGCGCCGGCTGAAGTCCAAGATTTTTACAAACTTTTTGTTCGACTTCCGGCTCGAGATGTTGATACGTTCCGACAGCTCCGGAAATTTTACCAACTTTTACATCCATCAAGGCCAGTTCGAATCGCCGCAGATGCCTCAACATTTCCTGCTTCCAGATCAAAAACTTGAGTCCGAATGTGATCGGTTCGGCGTGAATGCCATGCGTCCTACCGATCATCGGCGTCAATTTGTAACGGATTGCTTGACGATCGAGAATGTTGATCAAGTTTTTCAGATCAGCGAGAATCAATTCACCGGAGTCGCCTAATTGAATTGCTAACGCCGTATCGAGCAAATCAGACGATGTCATTCCCTGATGAATGAATCTCGCCGAGTCGCCGATATTTTCCGAAATGTTGGTCAAAAATGCGATGACATCATGTCGGACTGTCGCTTCGATCTCTTCGATGCGTGCAATGTCGAACTCTGCCCGAGATTCAATCTCTACGAAAGCCGATTCCGGAATAACGCCGCGATCTTTTTGAACGCGACAAACTTCGAGTTCAACCTTCCACCAAGTTTCGAACTTATGTTGTTCCGACCAGATTTTACCCATTTCAGCGCGCGTATATCGTCCGATCATCGTTTACTCCAGTTCCAAATCCACTTCCTGTTCTTCTTTCCCGCGTAAAAATTTGATTCGAATCTTATCACCGACTTTGAGGTAATTTTCTTGAATTTCCGCAAGGATGTCCGTGTCCTGCATAATTTTTCGCTTATTGACGTGCGTGATGACGTCACCGACTTTGATTCCAGCGCGAAATGCCGAACTGCCGCGTGCCACCTGAGTAACGATAACCCCCGAATTAAATGGCAGTTTGAGATAATTGGCAAGAAATTTGTCAATATTTTGGACGGAAAGTCCTGTTTTGAAACTACGATTGATGTTCCCGCTTTTTTTCATCTCAGCGACGATCGTTTTGATACGATTTACCGGAATGGCAAATCCGATTCCGATCGATCCTTCACTGTAATTGCTTCCAGTGAAAATAAATGTATTAATGCCGATAACCTCGCCGGCGGCGTTTACCAAAGGTCCCCCGCTGTTGCCGGTATTGATCGAAGCGTCCGTCTGAATCATATCCTGATAAACTTTCCCGCTTTGCTGTCGACCAAAATCCAGTTTGGTTCCGGAAACGATGCCGACGGTTGCCGTCGGTTTATAATTCACGTTGAAAAGTCCAAATGGATTCCCGAGCGCAATCACCCATTCGCCAATGATGACGTCATCCGAGGAGCCCATCTTGGCAAAGGCAAACTGAGTGCCTTCGATTTGAAGCAGAGCTAGATCGGAAACCTGATCGACGCCGATCATTTTCGCTTTGTACTCTTTCCCGCCCATGAGCGTTACAATAACTTCCTCGGCATTTTCGACAACATGCGCATTAGTCACGACAAATCCATCCGCACTAATCACAAAGCCGGATCCGACACTTTTTACCCGCTCGCGATGAATTTGTTCAGGAAACATCAGGTTCCAAAACGGATCGTAAAAAAACGGACTGGAGGCATATTCCTGAACTGCCGTCACGTTTATTCCGGCAACGGCTGGGCTGACTTTTTCGATCGCCCGCGTGATGGCATTCTGTCGCGACGCGGTAATATCGTCCTGAACCGACGGTTTCTGAGTGGCGGCGAATGTCGCCACGCTCATCAAAATAACAATAAAAGTAATCAGTTTTGATTTATTCACTTTTCGACCTTTTTCCAATCTTCAAGAAACGTGGAGATTCCTTTATCTGTCAAGGGATGTTTAGACATTTTTTCCATAACAGAAAACGGGATCGTGCAAATATCGGCTCCGATCAGAGCCGCATCGACGATGTGCAGGGGATTTCGAATGCTGGCGACGATGATTTCTGTGGTGAATCCGTAATTATCGAAAATTGTGGCGATCTGCTGAACCAAATCCATGCCAACCTGATGAATATCATCCAGCCTGCCGACAAACGGACTGACATAGGTTGTTCCGGCTTTAGCCGCGAGAAGAGCCTGAAGTGGAGAGAAAACCAGCGTCGTATTGGTATGAATCCCAGCCGCTGTCAGTTCTTTGATTGCCTTGAGCCCATCAAGCGTCATGGGAATTTTGATGACGATGTTTTCGGCGATCGGCGCGAGTTCTTTCGCTTCGCGCACCATGCCCGCCGCATCGAGAGCAACAACTTCAGCACTGACGGGTCCATCAACGACATCGCAAATCGACTTCAACAATTCCCTGTAATTGCCCTTCTCTTTGGATAACAACGTCGGATTTGTCGTCACACCATCTAAAATTCCCCAAGACTGGGCTTTTTTAATTTCTTCCAGATTAGCTGTGTCAATGAACAACTTCATTTTTTCTCCTTTCAGTATTGCACACCTTGCAGAAAAAGACCTCTGGCCGGCGCGGTGTAAACTTGCACTCCACCGCTTGGATTATCAAGAAGATTTTTGAATTCCGCGACGGAGTATTTCCCACGGGCGACTTCCATCATTGTCCCGACCAAAATCCTGACCATGCTGTGTAAAAAGCGGTTTCCGACAATTTGGTAGGTCAGGTCTTCGTGACGGGTTTCCCATCGGGATTCAAAAATGTTGCAAATTCGGGTCTCTGCCTCCGTTGAAGTCAGGCAGAGTCGTGTAAAATCGTGCTCGCCGAGTATTGCGACGGCGCAATGATCCAGTAATTCACGGTTGTACTCAAATCCGGGAAACCAGGAGTATTTTCGCCGAAAAATATCCGGCTTTAACAAAACATGATAAACATAAGTCCGGCGTTTCGCCCAAAACCGCGCATGAAAATCCTTCTCGACTTCTCGACAATTTTTGATAAAAATGTCATCAGGAATCGTCGCATTCAACGCTTTTTCGATGGTTCCCTCTGATAATTCATTATCGAGATCGACATGCGCTACCTGACCCATCGCATGAACGCCACTGTCCGTCCGCCCAGAGCCGATCACAATGACCGGCTGTTGATGATTAAGCGGCAACAGCGCATCTTCCAGCGTCGCCTGAATCGTCGGATCATTCGCTTGTCTCTGCCAGCCGCAGTAATGCGTTCCATCGTATTCAATTTTCATGGCAAATCGTCGAATCATACCGGCAACTCCGCCACTAATATCAACAAAGCAACCGCCGATCCAAAGGCGAGCGCCACGTCGATCGGTTTCGATTCGAATTGTCCATAATACGATCGCTTCGAACTGCCGGAGTAACCGCGCACTGACATCGCTTCGGCAAGCGTTTCGGCTTTCCGAAAACTAAAAATCATGAGTGGAATAAGTCGATCGCGAACATTTAAAATCCGTTTGCGCAAGGAACTCGTATCTGAAGAAATGAATGATTTCCATCCCCGATCGATTCGCCGATATTCTTCCTTCACAATCGGGAAAAACTGAACCGCGATAAAAACGACCTGAAATAGATCGTCGGTACGAACGCCTAATTTTTTCAGCGGGCGAATTGACCAATAAATGCAGTCGAGCGTTTCGACGGCGCCGATCCATTGAAATACGAACGCCATCAGAAAAAGGAAATTGCCCATCCGGATCGTAAACATCAGCGGCATCCACAGATCGACGCTTCCCATCGGTTTTCCAACTAAAATTCCGAGAATTCCACCGGTAAAAATGAGATGAATCGCCAATGTCAGCGGTAGGAAAATTAAAAAATAGCGAATCGGTTTGATCAACCGGCGCCAATCCATTCCGATGCACAGGAGGGCCAATCCGTACCCAGCTGAAAATGACGCCTGTCCGGCGCATGTATCGAGCTGAAAAATGAGCGTGGCGCCCAGAACCGCCCAGATCAGTTTGGCTCTTGCATCGATATGGGTAATGAATCCTCTCACGCATTCCTAAAAATTTAAATCCAATTGTAACGCAAGACCTTCCCTTTGCGGTAAGAAAGTCGCTTCTAAATCCGGTCCGGTTTTCTCGACGCGATCTTTCGTCAGGATCATGACGTCGATGACACTGATAATTCTGTTGGCGATAAGCGCTCCGATGGCAAACGAGGAATTTCTGAGCGCCGTACTGCTGTTAACCCGTATACGATCAAATTTTTTCCGGGAATTGTCGCTGTCCCACGCCCAAAAATATTCGGCATTTTCCGGATACAACGCTTCGTACTGCCGGTTTCGGCATTTCT